>Ga0209367_1008103_pt1 | contig 14390 bp, 8 predicted proteins | sample WorMetLIZISLAND2_FD_187412 | JGI IMG/M metagenome (GOLD analysis project Ga0209367, IMG submission 187412) | Marine gutless worms symbiont microbial communities from Max Planck institute for Marine Microbiology, Germany - Olavius geniculatus... ... | reverse complement strand
AGGGGGGAGGGGGTCGGCGACTCAACTTTCGTCGACCCGGTCTGAATTTAAAGGGCAATTTGAAAGGACAATTTATGGTCTGTTAACTAACGATTTATGAAGCCGGAACAAGAGAAATTTGGGAATGAAAACAATTTGTAAGATAAAACTAATTAGATAAAATGGAACAATTTAGTAGATTTTAAAAAATGGCCAAAAAGAAAGTGAAATAATTTAGATGAATGATATTAACCTGCATGGGATCCCTCAATATTGACATCTTTGTCAGTGTACAATTTGTTGGAAAGTAATTTGTAAGTGAAAGCAAGATCATATCTAAGGCGCCGTCGTTCCAAACTGTCAAGACCGGCGGCCAAGAGACGTTCCCTATACGTTCAATCAGCCATACCGGGAAGCCGTTTGGTAAATCGTCTACTTCCATGACGATGATGAAGGATATGCGCCCGGTCACTCTAAAAAACGGCCTGGCACATATCCTGTTGACAATGTGCAATACTCAGTGGAGCAATTAGTGTCGCAAGTGTAGTTAACACTGCAGTAGGCCTATACTGAAAGAATGCCGCGCTGCTGCTGATGTATCCGTGATCGAGCAAAATCGACTTCAGTCTGCGTTTTGTCACGGTGTAGTTGCTATACGGTAACTTGCACATTAATTATTGTTTATGGATACAGTTCTATTCATTCATATCTGTTTACTACACGCATATTATTAATTATACCTGTAGGCCTACAGACATTGCGCAACTAACGAATTACGAAGAAGACTACACTGTAAGGGAAAAAGGGGTAGCTCACAGTGGTGTTCTCTATCTCTCAGCTCTACATTTACATCTATTCACTTCGCTCTTGCTTTTTAAAAACATTGATGACAATAAAGGATTATGTATTTTGTCTGTGGTAACGGCTTCAGCGCTGTAAGTAGAGCATGGAACGCAATGAAGATTATACGGCAACCGCGGTAGCAGTACAGCCACAGCAACTGCAGCCGCCGATTGTGCAACATCCTCAACAATCGTACGTGGAGCACATCATCTTCTCTTGCTTCGTGTTCAGTTTCTGCAACTGCTGCTTCGGGATCGCCGCTTTCGTCTATGCCTGTTAGTATTGCGCGACACAATTAAATTAAATCAGTGACGTTGTGGCAGTGGGGAAAAGGACACTTGCCATCCGCTCCAGAATTTTACTGTCCAAAAATGTTTTTTTCCGAAAATACAAAATGTGGATCTGAAAAGTTTTTATTTTGAGAAATTTTGGGGAAAATTAAAAATTTCAACACCCACGTGTCTATTCTGTTTGAAAATTGCGACTTTAAAAAAACACGACGCGCTAAATTAAATGTCTATCTATATAAATAGTTTTAACAGCCCAAGTCTCGACTGCTTAAATTCAATGAGGTCTGCGCATTCGGGCGTCAAATAGGGGTACCCCCTAAAAAGTCGCTATTTTACTGTTGGCTCCTATAACTCTTATAACGAAGTAAGGGATCGAACACGAGATGACAAGAGTCTTTTCCTCTGCTACTGTATTTTTTCACACTTTCTTTCACATCGCACGGAGACCGACTGAAGCAGAAGCGAGTCATGCATGCGTGCGTGCTGGAGATGGGGTCTGATGTGATTGGCCAGCGGTCTGACGCTAGCCTGCCGGTGTCGGCAACGTCTATACCGCTTCTCCTACACAACTTTGCACAATACTTTAACACCAGATCTGAAGTAAATAATCAAAAATACGTGACGGCTTTACGTTCAAATATTTGACGCGTAGAGAGAAACAATTTTGAGCTTAAAATTCGTTTTGTTCTACCCTGTGGCGTCACCTGTCGCATTCAGAGAGGGTAGCCCATTTGGGCCATTTTGTGAAGATAAAATGAGAAATTAAGACTAAATTTGGTTTATTTCCAATTTTCATGTGAAATTTCTCCCGCTAACTAATTTTAACCATGTATGGCACTAAATGGCCTATTTTGTGCTGATGTGCCGTTAAGAAACTACTCACTCACACTGTTGGCTTGTCTAGCGTGAAAACGGTTGCAGACAGACATAGACTGCTGTTTGCCGTAATAAGAGCTAGTGGCGAGCTTTTAAAAGGTATCAACATTAATGACCTTGAATGACCATTAACCCTCAGATTAAAATATTATAGTGTTTTTTTTGCAATTTTCGGCTGCGGTGCACACTTCAACTGCGACGAAATAGCTGGAGATAGAATAAGACAACATCCGAACAGGAATTGCTATAAGCTATCGCGCGTCTCATGAGCATTAGCTCAAATTTTTTTGTATTAATCCCCTATATGATTAAACATAAGCTATGCAGATAGAAAAAGGTTCTAAAGATATATGCGTCCGAAATGACTAAAAATTACATTTTCGGTGACTCCACTGTCGTTTAAGGCCCCCTTGCCAAGAAACCCTTTTAACCGAATTTTATCCGCATGAACCTTATACCTTCAAAAAGAAGAGTTCGTGGCTTACATTTTTGCAAAACACGATTAAGCTTACATGCGTTTTTCTTCTTTCAAACTTCCGTGGCGGGCTCCGAAAAATGCACGATTGATCCGGTAGAGTGCGTATAAATCTTTAAGGTATTAAAGATCGATAATTTTAGTGTCATTTGAAAGAAATTGTGCGACTTCTTATTAGTGTGATCAATAGAAACCTTAGTTCTATCTCTTACCGTTTCTGAGATACGACGACTTATCGATTAAAAATCGCCATTTTTACCCGACCTCTGTTTAACCTTAAATGTGAAGATGTTTCCCTTAGACGTGTAATAAAATTCTAGGTAGCTTTACAGTAATCACAACGCATCAACGTCACACCAGAGCTAGACAGGCTGACAGACATCATACGCCGGTAATACCGCCCCATACAAAGAGAGTTAATAAAATAAATGTTTATGCACGCTATTGCTACTTATACAGTACATGTATATTTGTGCAGTTATGGCTATGAATGCCGCAGTCCGAGACCCCGAAGGTGCAAAAAGACTTGGTGAGATTTCGGAGCAACTCTCAGGTGTTGGAGTGGTCGTTGGCATTATTCTGACTGCTACTTACTTTTACTTCCATTTCTGAAGTTGAACAGTGTATATGGCTTCTAAAAGCCGGTTCACACAAGCCGTGTCCGCAACATGGGCAACCAAATTTTACGCCCGTGTTCACGGTTGCTGATTTTGTGTTCCGTGAACACGGACCGTGTCCACAAACCGTGTGCATGAGCCGTGTCATTGCAGTGCTAAATATAGTATGTTAGGTGCCATTTTGCAAACAAAATGCACAAATTTAATGAAAAAGTATTGTTTTTTGTTAAGCTTGTATCAATTACGGCATACATAAGACAAAAGAAAACACTGTTATTGGCTATGAAGACGTTATGACGTTATTGTTATAAAGACGAGCAATATACCGGTGCAAAGATTGTCTATTGAAGACGTCTGAAACAGCTGAGTCTTTCACGTAGACAGACGTGTCAGTAGACGTTTTTTCAATAAACCCTATTTGCAATAATACAAAATGCACAAATGGAAAATAATATTTTAACAATAAACACTTATGGTGACGTTGCGTTTACGTTATCCGCAATGCTGTTGTAAAAAATAAATTTTCTGATTGGTTGATATGCCGCCTACACGGGCCGTGAACAGGGGTGTGCTGTTCACACGACCCTTGTTGACGGGCCATGCTTAGAAAAAAAGCATTGCACGACAGTGCTTTTTCTCAACACGGTCCGTGTTTACGGATGTCCTGTTCACACGAGCCGTGTTAACGGGCCGTGTTCACGGCCCGTGAACACAACTCGTGTGAACCGGCCTTAAGTAACGCTTATACGTACGTAGTCTACCGTGGAACATGCTAATCAGAAATGCGTAGACTTTGGCTAATACGGCTTATAGGGTGTTTACACGATCCAGCAAACGTCCAGCATTAGCACGTGTATTTTGAATACATTTGCTGGAAGTTTGCTGGATCGTGTAAACACCCTATTAAAGCCGGTTCACACGAGCCGTGTTCACGGGCCGGCCCGTGTGCACGGCCCGTGAACACGGGTGCGTTTTTTCATCCGTGTTCACGGCCCGTGTTCACGGGCCGTAAATACAGACTGTGAACACGGCTCGTGTGAACCGGCCTTACGGCTATTATGTTCTTTAATGAATGACAAAAGCATGTGCTGTTACGACTGTGAAGAATATATACTGTGTTCAGAAAAAAACGCAACCTTACATTTTATTTTATATCTTCGTAGAAAAGGTTTAGATTACCGCAAAATTTTCAGGGAATTTTTAAGGGGAAACTAGTATTCCATTGGTGTAAAATTGGTGTAGCTGTACATATACCTTTTTCAGAAACTCACCTACGGATCAGACCCTTCGGTGGATTTCTGCGTGCGATGGCTCAAACGACGCGGTCTCGCGCAGGAATGTGCCTTTTGGGGGTTAAAAAATTTGAAATTAATATTTAACGTATTTATTCAAAAAATTCTAAAAATTACATTGATAGAGTCGTAATTTTTGGTTTTAGGGTATGGTTTTCGAAGATGGCCAATTTAATGGTGTCATTTAATTTTACCCCGGATTCTCCCCAGTTGCCATGGCAACGAAATTTGGGACAAAATGGGCACATAAAACAAACTACATTGTGTTAGGCTATTTTATTTTACTCGACTTGTATAAGAGACATCTGCGAGATTTTTGCGTCTGCAAGTCAACTCTCGAAAGTCGTCCTGTATAGGCCTACAGGTACGTATCGGGCCACGTTGCAGTGTTAAATGTGACAACATTGTGTTGAAAACTGGCCAGTCTCTACAGTGGGTTGATCAACTACGATATCTTGGTGTATTTATTGTGCGTTCTGTCATATCCAAGTGTTCGCTGGATCATGCCAAAAGACCACAAGACTGGTCACATATGGATTTCAGGTAAAGAAAGACTAAGCGATGCATTAAGGACAGCACTCGCTGCTCTGTCAGGTACGACCGGCAAGACCATACGATATACACGACCTCTGCGGTGTGGCGAGATTGCTCGTTGTCACGATACGAACATTGGTCTTTTTTGTGCACCGCGTACAGTACTAGTAGATGTTAAAATTATTATTTGTATGAAACTAATAAACTATAAAATGCACTGAACTGTACTGACATATTACAGTTTATCTCAATTCATTTCCGTTGATCTGTACACGTCTTAGACACTAAGAAAACAGCCTCTAGACACTGAACACGACAACGCGTCCTGCTGTGTAGCCGTCCTTCAACTCATTGTCAGCGACATACAGGCGTCGTCTTTCTGCGTCCAGACACAGTCTTTTAGGCCCCCACTTGAGATCATCACTGCAGAAAACTTTACGAATGTAGCCTAACGTCGGTGATAACAACATCACTCGCCGGTTGCACAGGTCAACAACAAACACAAACTCAATTTCATCGACTGCTAAGTGACCGGGCACATTGTACTGATCAGTGGCTGAACCTCGTTGCCCACGTGGGACTGTACTACCTGACGCCCGTCCTCACTCACCTTACACACACGGTGGACTTTGTCAACGGAGCGACCGTGGCACACAATAAGCTGACCACTGGTCAGTTGTATTGCGTGCAACGGGTAGATGACGTCATCGGGGAGTGTTAGTTCGCGTAGTAACTTACCACGTGAACCAAACTCTTTGATCTTGCGAGCCTCAGGACATGCTACTAGGAGATTATGTGCTGCGTTCACTGAGATACCCATGGGTTTGTCGTTCACAGGCCACCGTATGGCGGAACCCTGTGCACTTAGTCTATGTACCCGTTGAACAACAGGATCAGCAATGTACACGTAACCGTTATGCTCGCAGGCTGTCATGTCAGTGAATCCGCGACAGTTCGACACAGATAGACGGCGCTGTAAGCGATAGCTGATGGCGTCGTACACCTCGACTTGATCACGTTCTTTCCACCTCAACACGTAAACCTCACCAGCCAGTGACGTCAAGCCAAGGACTGGTTTACCTTCAGGCAGCGCGTGAACTAGTTTGCCCACTGTACACGTGCAGACAACACGTCCATCTTAATAGTATTGCGCAGCATGCAAATTTGTAAGGTAATTGTCTGTCCAATGAAATTCCTAGCATCAGACGAAATATTAAAAAAAGAAATCTGAGCTAATGCTTATGAGACGCGCGAGAGCCTATAGCAGTACCTGTTTGCAGGCTGTGTTAGTATATCTCCATCCATTGTGTGGCAGTTCACTCTTCTACAGCCGCAAATCGCAATAAAATCACTAAAAATTCCTATTTTTGAGGTTCACGGTCATTCAAGATTATCGATGTTGAAACCATTGTAAAATACGTCATTAATACTTGTTATAATGACTTTGAGCAGCATGTCTCTGCCTATATGCAAACTTCTTCACGTTAGACAAGCCAGTAACGAATTTGGCTAGCCGAATTTTTAGGCGCCTACGACTAACCGAAAAAAATAATATTCGGCGACGGCGGTTACGCTTAGGGGTCTACCTCGTATTAACGATTATTGCACGCTGTCAAATTTCTTATCTTGTGACGTACGTTGAGTCCATTACGTCGAAAAATCTAACATTACGCACGGCACAGGCTACATTGTGTCATAATAACGTTTATATTATTTCGTCAATTTTATTTGTACTTGTGTCTATGTCTTCGACAAATGATATAGTTTGAATATCTTCATCGATGCAGCGTTACAAAACGTGGATGTTAACGTTTTACGACGGGTATTGGTAAACTAAGTAATAACCGATGGGACAGAATGTGTATTCAGACCAGTGTTTAAATTGTGAAAAATTAGCTGGGGGTTGAACTATTCGATGGTCGGAGACTGACAATTTGTGACGTAAATCGTATATGTATAGGATTTAACTGACCCCCTTTGTACATAATTTGACAGTGTGTTAGGGGGGTTAAGAAAACAGTTGGGAGGGGGCAATTCAAACACTGATTCAGACACTTTGTGCATTAAACCAATAAGAACAAGTTATACTGACAAAAACTGGAGCATAAGTATGCTACAGGAACATTTAAACTGTAAGGGTTAATTCAACACGAAAGTGGATTCGTTTTTTACTTCAATATTAATGGCGCCACTGTGCGTTTACTTGAACAAGAACCCAGCTGTCGCTAGCGGAAGCCGACCGTATCTGCCTGCGCAAGAAGGGAAGCAAATGTTGAGATAGTTTCTTATTTACTCACTTGACTTGCGATATAATGTAAACTTCTGGCAACGCGTGTTGCAAATTGCGACCAAACCGCTGGAGATAGCGACATAGTTACTATGTTGACATTTGACAGCCTGGAGAAACTTACCAACGCTCTATCTAACGGTACTGACGTCGACCCTCGGGTTCTACGACATGACGTTTAGCCACAATACATAACGTTACAGATGACAGACGACCGTATCTGCCTGCGCACTGACGGGCGACAGGTTGTATTATAAGCGCCACCGTTATTACAGTCGGCTAATAGGTATGTATGCAAATGTTTGGCTCAATCTCATATTGTCACGGTTAACGTCTTTTTGAGTGGTGGGTAGTTTTTTTATTGACGCACCGGTAGGATTAACTTTTAAAAACTTTGGTTTTGCTTTCGCGTGGACTCACCTCAGCAGCGTCGTGAGTGAAAAAAAATAGGCAGGCATGAAGTGGAAATTTCCGACAGACACTGGAAATTTCCGACAGAATTTCGACAGACAGTAATTGCAAATTTCAGACAAAGAGTTTTCCGACAAGAAGCTCTGAAGTTTAATTTTGCCCTTGAAGTTACCCCAAATAGAAGATTTATAGCTCCAATTTGCGTTTTTGGACGAAAATTTTTCGACAAGAAAAAAATTTTTCATCAATATTCCAACACTAATAATCTACATGATCGCTATGTTAGGTTCATGCTAATGCTGTCAATAGTGTTTTGGCTGGGAAAAGAAAGGGCGTTTTCGGCTGTTATTAATCATCCGCATACACATCTGAATACACATTCTGTACGCTTTTGTAGGCAGTCTTTAGAGAATCAGCGAAGCATGGCGTAGCAGTAGTGACGCATAGGCTTACAGCAGTGCCATAACGATAGGACGATAACTGGTACAGGTACGTTTTTTTCCAGTAAATCAACCGCAGTAGGCTTTATTATGTTTTATCTGCAAAGTGTTTAAAATCACAGGCCTACTCTTTCCAAAATCACAAAACATGCCAAAAAATTGCGAGTCACCTTGACAAACCAATAATGTTTATATATTTCCTTTTATTTTAGAGGTTTGTTTCCTGGTTTGTCAATCGCTGTAGGAAATTCGGGGCGTTACGCTTGTTTAAAAGGCTATAAGTATAGGTAGTGACAAATGCAGTGTAAAAACGCAAGGCAATTACCTCAGTTAATATTGCTGAGGTTCAAAAATACAGAAAGCGTCCTTTCCGATTGTTTGCCCAATTCTCATTTTATGTCGGAACATTCAGAATCCGATAGTAAGCCAATAATTATATAGCATTCTCGTCACAATTCCAACTAGCATGCTGTTTTGTTTGCTATTATTATAGCGACAGTGTTAAGCCTACACATAGGAGAAACATGGATAGTAAAGGACAGTATTTCGACGGTGGGGCAGCAACACCCGCATCCGGACCGGCTCCTGTACCAAGGGCGAGACCAAACCAGCAGCAGCATCCTGCATCAGTGTATCCGCCCGACACTGACGCACATGAGTACGAGAAGCTACAGTACCACGCAGCATCACCTGCAGATGGCGCTCCACCTTCCTACAGTCCCCCGGCCTCAGCGCCGTATCCCACCACTGCCGCGTATCCAGCTGCCCCGGGTCCCCCTCAACAGTATCCGCCTCCACCACCCTCTAACACGCAATATCCATTTCAACCAACTCAGCCGTATCCTGCTGGATACCCGGGATACGCCGGGACTCCGCAGTACGTAGGATCACCACCGCCGCCACAACCCCGGCCACAGCAACAGCAGCAGCAGCAGCAGGTATTCAATGATGTTACGCGAAATCGCTCTAGCGTGGTCTGTCTGTCCGTCTGTCTGAGTGTCGTCTGTCGCACTCGTGCACGCTGATTCATGGTGGGAGAAAAGGCTTGGCGGGGCGTTGAACATTCAGCCAAAACTTGCAACAATTGCTTATGCATGATTTACCGTTTACCGATTTTACGCTTCATCGAATTATTTTGGCCACAAGTTACTATTAAAATGGTGAATGGTATTGAAATACTTTTGAAATCATTTGTAAGTATTTAGCCGATTATTGAAAATAATTTATTTTTTTGTATTTAAATAGCAATGCTAATAGTAAAGCCGTTTATTCACTACTTTTTAAAGTAAATAGTTGATTGCTTCTAAAATGATAAGTTTTATTCTGGTCAGTGGTCACTTCACGTCTGGCTAAGTTAATCACAAATTTCGTTAAATTGGTCATTGGTTATAGGTGCATGTTGATGATGTTGACAGTGATAGGCCTAATGATTGTACAGTAGATATGTGTTGTGCGCATTACGGTTTGATTAAGGATTACCATTACGATTACCCTGTGGTTAAAACAAATTTTAAAATGTAAAAAATAATACTATTAGATACCAGTGTTTTCAGTAAAAAAGTAAGTACGAAAAGCCTAGCTGTTCCTACAAAAAACGCGCTACAGCCTATACAGTTCCTGTTACAGTACTGACCTCCAAGGTCATTCAAGGTCAAATATTTTCATTTTATCTGAAAGGGCGTATGCCACTTCCTATTAATGAGTAACCTAAGCCCTATGTAGCACCGTTTAGCAAAAATAGCAAGGTTATCCAAGGTCAATGATTTTTTATGTCATTTGAAAGCCGATATGCCACTTTCTGTTAGTCATCAATAGCAATCTAAGCCCTATTTCGCACCGTTTAGCCACCATAGCGCGTACCGGCCTTTAAGGTTATCCAAGGTCAATCATTTCTATTTTATCTGACAGGACGTATGGCACGTTTTATTAGTGATTAACAGTAACCTTGGCCGTATCTCTCACCGTTTCCAAGATATAGACCAGTTTTCCATTAAATTTTCTACCGCCCCTTTATTCGACCCCTAATTGAAAAATGTTTCTTTTGTACTAAATTGCTAAAATTTTGCATGCTTAGGTTTAAGACAAATGGCTAGTTATTGGTGTAAGAAATTTTCCCCTAAGACCTACCCGTTAGCCAGTGTACATCCGTTACAGAAGACGACGGACAGACGGACGACAACCGTACCAGCGCGTCAAAAATAGTTGACTTTTGTTAGCTATTGAAACCCTGCTTTAAATGGTAAAAATTTCTCATTATCGGCATTAGTATTTAAATAGTAAGTTTAACGGTTGGTCTCAACGCGGACAGGTGGTAGTGGTGAGTGCTGGACCGCAGTATCAACCAGTAGCCGTTCGACATGTTCAGTCCTATGTCGGACACATCGTCTTTTCATGCTTTGTTTTCTGGTGCTGCAACTGTCTCTTTGGTCTGATCGCTTTTATCCTGGCCGGTCAGTATTATAACTTTTACTATCGGTGTTTTGAATAAAGAAGAAAGTAAGTAAGTACCGGTAACGGGAACGGGAACGATCAGAGTGTCTATAGTAACATGAGCGTCAGTGCGCAGGCACGTACTGTACAGTCACAAAGAAGTGAAATATGAATGAGATGTGACACAGGTGGATTTTGAGAAAAGACTAAAAGATGGCCACGAAGGGAGAAGAGGTAATCGTAACCGTGCATGTTTCTACAATTTTATCAAAATAGTCTAACATTTTGTCTTAAAGTTGAAAAAAATAATTTAAGTTTTTGCGAAAAAAGCTAGACTAACGTTGTACTTATCTTCAGTAATGTGCAAGCCAAAAAGGAAGGGCGTCCTAGCCCCTCGCTAGTATGAAGACAGTCCCAGAAAAGAAATGTAAAACATCAACGTTAAAATTACACATTTTTGTGCATTTTTGCAAGCCAGAATTGCTTTATCTGAAGTGACGATTTTAATTTTACAAATATGCTATTTGTAGTTTGTTATCCCTTAAACAACTTGTTCTCAGCTTTAAGCAACTTGTCCTCGAGGACACGAAAAAAAATTTATGGGCCTTCTGTACCCTGATACGAGGTACAACATACGTATGATGCACTGTGTATAGTGGTGGCGAGCAGTACTGCGGTGTCAGACCCGGGCGCTGCAAGAAGACTCGGTGTCGCATCGTTGGTAATGTCGATCATCGGAATTGTCATCTCTGTTATCATCGTCATCGCTGTCGTTGCATGGATCAGCGTCGCAACTGCTGATGCCGTCAGCAGCAGTGCTTACTGTCAGTACAGAAAATACGGAACATGCTACAGCTATCGTGAATACATTGGCTATGAGAGTTATTTTTACTGTAGTGGAGTGAGCTACGATAACTACTGCTACTACAACTAATGACCTTCGACGTGAGACCAGTTACAGCAAACACCGTATCAGTAGAATGCTTCGCTTAGCCGCTGTGAACGAGCTATGAACTGCTCAGAAGTGTAAGCAGCAGCTGTCTGCGATATTTCAGAACGACATATTAAGTGCAGTTGATATTATATCATCTGCTGCTCATATTTCGATTATTCTGCGCCACAGGGTCGTTATTTGCGAAGCAAATTTTCTCAAACTAAGCCGTTTTCGCTATGATTGACTGCGTTTAGCAATGCGTGGTTGTTTGGTGACATTATCGCGATTGCTTCGTGTAACAAGATAATGTTCATACGAACACAGAGTCTGTCCAATGCATTTCGATAGTTTACAGTAGGCCTATATGTCCGTATAAATATAATCAGTGAGCTGTTTAGACTGGTAGAAAAAAATCAAACAGTTTAATTTCAAATTCAATGATCCTTCCATCTTTCTCTATTAGTTATACTAAACAATAAACATTGTCAGTCACGAGACCATTTGATTCACTATAAATGGCTCATAGTGATCATGCGTCCATCTGGCACCGTTACGGAGATATGGCGCTTCAAAGATAATGGGGTCACGAGTTTGCCCTTTTGGGGTCACGTGACGTCATCGGTCACGTGACTATTCAATTCCCGGGGGTCGACTTTTTATGGGTGGTCCATAGTGACCATGCGTTTATCTTGCACCGTTATGGAGATATGACGCCTCAAATATTGGACACGCGGACCTGGACACAAAAGGAAAGACGGAAGAATGGAAAGGGAAAGAAGAAGAGAAAAAGAAAGGGAAGAGAAAATGAAAGTGGAAAAAAGGAAAGGAAAGGGGAAGGAGAAAAGAAATGGAAAGTAAAGGGAAGGGGAAGGAAATTGGAAAAGGAAAGGGAAAGGCAAAAAGGGGATGTTTAAAAGGAAGGGAAAGGGAAAGGAGAAAAAGAATGGAAAGTAAAGAGAAGGGACAAAGAAATGGAAAAAGGAAAGAAAAAGGGGAAGGGAAAAGGGAAAGGGAAAGGAAAAGGGAAAGGGGAAGGGTAAAGGAAATAGAAAAAAGAAGGAAAACAGAAAGAAATAGGTAAAGAAAAAGAAAGGGGAAAGGGAAGGGTAAAGAAAAAAAGAGAAAAGGGAAAAGGAAGAAAAAGGAAAAGGGGATAAAGAAGGGGAAGGGAAAGGGGACGGAAAAAGAGAAGGGGAAAAGGGAAAGGGAAGGGGAAAGAAAAAGGACAGGGAAAGAGAAATGGAAGGTGGAAGGAAGATAGCTTAAGAAATGTAGGACGCACGGACGCACGCACGGACGCACGGACACAAATGTGATTTTATACTTTGCCCAATGTTCAATGTTATGCATTGCATTAGACAGACAATAATAATAAACTGTGTAATAAACTGTAATAAACTTGACACAGATTTTAACGGCTTCACTACGTTCTTCCACGCTACAAACGCTATAAACTGTTTTAATTTTTGTCAGACAATATATCCAAGTTTTATAAAGTTAGACTGTTAACTTGATAGAAACATTTTCTCATCACACCTGTCGATATATTTTTGTTACTTTTCTACCTTATGCAGCGAATAACCTTAGAAATTCGATCGGCAACATAAAATACAAAAACTTAGGTTGCATGCAACTCAACATGCCTGAAATACATGTAAGTAACTCACTTGTGAGCCTTTGAAATACGTGTGTCTGGCTACGCGTCCTATTGCATGTCGCCTACTCGTAAATCGATTATCGATAAACACCAGCGTGTGCCTGTATAGGTATACCAGGTGGGTCAAAAAATGACTCTTTTTGAAATTTGTCAACCTAATGTCATATAAACTGAAGACACTAGATATTTATACAATTCTAACATTTTGTTATTAATTATTGACAGCTTAAATGTGCTATTTTGTTTGAAAACATTTTCATATTTTTTGACACTTCAGTGCTTCTCCACATGCAGATTCTAAATCAAAAATTATTATCACGAAATCACGATTTATTCTCATAAATGCAAATGATATGCAATTAAAGAATTGCAAATATAATGCATTTAACACGAGCGGGAGCTCAAATACCAAGAGGTTGACATTTTTGGCGACCCTGTATGTCTGAGCTGACGCCACGGCTGGCTGCAAATGTTGCTAGACCAGCTGCTGCAGCTTCTAATCCGCATCTAGCAATATAAAATTATAAACCTACGATATGATACGTCACAGCTCAGACAGTAGAGTCAACCAATCGACTGAATCTGCGCATTCTACAGTGTTGTTTCGGCAACATATGGATACTACGTGACACAGGTATATCTGCATAGTTCACTGCTACAATGCCCTGACTGTACATCCAAAATTGTGGTGTAGAAGTGATTTTTGGCTCAAAATTTTATTATTCTGAACTTGTATCAACAAGAAGCCCGGCGCCTCAGATTCAGCTCGCTGATTTTGTAAATTTCTGTATTATTATTATTATTATTATTTTTATTACCCTTGGTACTCCGTTCCCGAGGGAGCCTAAAAATTAACTACGAAATACAAAGGTGGGTAAGATCGTCAGTCCGTGCAGTCAGCGGCCGGCAAACTGTCGTGCAACAAAACAGCATTGAAGCGTTGCACCAAAACAGAAATCTTCTGAAATAAATAACTGGTCTCTCTAGCCTCGCCAGTATTAGTTGAGATTCTTCTTCCAAGATCAGCCAGGAGCTGGCGAGCTGATGCGTTGAAAACTCACCCAGGCATAAAGGTAGCGGTCAACGGCTTCTTCTTCGAAGAAGGCGGATGAACTGCGCCCCGTTGGTGCGATGGTCGAACACCAGCGGGAAGCCTCTGTCAGTCCCTAAAGGAGGGTCGGTCAGATGAGTGTCGATGCGCTGACCATAAAGTAACAACACGAATGAAATCTGATGCTAATACAACCGAATGAAAGAACATGCCGGCTCGGACGTCGCCCGGTCAAACAAGGTCCGCGATACCAGCTGAGCAATCGGGGTTGGGT
>Ga0209367_1008102_pt1 | contig 14390 bp, 9 predicted proteins | sample WorMetLIZISLAND2_FD_187412 | JGI IMG/M metagenome (GOLD analysis project Ga0209367, IMG submission 187412) | Marine gutless worms symbiont microbial communities from Max Planck institute for Marine Microbiology, Germany - Olavius geniculatus... ... | reverse complement strand
TTTTTCTTTTTTGGCGGTCCATGTAAGAGGCTCTTGCAGCCCTTTGTGCCCTTGCTCAAGCCTTTTCATTACTCATTTTGTCAACGTTTTTTTGTATCTGCTTGTCTAAATAAATGATTTGATTTGATTTGATTTGATATGAGTAAATGGTCTTGTTTTTATTGCGTATTTGGATACATCGGCAGATGATGCCAGAGACGAGCCAGAAGCTGACAGTCCACAAATGCGGAAGCCGCTAATTCCAACCCCAGTGGAACAACTGTCTGATGACGACGATGACGACGACGATGATGATGATGATGATGATGATGCGGACGACGCTGCTACCGGTGATAACGATGACGAAAAAAACGTGGAGAAAATATCGGATGGTAACAACAATTCTTCAAATCTCAACAGCAACTGGGATCTGTCACAGTTTTCTGGAAATTCGCACGATTTCTTAAACGCAGGTATAAGGCTCGTATTTAGCCTATAGAACATTTTCATGCTCATCAGTAATATGCTGTTATATTACAGAAAATCCAAAAAGAAAACCGGTATACGCTAAGTTCCTGTCATGGCTTCGTAAAATACTGACTGATTTTCACGATTAGTCATTGAACAGCCAGCAGTGAATTAACAACAAAACGATCGTAATGATTCGGCGAAATCATCCTTCACATGAACACCTCAAGCGCGTCGCTACACTGCATTCTTAAATACAAATATCCAGCGTTTCATTGGCAATATCCACAACGCATGGTATACTAAAGCATAGCACTGTGTTATGAATTTACAGTCTGTTGTCTTAAGAGTACGTGCCGGTGAAAGAATAATCTGAAAATCGTCACGGGGACATTTGATAAAGTTACAAAGTTATGAAATTTAATGACTTATTTTTACAGTCATAAGTTGTACAACTGTTTGAGGGGATATTGTACATTTTATATGCAAAATGCGTCGTCGCCACGGTTCTCTGTTTCAGCAAAGCCGCGCCTGCTGCATCCGCCACCGGCTCACGTACACTTACCACATCACAGTCACACTGCGGGCGTCAGTGGTTCTTACTTCACGCACGCCGGACTTCATAGGCCTACTCCTCCTCAGCCGCAGCAGCAGCCGGCCATGCAGCTCGTGAAAGAGAATGTCTCTGACGTCGCGGAAAATCTTAGAACTGGTCACCGCCGCAACAACAACAACAACAACAACAACGACGACGATCGCTGCATCGACCTCGTTTTTGGTCGCCCCTCCGCTCAGCGTTCCAGCACGTCCTTGGTGACGCTTCCCACATACATCTACCTGCCGCCACCGTCACCAGGTATACGGCTACTGCAGCTGAAATGCAACTTCTATAGGCTACGTGCGGTATTCTAGCACAGGTGAGCCAAAAATGTTCCAACAGGAAAATCGCGATATCTCAGAAATATGCGAGAAGTTAGCAGTGGTATAGTCAGTTCGTTTTAGCCAACCGTACTTTAGTAAAAGTTGAGCTATTGACGTGAGTCCGTTTGCCCGTCCGTCGTTTGTCTGTCACGGATGTATTGTGGCTAAATCGTGCAAGATAGGGCCTAGGTTGCTATTGGTCACTAATAAGAAATCGCATATTGTCTTTCAAATGACATATAAATCGTTGACCTTGGATGACCGTGAGCTTGAAGGGTCATAAACGCACTATCATACGGCAATCGTACGGTATTGTGCCTAAACGCTAAGTCATAGAAAGTCGGCGATGGTACCATCGGATACCGTTGGCGACTTCCTATAGGCTGTCAATAGTAACCATGTGTCCATCTACAGCGGTTTTGCCGCAATTTCTAATGGAATGTTGAAAGCTATAAGTGGCCGTATCTCGCAAACGGTAAGAGGTACTGCCTCGGTTACTATTAATCACTAATACGAAGTGACATACGCCCTAACAGATTAAATGGAAATCATTGACCTTGGATAACCTTGAAGGCCGTTATGCGCTATTGCGGCTAAACGATGCGAGATAGGGCCTAAGTTGCTATTGATCACTAATAGGAAGTCGCATATTGGCTTTCAAATGACATGAAAATCATTCGCCTTGAATAACCTCGAAGGTCAGTACTGCAACAGGAATTGTATTAGCTGTAGCGTGCCTTCCTGAACTAGACGTTTCTATTGTGAGAAATATTTACAAAACCTGAGTCCGATATTTTCCTTGTTCATTTACTCTGTAGCTATTTATGCTGCGTTCCATTGGGATCGTGAACTCGTGTTCACCGTGATCACGAGATCGATTCTGTCCCAAATACGCAGTAAACTCGTGAACACAAGTCGTGAACTCGTGATTCTGGCCACTACCTCCATTTTCGTGACGAACGAAATTAATTGGCGGGAAACGACGGAAACGAAGTAAACAAGATCGTAAAATATATCAACTGGCGCGTGCATGGAACAGTAGCTATATTATAGCTTGGCGAAATGACCACGTGCGATGTCTGTTATAGTGGCGTTCATTGTAGCTTTCGAGACAGCGTTTCGTTAACATAACGTGCTTGAAACTGTCTCACCTCTGACAAATCGCATTCTTCCGTGACTGGAAATCGGAGGCTGGACTTCGGACGTAGGCGGTACGGTCGGCTTTTCCTAGCTATAGGTAGGCTTCTTGTATGTTTTTATTGCTGTGACTTTGTCTTTATTTTTGGTGTGTTTTCTGGGCAGTTCAGTTGTCAGTGTCAGTATTCTTTCTGCCCGGCCTATTTACTGTGCTTTGCTTATGTATCGATTTTTGGCAAATACAGGTGAATAAGCATTAATTCATTAATAATTCATTAATTCATCTGTCTGTGCTACAGCAAGTCGCTAAAAGCGTATGCAATAAGGTTCGGACTCGTTAATTTTTGAGGAACGAAGATTTAGAACAAATCGGACGAATGATAAAATCGATTTATACGAATATTGTATTGCGTGTAAAGACAGCTTGTTCGGCTATGATACAAAGAAACAGGTGGGTCACGATGGGTGGTTATTGTGGTTGTGTATACACAGACTGTGTGCCACCCATACGGAGAATTTTGCGTCAACACGATCTTGAGCAAGTTCCGCACGATGCTATTTTTGATCATCTGCAGTTTGAACATCTCATCCGGTAGTCCTAACTATTGAAAGTTGTAGCCTGACCACTGACTCAATGTACCGACCGTGTTATGCTTTTGTTAAAATTTAGGCGATATCGCTGAAAAAATCAGCGACGCCGGCTATTGCTACAGATGCTACCGTGACGTGGTCTGTCCGTCCGTTTGTCGTTCGCACATCTTGAAAAAGCCATTAACGCATCTCATCAAACGCATGAGATGCCGTTTGGCATGGTACACTCGTACGGCTCCAAATAAGGCTGTATTAAACAGGGGCTTGAATCTGCCGGTGGGAAATGAAGATTTTCATTGCAAGCTGCAACACTGACCTTTGGCGGTGCCGCTTAATACCACATGACTTTGGTATTTGTTGTATCGCCTTATGCATGTAGCCACTAGCCAAGCAGTGGGGCGATGAAATGAAAATAATCCTTCTGTAACTTTTGCTAGTTTCTGTACAATTTTGAACGTACATTGGTACAACATTGGACAGTGTTTGTAGTTTGTATGCATTATATTTTCATAGTATTTACAAAAATATATAGGGAAAAATGGCAAAAGTAGTCTCTTCAAAACGCAAAGCTAGGCTATGTGTCCGAGGCGATAGGCCTATCGATTGTGATAAATTGTTTTTATCGTCCCGGTGAACACAAGATAGAGTTTGCATTATTCATCAGCTAAGCCGTTGAGCTAAGTTGCTTGTTTGTCTTTTAATCGAAGAATCTCATTTGTGTTGATTTTATATACTAGCTTTGTTTACAGTTCTTATTGTTTTTCCTTAGCTATTTGTCCTTTTATGTTGAGTTGTATTTTATGCCTATAGCTTAGCTAATAGCACACAATATCATTTTGCAAGGTTGAATATTTAGGTACCTCTAATTGAACTAAACAATTATGAGTACGCTATCTGACTAACTGAACTGCACTAAACTGAGCTAACTATTTTATCCATAGATCTACGTACATCTTACTAATATTTTTATGCTTTTACTGATCTGTGCAATTCGTTGAACTTTGTCATATTATAGTATATACGTGCTAATGTTCTAACATGACTGACTCCGGTGCATTAGAGATCTTAATATTATGCTAGAATCTCATTCTTGACGCGTACGAGTTTGTCGCAAAAGCAATTTTGATATTATGATACATCTCCCAACACATGTTGCCAGCCATTTTTGCTACAATGCAGCTTTGTACACCAGTGTAGCTTGAATTAGCTGTTACCAGTGTTATTCCAGTTCTCAAAATCATTTCAGTTTCAGTTTCTATAAAGTTTCAGCTCAATCATTTCAGTATAAGTTTCTATACAGTATCCGAATTCTTTTCAGTTAGCCTATAGTTTCTATAAAGTTCTTTAGAAATCATTTCAGTTCAGTTTTCAGTATCAGTATTCACGTCATTTCAGTTACAGTTTTTCATCGATGCAACTGACAATTTAACTATCAAACAACATCAAGTTTATTAACTCAAACTGCTAGCCTTCTAGCAGTAAATTTATCAACTATGCAAAATCTTTATTTTCCAGGACGTTCCAGGGCCTGACAAATGAAGCGAAAGAAATTCAATACTTGTTAGGACTTTTCAAGAAGAGTGGAAACTGTTAAATGCATGAACACACACACTCACGATAGCTGGGTCACCGGTTTGAGTCATAGCCATTCTGCTATCATGTAACAACCCTGTGCAAGTTGTTCACACACACGTGCCTCTGTCACCAAGAAGTATAATTCCACACTAGCTTAACTGCTGAGCGGTTAAAGACAATATATCTGAGGTGTGGCTTCCATTATAACTGAGCTGTGTCAGCAGCACATTGACACACAGTCAGTGTGATGCGGGCAATATCACCTTTTGTAATTTTTGCTGTTTTCGATGTGCAAGTCCTTAAATGTTGCCGTTAACAAGGGTATAAACTAATGTTTTGTACATTTATTACTATTAATTACATGTGCATGCATATGGTGGACAGTCCTCACAATTTTAGGTTTTTGTCAACGTTTTTTTTGTTTAGTGTTTCTGTAAAGGTTAAAATTTTTGCTCCATTATTATGTGTACTTGTGTTGCCTGAAATGGCTGTCCCCGAAATGACTATAGGCTATGTTAAACCCTACTCACTCACACACTCACTTTTGAACTGATCTCTGGCATGCGCTTGTGCAGGAGTTTGGTTCAGGAGTAAGTAGAAAGCTAGCAGTGAAAGAGCTGTGTCTCAACATGTATCAGGGCCAGGTAACCGCCCTGCTAGGTCACAATGGCGCTGGCAAGACCACCACCATGCTAATCATCACAGGTAATCATAGAAACCGGTAATAGTTAGCTATTACCTACGACAAAATAATGGTAGTATCTGTTGTTATGAACACGTGTAACAGACATGTAAGAATGTCTAAACTATTAAGACGGCGACATCTGAGCACTTGGTTTGCATTTTTATCTTAAAGAAGCAACTACAAAGAAGTTTTTATTCCCATCAGGGCTGGTGGCTTGGTGGCTCAGTGGTTAAGGCATTGGATTCGAGAACGAGAGATCCTCAGTTCAACTCCCAGCTGGTGCACTATCGAGTAAACTCTGGGCAGTTTGATCACACCTACCTCCCTGTGTAGATGCAAGCATCTAGTGGTTAGTGTTGACTTGTAACTTTCAGGTTGCGGTTCGATTCTCACTGCTGTTCATTTGCAAGCAACCTTCAGCAAGTTGTTAACCTATTATGTGCTCAGCCCAACTCAGCCTTCTAACCTCCGTTGGATGGGAAATGAGTAGTAGCTTACTGGTTATGGGGTGAAGGCCTAGTGTGGCTGATTGGGGCGGTGGTATGTCTGCTTGTGGCAAACCCCTGGTCCAATTGTTCATTGATGTGGGCAACAGATGGCTGCATAGTGTGCTGCCGTATCATTAGCTCATGCCAATCAGCTGCCACTTTGAACATTGTGAAGCACTTCTGGTTTTGAGTCCGTCTCATGTAAGAAGCGCTGTCACAAAAATCGGACTTCGCCTTTAACTTTCATACCTGGTATGCTTTAAGTTTTCAACAGATATCTAGATGAAATTTTCTAAACAGCAAAATCTGCCAAGTTGAATTTTTTTTGCTTTCTTGTGAGCATTTAATGAGGATCAAGAAGAAGAGGTAAATCTATAGAATAGGTCATATTTTGCCAATTATTTTGATCTGAGCATTTTTGTTGGAGCAAACTTGATTAATGTGGTCATAATTGTGATCGAAAGAGATCAGATTGATCGGATTTTTGTTGGTGTGTGATGCAGGGTTTTTCCCACCAAGCAGTGGTACAGCAATTGTTAATGGTTTTGACATTCGACATGACATTGATAAAGTTCGCAGAAGTCTTGGACTTTGTCCGCAGCATAACATTCTCTTTGACGATCTCACTGTTCAAGAACATCTCATTTTCTTTACAAAGGTTTTCCTCATTTTCCTCGTTTTCGCTGCAATTTTATGTGCTAATATATTGATTATATTCATATTTATTTATATAATATACAATACGTCATCATACATATCCAGTGCATTTTGCTGCTTTGGCAAACTGAATTTGTATTGCTTTAGTGGGATTTATACATGCCTGACAACTGCAACGGCAACCTGGAACTCTCTGCCTGCTTCTGTCATTAACTGTGACAATCTCTCTGTATTCAAATCTAGGCTTAAAACTCACATATTTAATTTTGCATACAGCTAACTGACCTGCTCTGCCAGCGCCTCTGAAGCTACGGCACTACAGCACTATACAAATGTATTATTATTATTATTAAGGGGTGCTAGAAAAATCGGTAGATTAGGTTAGTTAATTGATCGATCGATCAATGAATGGATTGAGCTGATGCTCTGATGCTGTTGATCGGCACCGGGAAAATCATTTGTCCTGTAAAATGGCTTCTCCAAAGTGCAATCCCGAAATATTCTTGTTATAAACCCATCATTGTCTGTTTGTTAATTTTTTGTCGTATACAGTCAAGTTATGTTAAACGTTGGACCTTTGGTTTGTGAAGTTGAAGGGGTTAGCTTCAGATCGGGTTGATGCTGAAGTCGTTGAAATGTTGACTGATCTCGGACTGAATGACAAGAGGGGTGCTCGCGTTAAGACTCTGTCTGGGGGCATGAAGCGTAAACTTGCGGTTGGAATAGCACTCGTCGGAGGCTCAAAGGTCGGCCATATAGTGTTTTAACAAAACTGTTTATTCACTGTTTGACTAGGACACTGTGTCCGGTAAAAAACTGACCCTAGACATCATACAATAGAAATGTCAAATCTGAACGAATTGAAATGAAATTTCATGCACTTAAGCCGCAGTAAATTCCTGTAACTGTTGCCAAATTTCGTTGAAAAATATTACTTTTTAGCTGAGTTATTAATTGTTGAATATCGATAACAAAATATCTCCGTTACCAATATGGTGTTACATAAGTAAACGCCTATGTACATTTGCGTAACTTTAACAAACAATATCTGATTTTGGCAAAATTTTACATCAACAATGCATCATCTATTGGTAATCAACTTGCCAAATTTCAATTAAATTTATCTACGCAAATAATAGTTACAGCAGCTTTTGTGAGGTTGCCTCAGAACATGAAGTGTTCAGTTAGGCAATCGTTTGTTTAATCCTGACAGTGTCCATGACCTGCTAGGAAATTCGCAATAAACTTTTTAGCAACATACTCTTTCTGTTGTCTCAGTAGTTTGACTAAAACACGATCGTCTGCAGAAAACACCATTTTGTTCACGTTATTTTGATTGCATCAACAAACGTCACTTCCGCTTGAGTGACTGCAGTATGTATCGCCATATTGGTAATGAAGATATTTTGTTATCAATATTCAACATTTAATAATATTGGTAAGAAATAATATTTTTCAACGAAATTTGGCAGTCGCTTTAGGAATTTATTGGGGATTAAGTGTATGAAATTTTATTCAAATTTGTTTGGATTTGACATTTTTATCGCACAATGTCTAGGGGGTTAGTTTTTTACCGGACATGGTATAGTAATGTAACACTGATCTTTGATGTATTACTCTGCCCTGTGTAAGTGTTCCTGCTTTGAAGTTATGGGCTGGATATAATAGCATGAAGCCAGGTCGAAATGTGAGTTAACTAATGCTTATAAAGTGTCATAAACTTTCCAAAAATACTTGACGGTCTGTATAAAAGTGAGCCACCAAAATTTACAACTTTTTACCATTGTGGAATATCCACTCGCCAGCACATTTGCTGTGATTTATGGATTGCATTATCTTATAGACTTAGTACACCTTGTATGTTTCATTGCTTCACTATACTACTTTGTAAATTTTATCTGAAGCTGCAATAAATATTTTTTTCGGATAGTGTAGTTGTGCGTTTTAAGTGCATAGTGTGATATGATCTTTAATTTCCACCTTATTGCAAATTTGTTGCTGTGTCAGTGAAAGGATATGAAAATCGGTTGGTTGTTCCGTCGTTGGCTTGCAGAGTTTATGACCTGTGTATTTTAAAACATACAGTTGCCATAACTTTGATATTAGCGTGAAGTAATAGCGATTGATTCAGGTTTCTTTGGCTGATTAGTGGCATTTCTTTATTTTGTTGTTTGTGTGATTGAAAATTGGCAACAGTGTTAAAATGGTGGTGATATTTTAAAGCTTGGTATTGCTTATTCACCTGTAGTCACATTAGTTTTAGTTATCATGACTAATATTAACAAATTTCTATGTTTATTCATGTATTGGTAATGTAACAGTAGGGGTTGGACTTACAATCAAGAGGTTTTGGGTTCGGGTCGCTATCAAGTGGTTACTACTTGGATGGGTGACTGTCTGTAAACAGGTAAACCATCACAGTGTTTAACCAACACCAAGGTCAACTCAGCCTTTCATCCCTCTGGGTTAGATAAATCAAGTATCGGCCTATCTGGCTGGGGTTAATGCAGGGTATGTTCACCTGGGTCAGGTGGTAGCTAACACTGTCTGATCCCATAGAGCAAGTGACGCTCCGTAGCTTTGTTATGGCTTTCCTGGTAAGAGCTACACACCAACTTTGCCTTTATTACGGCATATGAAGGTGGTGATTTTGGATGAGCCGACATCAGGAATGGACCCCGAAGCTCGTCGTCAGACGTGGGACTTACTACAAAGACATCGCGTTGGTCGCACGGTCGTACTCTCGACTCATTTCATGGATGAAGCGGATCTGCTTGGCGACCGGATTGCAATCATGGCTGGCGGCGTGATCCAGTGCTGTGGTTCATCTCTCTTCCTCAAGAACAAATATGGCAAGTAACCGGCTTTATTGCTGCATTTTGGTCTGTGATTCTTCGTACTATCAAAAAGTACCTTAAGTACATGTTCTCACATTTTCTATTTTTTGTGAGTCCTTTGCCCTTTTTACAACTACTTTAATATTTTCTCACAGTTGTTGCCTTTTATTATTTGCTTAGTCTAGGCTTAAAATGTACGTTTTGAAATATTTTTGACATTAGACTCCCTATAAATTGCTTAGACATTACGGTTTTATGTCATTGCTTTCCAATGGTAACTAAGGCTAGAGTCACTTTGTTTTGTGTTTTTGTTAAAAGTTAAAGGTGGTGATATAGCTCTTAATGGGAAGCCCATCTCAGAGCTACGGAGCATCACCTACCGTATGGGATCACAGTGTTACCTGCCACCCGACACAGGTGAACGCGCCCCACCTTAACCCCAGCCAGATAGGCCGGTACTCGATTTACCTACCCTGGAAGGATGGAAGGCTGAGTTGACCTAGGCGGCTGGTTACATACCGAGATGGTTTACCTGCCCACAGGCAATAATTCATTGCAGTATTAACCTGGCCCGGCATAGAATAACTTCATTATTGGATGAAATGCGTTACTGCTATGCCACGCCATGTTCTGTTGATGAATTTATGCATATGTCTGTGCTTAAGTGCATTTTCTGACAGATCTGTATATCAATATATTTTTTCTATTGCTGCCAGCTGGTGGATGATATTAAAGCATTGCTATCCCATTGAAAATACGTTATAATGGGAATCATTAAATCAGGCAAGATAGGGGAAGGGATCTTCAGATTTTACCCCCCCCCCTTTGTCAAACCCTTTCATACTTCTTGGACCCCAAACAGCTGTTTTATAGCAGTCTCTTTGTAGCTTTTTAGTAGTAAGACACTTGGTCCGACAGACATTACCTTCTACTTTGGTGGAAGTAAAAAGAATCTTATTATAATGCACAGATAGTTTGTCTGTCTGTCTGTTTGTCTGTCTGTCATAAACCTCTGACGCTTTCTGTGTTGCACGGTCGCGGACCCCAACTGTGGCATTTGAGGTACTTGGGTCTTAGATACGTGCGCCGCCTATCTTCCCCTATGGGCAGCCCCGGTTGATTTGCTGGTTAATGAAGTGGACTTGCTCATAGTGTTATGGAGCTTTGCTAATTCAGTGAGTGCATGTCACAGGAGTGGGTTATCAGATGTCACTGGTGAAGAGGCCATCATGTGACTCATCTGCGGTGTCTCGTCTCATACAGTCGCATGTCAGCAGTGCACGGTTAAACAGTGATGTGAGTGCAGAATTGTCCTTCATTCTGCCGCAGGACAGCAAAGCCAGCTTCAGTCATCTCTTCACAGACCTCGATCAACGCAAGGACACACTCGGCATTGTTAGCTATGGAGTCTCGGTCACCACAATGGAGGAAGTTTTCGTCAGGTCCATAGCCTATAGACACTTATTGATTTTTTACTATTCATCAGATGTGTTGCATATTTTTTATCCTTTATATCTCAGTATTTCAATGTAGATTTCTCATTTTGCTATACAGGTGTATTTACTCTTTGTCGTATTTTAATAGGGTGCAGTGGTGTTAAAATAAAAGTTTTGTGGCAGTTTATTTATTTATTTAATATCAAAATCGTGCATGTAGTACATAAGAACACAAAAGAAAAAAGCTAATGAAATGAAAAAAAATACACAGTAATACCAAACACAAAATACAAAGTGTGCTATATGAGCACTAATCCATACATAACGACGCAATTGCCTGGCAAATGTCTGATGATACAAAATTATCATCATTTTGCAAAGAAAATATTTTAGCCAAATTGCACAGTATACTCGTGTCAAGGCCATAGTAACATACTGAATAAATGTACAAAACATAAGTTTATACAGTTGTTAACAGCAACATTTAAGAACTTGCACATCGAAAACTGCAAAAATTACAAAAGGATATTATTCCGCAACACATTGACGCACAGTGTGATGCGGGCAATATCACCTTTTGTGATTTTTGCTGTTTTCGATGTGCGAGTTCTTCAATGTTGCTATTAACAACTGTATAAACTTATGTTTTGTAAATTTATTCAGTATGTAACTATGGCTTTTGGAATTAGACATGCTATGACTTAGTGTGAGCAGACAGTAATCTATCAGTCAAGCTTTAATAGACTGGCATCTGCAGCTTTATCTGAAGCTTTTGTTGGCAGGTTATGTTGTTGTTGTTGCAGTCCATAGCTTTTTTTTTGTCAGTTGTCGTCAAAGCTTGAGAAAATCAGCCACAGCGTTTCCAGTCTTTGCTCATTGTGCTATTGATGAGGCTATTGTCATCACAGATGTTCTGCAGGACTTCTAAATGGTTGAATGGTATAGCTCTTTATAGGAAGCCCATCTCGGAGTTATGGAGTGTCGCCTTCCATATGGGATCACCTGTTACTTGACACAGGTGAATGCACCCTACCATAACCCCAGTCAGACACGCTGGTACTGGACTACAGTGTGAGAACCTGGTGGAATTTTTCACCTCTTTAGGAAATCTGCCTCAGCCTCTCTGACCTAGCACCCCAATTGAGGCTTTGGCCTGACTTCTTGTCGTACAACAGTGTCTACTGCAACAACAGTTATTGTTATACTTCAACCCAAACTACTTGCACACGATTGGTCCAAATTGTGCCACGTGACATTTACAAATACGCAATGTTGCCCATGCGCACAAAATTGAAGTTAAATTTTGCCTGCTTGGGCAACATTGAGTGGCCAACATTGAGGTCATCACAGCATTTTTGTTGAAATGGTTTTTTGTTTATTTTTTTGTTCTGGTTTTGAGGTATAACAAAACAAATAGTGACTGGCGTCATCGATCATCATTGACAATTTTTTGCTCTCAATTCGTAAAATGTTTTTCTCGGCCTTCGGCCTCGAGGGAACATTTTACGAATTTCTGGCAAAAAATGTTCAACGATGACCTCGATGCCAGTCATTATTTGTTTGCATAATGTGGTTGGGCTGTAGGGTGAGTGATCAGGTTGCTGAAGATGCTGCGTTATCCGAAGATTCATCAGCACAGACTGCTGACTCAGCTGTTGATGCCAGTCCATCATCATCATCATCAGCTGCAGCAGCAGGAACTGGAGATACGGGAGATATGACGTCACGCTTGGATGCTATGGATATACATCTCATTGGCCTGGCCAGATCAAGCCGGTCTTCTTCAGCTAGTCTACTGCCATGTGGTATGTTCTTTCTGAGCACCTAATGCATACACTACCGATTTTGCTGATCCACGTCATTAAAAGTTCAGAGGTTGAAGGTGATGTATAGCTTTTTATGGGTAACCTATTGCAGAGCTACAGAGCGTCAACTACCATATGGGATCAACGCAGGTGAATGCACTCTGCTCAAACCTCAGCCAGGCAGACCGGTACTCAATTTACCTACCTTGGAGGGATGAAAGGCTGAGTTGACATCAGTGTTGGTTATATACCGAGATGGTTTACCTGTCCACAGACAGGTAAGTAGTTTCAAGAAGTAACCACTTGATAGTGACATGATCGGGAGTTGAACTCACAACCTCTCAATCATAAGTCTAACACCCTACCGTTAGACTACCAAGCCACTTGCTCACTGTTTGGTGACTGCAACTGATCTGTTAACTGAAAGGGCCACAGATTGACTCAGATTATGAATACTAAGCAGACAGAAAAGGAAAAAGTGAATCGTGCCTAATGTTCTAAGTTTCAGGGGCCAACTGTCACCCTGCACTGCCTGAAGAATTCACAGTTGTATTTTCAGCATGATTGTTTTTTTTTACACGCGAAAGCAGCTACTGCTTCAGCGCATCTTAGCCATCACAGTTCTGTCTGTCTGTCTGTCTGTTCGTCTGTTCGTCAGTCAAAAACGGTGCAAGCTAGGATTACCAAATCTTCACCGTCGGGTGCCTGGAAGACTCTGGTTTCAGGAACCGTAAAGCATTTCCATGAATTTGAAGGGGGTCACCCCGAACCAGGGCACCAAGTGAAAGAGGGGTGGGCAAAATTCGCGATTTTTGGCCAGTAAGTCGCTGTACCTCAGTATCTGTGCGAGATAGGATCTATAGGTTACTATTAATCACTAATGGGAAGTCGTACACTGGCTCTCGATTGGCGCCGAATTCAATGACCTTGACTGACCTTGAACGCCAAAATAGGGGTTTTATGGATTTTTTGGCAATTTCGGACTGCGACACAGGTCTATATCATTTACAAGCTGGCGCCATGCTACTATTGTTATGTGATTTAGATAGAGAATTTGGTATTTGTATATTAACTTAGCGTGAACACCCCAATTTTCAGCTAAACTACTGAACCGGAACTGCTATAGGTTTATAGCATTAGCTCATATTTCTTGTTTTGTTCAAGGAGGAAGGGATCATAGTTGATAACGTCGTTTACTGCTTGTCCATATTGGTATTCATTCCAGACATATTCACAGTCAAAGTCTTAAGTTAGCATACACAGAACGCGCAATGTCAACTTAGGGTCAGTCAGCATGCTCGCCTATAACTTTTTGTTACTGGACCAAAGTTCACCATATTTTTATGTTCAACTCCAGGTAGATTCAACTTAACAACGCCATTTACCACCTGACGATGGATTTATTCATTCCAAAGATATTTGCGGTCAAAGTCATAAGTTGTTTTAAATCGCGGCAAATTTTGGAAGTTTTTTGCCTTCCCAAATTTTTAGACAATGGTGCCCCCAAAAGTTGTACTCTGGTTAACACCCTTACATAGCGGCACATCACGTTTCATGGGGCTACTCCCCTTAATTCTAAAGTTATAGGCACGCATACGCGACATTAAAAGCCAATTTTTGACCCCTTTTTACGCGCGAAAGCAGAATGCTTCGCGCGTCTTTGCCATCGTCTGGGCGTCCGTCCGTCTGTCTGTCCGTCCGTCCGTCACACTCGTGAGCTGTATCAAAACGGTGCAAGCTAGGATCACGAAATCTTCACTGTGGGCTGCCCCAAGGTCTCTAGTTTATCGTGACAAAATTTCGTGCCACTG
>Ga0209367_1008101_pt1 | contig 14390 bp, 8 predicted proteins | sample WorMetLIZISLAND2_FD_187412 | JGI IMG/M metagenome (GOLD analysis project Ga0209367, IMG submission 187412) | Marine gutless worms symbiont microbial communities from Max Planck institute for Marine Microbiology, Germany - Olavius geniculatus... ... | reverse complement strand
GACGGAGACTCGCTACACTGACAGCTTGAAAGAAATTGAAACGTTAAAGAAAGAGCGCGACGAAGTCAAACAGTTCTGCCAGGTAACTTATTACAGCTGTGTTATTAACTAGCCTATAGAAATTGTGGAGTACATTTTTTAAAATTTGCTATAGAAGGTTTGTGCAGTTATAGGATACTAAAAAATTAAAAATACCAGCGTAGTTAGAAAATTAAAAAAAGCTTCCTAGTTTTGAAATCTACTGCCAGCATTATGATATTTTACTGCACGAAAATTGTAAGTGCAGTAAAGACACAACTGAGCCATCTTCAGCAACAATATTTTGTAGTAAATTAACTGTCTTAATTTCGGTTTTGATTATGCAAGGTTTGAACCTCGCACAATATTTTTTTCTCATTTTTTGCGGTTGCAAGTTTGCGACGCTGAAACGTCTGTTGCTCAGATACACTGCATAAATTACGAACAGATGTACGTTTATTGAAATTTGCACGTCGTTTGAAGCTTAAAATGTGACAACGATTTTGTTGAGGACGAAATTCAACTTGGCAACATCAAACTTCTGTCTTATTTTGTTTTTTTTCATCTCAAAATCCCGAATTTAGCGTTACAGCAATATTTTAATATTTATCTTTTTAGACAACAACACTGTAGTTAAGCAGACATGGTAACTAACAGAGAAACAACGGTATGATTAAAAAAAGTAAAAAAACACATTTAATTTCTAGTTTTAAAGCAGCAGCAAATTGAATCAGTAGCTTCAATTTAAAAAAAACAGATGAGACTACGCATTTAAAACGCGTTTTCACGTATTTATTTTAACGTTAGTTATATTTGTTTCTAAAGACCTGTTATTGTTACAATATTTGTTGTTGGAAGATGTTGTACAAACTGTTGTTGGATGTGCGTGTATCTATTCGCCAGGAGTATGAGAATAACGCTGTGGAGCAGAGAGAAGAGCTGCAGAAGTCGCACGATGAAGTCGCTCGTTTGAACGGCGTCGTTGCTGACTGTAACAGCCAACTGGACAAACTCAACGCACACATTGATTGGCTGAAACAAGCAGCACAAGTAAGTCCGACTGCATTGATTACATTTTCGTTTCGTCATCCTTGCAAGGCTTACGATTTGGAATTTATTCTTACGGATAAGGCAAAGATGCAATAGTTCATCAATATGAGTAAAACGATTATTTGTCATTAAGGCATAATTAAAAATTCATAACTGAATGCTCAAATTGAAGTTATATTATAGCATTAATCATTGTGCGCATTGCTGATTTATTTGTGCATTTAGCCAAATTCTTACATGTAATAAATTTATTAGTTCATTATTGTGTTTAAATGTTTAATTTTCTTTAATTTTGTCGTTTGTTTTTACGATTGTGACAGTCAGTTATATTTGTTATTAAACATTAACGTGTTACGTAACATATAATTGGTGTTTAGATTATTTCAGTTAAAATAAACAAAACTGGGTCAGACAGAGAGATGTGGTTGTCTGGTGGAATGCATAGGATGAACGGTCGCAGAAGAACCATGTTGTGGAAAGTTTGCAAGTTGAATTGGACGTAGCAAGGGAAGAAAAGAGCCAGACGGAGGCTCGCTACAGTGAGAGCTCGACAGAAATTGAAACTTTGAAGAAAGAGCGCGACGAAGTCAAACAGTTCTGCGAGGTAACTTATTACATCTGTGTTATTAGCTAGCCTAAGCTTATAGAAATTGTGGAGTACATTCATTTTTTATTTGCTATACAAGGTTTATGCAGTGGCAAGATACTCAACTCAACTTAACTCGGGTTTAATAATATAATAATATAATACTAAGAAATAATAGCGTGATTGGAAATTTAAAAAAAGCTTCTTAGTTTTTTAAACCTACTGCCGACATTATGATATTTTGCTGCACGAAAATTGTAAGCGCAGTAAAGACACAACTGAGCAATACTTCAGCAACAATGTTTCTTAGTAAAGTAAGACACGTGGGCGAAAGTCGGTGCTTTCGTCCGTGAGTTGTAATTTGTTTGAGTAAATGCGCCTGGTTGCAGCCTGTTGTCTGTCACAGGAACAGCTGGCTGTAAAGAGCTGTAACTTGCTGTCAGTTTACGGAGAGCTGGAGAGACTGAAGGAAGAGAACCAGAGACTGGAGAAACAATGCAACTGTGTCAGTCGCCAGCTGGAGCAAGCCAACGACGAGTCAACCAGCGAGATACAAGTAATCTGTCAGCAGCGCTTTCTGCGTTTAAACCCTGTCTCCACTCATTTCCGTGGTCGATTTGTGGTATAGCATGCCGTGCTGTACATGTACAACACTGTACGACCACTCGCTGTTCACAGCAGGTTTACAAATATTGAAAAGCAAACACCAAATCTACTAAGTCTTGACATGTCGAGATGTTGTACAACTTGTACTACGACTTCTTTTCCAACAAATCCACAACAAATCGAAGTAGTGGAATTTAGGCTCTAGTGAAAGCACTGAGCGTCTTTCTTTGACAGTTCCGAGCCGCTTAATGTACAAGTTATCAAGGTATGCCGGAACCAAGATGATTTCTATGACATTAATTCGTACGTTGCTTTTGTTTGTACCCGTTTGTATACATGTAGTTTTTTTCTTATCTTTTCTCTGAAAATCATCTGTTATATTTCTGCGGCATTAATTCGTAGGCTTACGTCGTTTTTATATTTACACCGCTGTTTTTTACCAGTTTGAATGCATTTATTTTTTTACTAATTTGGTTTAGAGCAGACGCAGAACACTCGCTCGCTGGCTTAGTATGTTAGTGTGTTGATTTGCTGTCCGTCACAGGAGACGTTGACTGCTGTCGGCAGCGAACTGGAGACTAAACGTAACGAGATAGTGGAACTGAACAAGCAGCTGGCTGACAGACTGGACGACCTTGGCCGTGCCAGAAATGACCTTGGCGAGATGAAGAAGACATACCAGGTACGATTCGACGTGTCGGTTAATGTCGGTTTTTAATACCAGTAAATCCAGGCATTGCGTCATAAAAATAAATATTCGTTCATCAGTACTTTGACGCCACTGGTTGAGCGATAGAAACGCAGCTGGCCTGCAGAATGTGCTACCACGACAACTTTGCTCGGGACGTATTGGCTTGGAATACCTTAAGTAACTCCGGAAAAGGGCCGATTTAATAGCGAAATCTCAGTGTGATGTATCATGTCGGTTTTTTGATCATTCAGCGTCACGCTGTTGGTTGGGTGTCACGAAGGCACTCGACCTATGAGAACCTGCTGCAATAATTCCACAAGTATCCGATCCAAAAAATTAAGCCGATTAAAAGAAAGCCAGTTTTGCTGCACCACAAGCACCACAGCGAGTCACTGGGGGTAAATTTTTCCACCTTGCAGAGGCGTATTTCGACATGTGAAAATGCTCGTGTAGGCTTACGCATAGTAGGATTTATTTTTACGTTAGGCCTGGCCTTTTTTATCTACTTGTGATTAAGCATTTTTTTCATTAACTTTTTTGTTTTTGAAAGAAAAGGCAGGCAGCTGGCGACGTCGCGAGGGGTAGGAAGTTGCAAATTTGCGACGGAGTAGATTGTGCCCAAAAATTAATTATGCCTATGTTTTCCCTAAGTAGGCTACTGATTTATAGTCCGAAATTTTGCATTTTTTTCGAAGAAAACTTTCCGACAAGAAGAATCTTCTGGCAGCCGAAATTTCGGGCCCGCTGTCTCCCTGCCTCGAAGCCATCGCCAGAGACAAGCAAGGTGCCCGCCCGTGGAGCTTTGAATGACGTTATCCTGTGTTGCTGCGGTTGTGTACAGGAGCAGCTTGCCGTGAAAGCGCTCAGCTTGACGTCAGTGTTCGGCGAAGTCGAGCGTCTCAGAGAGGAAAACCGAAGACTGGAGAAGATCTGCTGCGATCGGACGCGTGAAATCGACTTGATCCGACATGAGCGGGTGACTAACAGAGCGTCAGTTATGAATACACCGTGAACGAGGCATCGTAGGCCTAGACGCTTACCTCGGTGCTATAAATCTATCAAAATATCGTCTAATGCGTCTGTTATAATTTAAAGGCCAATATGTTGGTAGAACTTTTAGGCCTACTTTTGCCTCCATTTTGGATGTCTAGGCTGTTAGTGGATTTTTTTGGCTCACAGTATCTTACGTTCGTGTTTTTTTTAATTTTCGTTATTGTAATTTCCTTGCTTTTATGCTTTTGGGTTTCAAACTCCGGTTTCTTTCACGACTGTGATTAGCAACTTCTCATTTTCTCATTTCATTTTTGTCCGAAACAGTTAGATTATTTTAATTTGCGTTTATAATACATGACTAGGTTGTCGCCATTTTTCAGCGCAAACTATCCATAGTTGTTATATCATATCATTATTACCCAGTAACTTGGCAGTAAGTGATGCATTATTTATGGGCATTAGCTGATTGTCTGTTTGGATTAAAAATAACCAACTTTGTGCTCTTACGGGAAAATGGAAAATGTTTATTGTGTCAGGTGAGAAACTAGAAGAAAAAAGAGCGCATCACTTTTCGCATCGACGACTGCAGCACCTCGCTTCAGCTTTTGATAATAATTATTGATTTTATCCGAGTTTCTAGATTTAGGCGTATTAGTTCGTCGTTACTTAACGATCTCGGCATATTGACATTGTGTCAGTGCATTTAGTAATACTGTGAAATAAAATGCGTTGCAATTTTGGCGTGGTAAACGTTCAGAATAATTAAAATTTTGCAAATTTTTGCCGAAGTAATATGAAACGTTCGTCGTCGTTCAGCAATGCGTTGTCGTTTCTAGTCGTTTGTGCAAATTATTTTCAGCGTATGTTCATCTTAAAGGGTACTTTACTTGACCTGAGGAAAATATAGGCCTACTGCGATTTAATGAATCGTTACTGATAAAATTCGTAAATTTTTTAACATTGCAAACAAAACGCTGCTCGAGGTTGTCTGGTACAAAGCAAACCGGTACTTTTCTTGATAATGCAAGTTTAATAACGTTTCCCACCGGCGTGCTTTATTATCAAACCGCACGTTTATTTAAATTATATGCGAGTTGTTGCGAAATTAGTAATTGAAGTTTCCGTAGCGTGTTTCGAGTATTTAATGAATACATTCATAAACTTTATAAACTATACTTTAACTGCGTGATGCCATAAAAAAAAAATTGGCGTCTATTGCTCACTTCAACGTGCGAACTGCGATTATGCGATGTTTAAACTCCGGGTTTAGTTGATTTTATGTCGCTGATGATTTTAACTTTTAGTATGAGTCGAAAGAACTTTGTCGTGTGAAAGTTAGGCTATAACAGTATTTTTGATGTTGTCCGTATTGCGTTGCTATTGCAAGATTGTCATCGCTTTTTGTCAGTAGCGGCTTACGTCTTATAGTGCGCTCGTTCATATAGGCCTATAGACCTACGCTCTAGAATCATGCTTGTCTGTTGTCTATTTCTTATTTTTGATCATTGTCTAAAATGTAATAAAGAACTTGAGTTGAAAAAAAACAACCAATACAAAAAAGATTTCTGTTTGTCTCTTATGTAGTAATGTAGTTATTTGACATTTAAGCCATACAAATATCGTGCACTTATTGCGCCAATGTAAATTGAAACCGAATTTTCAGGTTTAGTCAAGCGCGAAAACACAAAACCCTGAAAACTCGGAATTCAAACTCAGATTGTGCACACTTAGTTCATTGGCCTTAAATTCCGCTTTTGTGATTATGATAAGGCAGTCGATGGAACTTGAGAAGTACATGCAGACCCTGTAGGGTGCTCAAAAAAGAAGGCGTAACAAATGAATGTTAACTGGTAAGGGTTAAAAAATTTTCTGCTTATGTTTGCATTTGGCAAAAAATAAAGACGAAGAATGTTTTTTTTTAATTTTTGATGTTTTTTTTAATTTTTGAATTTTATCCGAAGTTGACACTATCACGCTAGTACTTAGGAGAACGAGAACTAAAGCGAGGAGCATAGAAAACTAGATGCAAACCATTTTCTTTCTTGCAAAACTAGAAACAAAAAACTACAGAAATATTTTGAAAATCCTATAAAGAAAAATAGTGACGCACGGCCATTTTATGGACAAGCGGCAACCAGAAAGCACAAATTATTAGACAACAAACAGACGAAGAAACAGACGGACAGGACGCGTAATGGCCGCACAAGAAAACAAAGTCCAGCTGTCGCTAGGGAGGACGCGCTACATCCTATACATTTCCTGTTGCAGTACTGGCCGTTAAGGTCGTTCAAGGTCGATGATTTTATCTCTTCTAAAAGAGTTTATGCTGCTATTTCTATTAGTGATTAATAGTAAACTTTGCCCTATTTCTTGCCGTTTCCGACATACGGCCACTTAAGTTATTCCATTGAAAATTTCGACCAAACCGTTGCAGATGGCGACATGGTTACTATTGACAGCCTATAGGAAGTCGCCAGCGCCCTATCTCGTATCATTGCCGACCTCCTACGGCTTACCGTTTAGCCACAATACATCCGTGACAGACGACAGACGGACGGACGACAACCACACCAAGGACGCCACAGCATAGCTGTAGCGCGTCAAAAATCTGGCAGGTCGTGCGTACGTGAAAGTCAGATGTGTGTGTTTCAGCAAGTCGTGCAGTAGAAGCCATGCATGTGTGAAGCCATAGTGAAAAGCTAGCATCGGGTCGTACGGTACGCGCCATATATTGATCGTAATCGCGTGCTTGCGTCACCGCTGCAGCACCTCGTTTTCAATCCATACAATCTCGGCACGCGCGGTCCCGACACCGGCTATAGCACACTTGGCGTCAACATCTGGCGGCGCGCTCACCGGACGGAATCAACCTCATCACGAACGGCCACCCACCTAGTCGACCTGTCCGGACTGGCTCATGTCTAGGGCTCGGCTCGCTTAAACCAAACCTAAAAGACGAGTTTCACGTTCATCTCGATGCGTTATAGCTGCTCATTTCGGGCAGGAGAAAGATTTAATATAGGCGTGGCATTTGATTTATTTTGGTCATTTCGCGAATGGGGTATGCAGTTGACAGTAATGTCTGATATAAACATGGCATACGCTGGAGCGTAGGTTGCAAAAAGTCTTTAATTCTTTATGTGACGTTTGTGGGGCATATCACAGACGGTTGGAACGTTGAGAGAAAAAACGCACAAATGCACAGAATCTGAATCTGATCATCGGTTGCATCCGTATTTTTGCACCAGTTGCACCCATACTGTAGGGCTAACACTATGTCTGCAGTGGTATTATAACCGGTTGATAACTCCAAGCCGGATCAAACGAACAACCGACTGTCGGCGACCGTGAAATAAGTCTGCATAAGCCTAATGCTTTTCGTTTAACACTTAGGTACTTCACTCCAGGCAGTTCTAAGATGCACACTGTTCTAATCGTGCATGTGCGCGCAACTCCAGTGCATGTGTTTAACAAATTGTTACTGCGATGGTCAGCGCCAAATATTAAAGTTCACATTTACGTCGCTTAAAAGTATAGTAAATTAAGAGGATCGTGCTTCACTGCCGCGGCTACACTGGTTGTCTAAACGCAGTCTGGCTCTGACGAGATGATTCTATTTTAGCTATAGACTCTCGCTGTCCGCGTGCGACGCCGCGGCACGTATACGCTCAGTGACCACAGTGTTCAAGACGACAGCAAGCAGAGCTACGGAGATGAACGGAGAGCGTACAGCTGCAACCAGTACTTGTCGCAATGGTGCCGCCGCCGAGGACCATCAGACGAACAACGCCTCGGTGTCCATGGAACAAGAAAATGCGTCGGGTGAAGTGAGACAGGCTGCTGACATGGTTGTCGATGTGACGGGCCACTGCCAGCTGGTGAGACCTGATCGTCCACTGGGGCAGCGGCTCACGAATGGTGTTCGGTGTACAGCTTCAATGTTCTCAGAACCATATACAAACGCCGGGCGGTGTTTAAAGAGCGCCACTCAGGTAGAAAACCTCGAGTCTAGCAGGTGGGGTGGGGCAGTGGCTCACGAAAGAACAGCTACTGGTCGAGTATGCGGATAATTCATCGTGGGTGGCGCTGCGCTGGTCTCTACTGGGCCTGTTCGTCGTCTGCTGGTTGGCGATGCTCGTTGTTTCTGTGGTGATCATCGTCGTGACGCCCGGCTGCGCTCCTCGCATCCACCTCGACTGGTGGCAGTCGGCCGTTGTCTACCAGCTGGACGTGAGGTCGTTCCAGGATTCGGACGCTGACGGAGTCGGTGATCTGCGTGGTACGTGGTTGGTGGCGTGCAGGGAATTATCTACCCTCGTGTACACCCCCTATTAAAATCTTGACATCCCCAACAAAAAAGATAACAGGAGTGTTGTAGTTGAAACCAAATGTACATAGTATATGTGAATATAGGTGAAACCTATGTTATTTCTGCATTGCTTTTATTACTTTTCATTAATTCACAGTAAACTGTAACAAACTGCGGCCTATTAAACTTTTTTGGCAAAACAACCGCAAAATCTGATTTTCTAAGTTTCCAAATATTAGAAAACAGCAAATTTGCGGTATCAATTGAATGTCCAAAAGCCAAAAGTGTTTCAGCTTCAGGGGGTGACTCCCTGACCAGGGGCTCTGCCCCTAGACCCCATTAGGGCCCCCATTCCTTACCTTTAGAATTCACACTCCAACTTTGATCTGCGGTCCCCCAAATGAATAATTCTGCGTAACTCCCTGGTGGCGTGGCGTAGCGTTAGCGCGGTTCATCTGATCAACGAAGTTACTCTACGCCTGGCCGGGTTAGTACTTCGACGGGTGACTGCCTGCAGGCAGGTAAACCATCTCGGTATGTATCCATTTGCCTACACGTCAACTCAGTCTTCTATCCCTCTGGGGTAGGTAAAGTGAGTACTGGCCTATATGGCTGGGGTTAAGGCGGGGCGCGTTCATGCACTTCTGTCGGCTGGCAGGTAACACTGTGTGATCCCATATGGCAGGTGACCGTCCTTAGCTTTGTGAGGGGTTAGCTCTTCTAGAGTTATACTATACTCCACCTTTGACCTTTACGTTCTGACCCAGCACACTACGGCGTGACAGATATGCGTTTGAATTACTTCTAGCCTTGCCTTTCTCTGACACTGATTTACGAGCGATAGCAAAGAGATATCGATCGTATTAAGGCAAAGTGAAGATGCATTTTAGAAATATTTCTGTCGACGAAGTTCAACGTTTTTAAAAACAAAGGTTTGCGCCTGGCAAAAAAAGCTACACCTAATTAGTCTGCAAGTTGCTGTACTCTCGTATCATATATTTTGCACTAGTGTTATTGTAGGTCTATTTTCGAGTAACTGTGTTACAAGTTTTCTAAGACACAAGCTGTTGGCGCTAACACGGAGTCACTTAGCACATTGTTGTGTTGGGAGACAGAATATTTGCATTTTGCAATATTGAATATTTTTGAAATTTATTGAATTAACAGAGTGTGCAATCGTTCTCGTTGTCTGCTGGCTTTTATTACAGTGAATATACGATAGGCCTATAAATAGTATTACAAGTATAAGGCCTATGCCAAGATTTTCCGTGTAGTGTATAAACTAAGAGGCAAACTGCTATTTGGTATGCAATATTAATGCGCAGCGGATCTCGAGGATCACGTGGCATTTTACAAGATACGTTAAAATACAGTCATCATAGGAAAAACGTACGGATCAAAAAGCTGCCGAAAATCTTTTAACAAAAAATTATACTTTCCTAAAGATGGTTATTATCAAAATCTTGCGTTGCGTGAATTTTGGTATAGAATATAGGCTAATGTAGGCCTAAGATTTCTTTAATATAACCTTGGGTCTGGTTCATTTTATCTGACGCTTTTCTCTCAAAATGTTCTCAAAACTGGATGTCATTAGGACAAAACGTCGTTTAGCACATAGAACTTTTACAAATACGGCTACAGCAGCATTCGACGTTTGCTGGTGTCGAGGAAGCGCGTCCCAGATTCGTTTTCGACATACTTTTATGGCTCCACACATAATGTGTTTAACTGATTAGTCCGCCCGGAAACGATAGTTTTCGGGAAGACTTATGTTTTGGTGGCATTTATTTTTTTCCTCGCGTAATCTCCGAGCTCCGTCGGCCGATCGGCGCGAAATTTTGCACGATGCTCGGAGCTGCATTCGATTTTATAATCCCGGTCCAAAATTTTGAGGGAGCCTCCTCCAAAAAAATTTTAGGGGCCAAAAACATGCAAAATTTGGCCCGATTTCGGTCGACTTCAAAGTTCGGCGGCCAATATCTCCGGAAGGGATGAAGATATTCAAAATCGGTGAGTTACTCGATCGACAGCGATTCCTCCCGCGTTAGACGAAACAAGTCGGGCGAAGTTTGTTCCAGTAACCTTGGAGATCTCGATGTGAAATTGTACCCACCCAAAGCGCATTTTTCGGAAGACCATATTACGGCCCTTAAGGGGTGCTGCGCCCCAAATTTTTACACACACTAGAGAATGCCCAAATCTTACTAGTGCACCCCCACCGGAGACGGGGCCCCCCTTACATTTTTTTCAAAAGAGGGTCCAAAATTGGCTTTAATTGTAGCGAATTAGCCACTATAACTTTGAAGCCAAAGGGAGTAGCCTAATGAAACTTTGCCATATGACGTAGTGCTAAGTGGGGCTGATAACGTGCGTACACAATTTTGGGGTGCACCGCCCCCTTAAAATTTAGGATAGCGAAAAATGTCCAAAATTCTGCGCGATTTAGGACAACTTTCATATTTGAGCGCGAATATTTCTGGAACGGATGGACATATCGACAAGCGGTAAACGGCGTTATTAACTGCCGTCCCTCCCGCGTTGAACAAAAGAAATATGGTGAACTTTGGTCCACTAACGACAACGGTTAGTTGGCTAATGTCTACCTACCCTACGTCGACACTGCGCGTTCTGCGTATGCTAATGCGTTGGAGTTCGGGCCACGCGACTTTGCTACGAGAGGAATGTGAGCCCCCTAAATTGTTCCCCCAATCGGACTTAGGACGCCGGGCCAACTCACGTTGGACTTTGCCCCAAATTTCTAGTTAATTGATTGATTGGTGGAGTATAGGCATCAATTCGCGCTTGAGCTACATGGCGAGTGTGCACGTGACCGTCGTCCGACTCTGCTGCGTCCTGACTTCTGGCACCAATGATGAATCGGGCGTTACTAACCACACCGCTGTGGAGCCGACGATAGGAACACTCCAAGACTTCAAACTGCTCATCAGCAGCATGCATCAACGCGGTAAATTCCTTACGAACTGTTACTGTTAAATGCAGCACCATATTATTATGCGGCCGTCTCTGTAGGCCGCATTATGGGTCTTGCCCGTTCGTTCGACAGTCTGTCTGTCCTGTGTGGGTCTTCAGAATTTCCGTTTTTCTGCCTATCTGCCTGTCATTTTTTTCGTATAAAAGAAACCAAAACTGCTATACACGTTTTTCAGATCAGAAGTAACTCATTTAGGCCTACTGCAGCTGACGTTGTCGTTCGTCAACAAATGGGCGGAATTCCTGATTAACAACTCCGATAAATGTTCGAGTTTTGGCGTGCAGTATGCTGCATTCTGATGCAACTTGGTTACGAGCAATAAAGCATCAGCTGAGCCGTCTCGAGCTGCAACGTCGGTTGTGGCATCGTGGCCCGGTTTTCTCCGTGAAGCTTGGCTGTGTTTCGTGTTGAAGGCATGAAACTAGTACTGGACTTCATTCCGAACCAGACAAGTCGCAGCCACGAGTGGTTCAGCCGCAGCAGACGTTCAACAGACACCAACAATACATTCAGAGATTTCTACGTCTGGCGAAATGGCGCCGAACTGCCTCCACACGATTCGGTATAGACTACACTGTATTATTGTGGCCACAATGCCCGCGCTATGTAAAGACACGCACAGCGCGACGTAACTGAGCTGAACTGAACTGACATGGTTTACTTTTTGACGAAGTGACCAATGAGCAAGTAGTAATGCATTACAGTAGGCACTGTCTAACGCTGGCCTATGTGACTATGTTCGATAAAAAAAATTTCAACCACAATCCTGATATTGAAGTAAGACTGTTAGATTTATTTGAAGATGTGACATGGGTTGGTTTTTGACGCGCTACAGCTATAGTGTAGGCGTTTATGTTACGAGGTGTCGTCTGTCGTCTGTCTGTAGTCAGTAGTCAGTTTGTATGTCACAGATGTATTGTGGCTAAACGGTAGGTCGTGGGAAAAACTTTTTGCACGAATAATTAGTTCTGTATCGAGGCTCTCTTCCTACAAAATTTTGTGCGTGACGTTCAAGGAAAACATTTTGAAATTTGGAGTTGAATGAAAAGGTGTAGACAAAATGTGCGTTAACGTTCTCAACGGAAAACTGGCCATGTTTCGGGAACGGTGAGAGATAGGGCCAAAGTTATTATGATAGGCTACACTAATAGGAAGTGGCATAACCCTTTCCGATGAAATAAAAATCATCAACTTTGGATGTCCTTAAAGGTCAGTACTGCAACAGAAATTGTATAGGCTGTAGCGCGTCTTCCCTGGGGACAGCTGGGCTTTATTGATAAGTTTAATGTTATCAAGTTCTGTTTGTACAATTTGTTGATATTGTAGCAGGGTATTTAGAGTTATTTAAAAAATGAAACTGTATCAGGGGTCTGGTTTTTTGAGACAATAATTTTATTTTGTGTTATACAGTCGAGCGGTGCAGGAGACAGCTCGTCGTGGGAATACGATCCAGTGCGTGGTCAGCACTATTACCACACGTTTTCCGCGGATGCTCCAGACTTGAACCTACGCAACCAAGCCGTCCTCCAACGGCTCGATGTAATAATGTTGCAACTTTCACCTCTAAGCATTAATGCAATACGCCTCAAAGTTATTGAACGCTTGACCGTCTTTTTCTGCCTGGCGTGTTGGCTAAGTCCGTTGTTTCGGGGAGTACATTTTTATGCCTCCGTCAATGTAGTGGCCGTAGGTATTATGTTTTCGGAGTTTGCGTGCGTCCGTGCGTCCCCAACAAACATTGTTAGCAAGATATCTTGGGCATTTGTTGACGGAATTTGACCAAACTTTTACCAATAACGGACTTTGGGGCAAGGATAAAAGCCTCAAATTTTGAAATCAAAAAATTAAGGGTCAAGGTCACGGCGGGGTCAAATATGCCCCAAAATGCGTTTTTTGGCCTTGTAGTTGTTACTTGTTGCGGAGGCATAGTAGTCGACGGAGTCGTAACCACCATCTAGTTCATATTAGCTAAATTCTTAACGCCACGATAAAGTTAATTTGTCCTTCTTCTTCTTCATCATCATCATTTGTCCAGTAAGCTATAGCGATCTAGCGTTTTATGCGGCAGTCCTAAGAGGCCGCATTACGAATCTTGCCCCTTCAGTCTGTATGACCGTCCGTTTCTTCGTACGAATTTTTAGCTCAAAGACTGAAATACACAAACAGTAAAACCGAAATTAACCTAAACGTTTTCCGGTACGACAATTATTTTCAGTTTTAGAAAGTCAAAATTTAAGGTGAAAGATGTAGTCATGATGCACAGATCTAGGCGGACAGCCGCATAATAGGCTATGCCCGTACCAGTTCGATAGTCAGATATACAACTGCTGTAAGCCAGTGGCGGTTCTAGCCTGCAATATCTGGGGGCACGGCCCCATGGCGAGCGGGGTGCTTAGGGATTAAGCTGAAACACTTTTGGTTTCTGGGCGTTCAATGGAAGCCGCAAATTTGCCCACTTATCTAAAATTTGGAAACGCAAAAAGGTCAGATATTTGTGTTATCTTTAAAAAAAATCATGGGTGGCCACGAAAGTGGGGGCCCCAGTGCCCAGTGCTTTTTCCCCGGCCCGGGCCTAAAACCACCAGTGCAGTGTAAGCTATCGGACTCTCTGACGTTCCAATCGCCTGCTAGGTAAGGCTGTATTTCGTTTTTGTGTTACTGGTTTTGCAACCGTTTTATGGTGAACAAGAAGCCCAGCAGGCTGTCGTTAGAATGGGCCGATCGTAGGCTTACAGCCCATAGGCCCTATCTGAAGGCCAACGTTCAACTTCCGGTCGTGAAAAAAGCGATTTTGCAAAGTGACACTGTCCCATACACGCTATAATGACGCTGCTATATCGAACACTATAATCAACGTCAGGAAACGATAAAGTAATTCTGCGCACGTGCGTGACGGCTGTAGGTAACAATGTTGCGTTAAAAATTGCGGCCAAACCGCTGCAGATGGAGATATGGTTGCTTATGTACTAGTCCGTCGGTACCATCGCCGACCCATTATGATGAACGGTTTAGCCACAATACATTCATTACAGCAGAGCCATAGCTAGCATTTTACGATTGGGGGTGCTGAACAAACCAGTGCCGAGCGCCGAAGGCGCTAGCGGAATCGAGGCGCCGAAGGCGCCGAGGGGGGTAGGGTGTGGGG
>Ga0209367_1008100_pt1 | contig 14391 bp, 3 predicted proteins | sample WorMetLIZISLAND2_FD_187412 | JGI IMG/M metagenome (GOLD analysis project Ga0209367, IMG submission 187412) | Marine gutless worms symbiont microbial communities from Max Planck institute for Marine Microbiology, Germany - Olavius geniculatus... ... | reverse complement strand
TATAGCTGAAAGTATTAATTTCGCATTTTCGACACTTTTTTCTGTTAACGCGGTTTAAATAAAAGACTGTCAGATGTTCTTTGAGATATTCTCATCTATTCGTTATTGTGGCTTGTGTGACTTCCAAACAGTTAGGGCTATATTCAAGATGAAGCTTTAGACCGTATAATCGCTAGTGTGGCAAAATGAAAGTGTTACGCTCGCATTTTGAATACTTTATTCTGTTAGTACGAATGAAATAAATACTGCTACATGTTCTTTGTAACATTTTGATTCCTACAGCAATGTGGCTTGCGTTTTTTCTCAAGAGTTTCGGTTACAGGCAAGAACCGAAAGTAGACCATATTGTCGCTTGTGTGACAAAATAAAAGTATTACTCTCGCATTTTCATTACTTTTTTTTGTTAATACGGCTAAAATAAAAAACTGTCAGAGGTTTTTAAAGACATTTTGACTCATTCGTCATTGTGGCTTGTTGACTTCCAACAGTTAAGGCTATATTCAAGATGAGGCAGTAGACCGTATTCTCGCTTGTGTGGCAAAATGAAAGTATTATTCTTGCATTTTCAACATTTTTTTCTGTTACTACAGCTTAAATCAAAGACTATCAGATGTTCTTTTGCGATATTTTGACTCATTCGTCATTGTGGCTTGTGTGACTTGAAACAGTTATAGCTATATTAAAAATGAAGCTGTAGACCGTATTCTCGCTTGTATGTCAAAATAAAAGTTTACGCTCGCATTTTAAATATTTTTTGTGTTAACACAAATAAAATAAATATTGCTACACGACCCTTGTGATATTTTGACCCCTGTAGCATTGTAGCTTGCGTTTATTTTCAACAGTTTCGGCTACATGTAAGAATCGGCTGTTTAGCGTATTCTCGCGTGTGTGGCAAAATGAAAGTTTTACTTTGAAATTTACATAAACTTTTTTTTGTTAACTCGGCTTAAATCAAAGAGTGTCAGATGTTTTTTTTGCAATATTTCGACTCATTCGTTATTGTGGCTTGTGTGACTTCCATCAGTTAAGCTACGGCTATATTCAAGATGAGGCTGTAGACCGTATTCTCGCTGCGTGGCAAAATAAAAGTTTTACGCTTGCATTTTGAATACTTTTTTGCTAATACAAATAAAATAAATATAACTAAATGTTTCTTGTGATATTTTGACACTTGCAGCGTTGTCGCTTGCGTGCTTTCTCAACAGTTTCGGCTACATGCAAGAACCGGCAGTAGACTGTAGGCTTGTGTGGCAAAATGAAAGTCTTACACTCGCATTTTAAATACTTTTCTTCTGTTATTACAAATAAAACAAATATAGTTACAGGTTCTTTGTAATATTTTGACTCCTACTTTATAGTAAGTTGCGTTTTTTTTTCAACAGTTTCGGCTACATGCAAGAACCGGCACTAAACCGTATTCTCGCTTGTGTGGCAAAATGAAAGTTTTACTCTCGCATTTTCAATATTTGTTTCTATTAACACGGTTTAAAGCAAAAACTGTCATATGTTCTTTGCGATATTTTGACCCATTCGTCATTGTGGTTTGTGTGACTTCCAAACAGTTAGGCCTACGGCTGTATTGAAGATGTGGCTGTTTTTTGTAATATTTTGACTCCTGCGGCAACGAAAGTTTTACTCTCGCATTTTCAATAGCTTTTTGTTAATACGGCTGAAATAAAAAACTCTCAAAGATTTTTTGACCCATTCGTCATTGTGGCTTGTTGATTTCCAATTACGGCTATATTCATCATGAGAGAGTAGAGCGTATTCTCGCTTGTGTGGCAAAATAAAAGTATAACTCTCGCATTTTCAATATTTTTTTTAGTTAGCACGGCTCAAATCAAAAACTGTCACATGTTTTTCGCAATATTTTGACCCATTTATTATTGTGGCTTGTGTGACTTCCAACAGTTATGCTACAGCTATATTTAAGATGAGGCTGTAGAACGTATTCTCGTTTGTGTGGCAAAATGAAAGCTTTACTCTCGCATTTTCAATTTTTTTTGTTAATACGGCTGAAATAAAAGACTGTTGGCGGTTTTTTGCAATATTTTGACCCATTCCTCATTGTGGCTTGTTGATTTTCAACAATTACGGCTATATTCATGATAAGACAGTAGAGCGTATTCTCGCTTGTGTGGCAAAATAAAAGTATAACTCTCGCATTTTTAATATTTTTTTAGTTAGCACGGCTATAATGAAAAACTCTCAGATGTTTTTTGCGATATTTTGATTTATTCGTCATTGTGGCTTGTTGAATTCCAACAGTTACGGCTATATTCAAGATGAGGCAGTATACCGTATTCTCGCTTTTGTGGCAAAATGAAAGTATTACTGTCGCATTTTCAATACTTTTTTCGTTAATACGGCTAAAATAACAGACTCTCAAAGGTTATTGCGATATTTTGACCCATTCGTCATTGTGGCTTGTTGAATTCCAACAGTTACGGCTATATTCAAGATGAGGCAATATACCGTATTCTCGCTTTTGTGGCAAAATGAAAGTATTACTGTCGCATTTTCAACATTTTTTTTCGTTAGCATCGCACAGATCAAAGACTATTAAATGTTTTTTTGCGACATTTTAACCCATTCGTCATTGTGGTTTGTGTGACTTGAAACAGTTATAGCTATATACAAAATGAAGCTGTAAACCGTTTTCTCGCTTGTATGGCAAAATAAAAGTTTTACGCTCGCATTTTAAATATTTTTTATGTTACTACAAACAAAATAAATATAGCTACACGTTTTTTGTGATGTTTTGACTTTTGTAGCATTCTGGCTTGCGTGTTTTCTCAACAGTTTCGGCTACAAGCAAGAACCGGCAGTAGACCGTATTCTCGCTTGTGTGGCAAAATGAAAGTCTTACACTCGCATTTTAAACACTTTTTTTTGTTATTACAAATAAAACAAACATAGCTACAGGTTTTTTGTAATATTTTGACTCTTACGGCATCGTAACTTTGGTTTTTTTATTCAACACTTTTAACAGTTTCGGGTACATGTAAAAATCGGTTGTAGACCGTATTCTCGCGTGTGTGGCAAAATGTAAGTTTTACTCTAAAATTTTTTAACTGCTTTTTTTGTTAATTTAGCTTAAATCAAAAAAGTATCAGATGTTTTTGCAATATTTTGATTTATTCGTCATTGTGGCTTGTGTGACTTGAAACAGAAATAGCTATATTCGCATTTTAAATATTTTTCGTGTGAGTACAAATGAAACAAATATAGCTACATGTTTTTTGTGATATTTTGAGCTTTGTAGCATTGTGGCTTGCGTTTATTTTTAGCACTTTCAGCTTTATGTAAGAATCGGCTGTAGACCGTATTCTCGCTTGTGTGGCAAAATGAAAATCTTACTCTTGCATTTTTAATAGCTTTTTTCTGTTAACACGGCTCAAGACAAAGAGTGTCAGATGATTTTGCGATATTTTGACCTATTCGTCATTGTGGCTTGTGTGACTACCAACAGTTAAGCTTACGGCTATATTCAAGATGAAGCTGTAGACCGTATTTTCGATTGTGTGGCAAAATGAAAGTCTTACGCTCACATTTTAAATACTTTTTTTCTGTTAGTACAAATAAAATAAATAAAGCTACATGTTTCTTGTAATATTTTGAGCCTTACAGCATTGTGGCTTGCGTTTTTTCTTAACAGTGTCGGCTACATGCAAGAACCGGCAGTATACCGTATTCTCGCATGTGTGGCAAAATGAAAGTTTTACGCTCGCATTTTCAATGTTTTTTTCTGTTAACACGGTTTAGATCAAAGACTGTCAAATGCATTTTGCAATATTTTAATCTATTCGTCATTGTGCCTTGTGTGACTTCTAACAGTTACGGCTATATTTAAGATGAAGCTCTAGACCGTATAATCGCTAGTGTGGCAAAATGATAGTCTTACGCTCGCATTTTGAATACTTTTTTCTGTTAGTACGAATGAAATAAATACTGCTACATGTTTTTTGTAACATTTTGATTTTTACAGCAATGTGGCTTGCACGGCTCAAATCAAAGAGTGTCAGATGTTTTTGCAATATTTCGACCCATTCGTCATTGTGGCTTGTGTGACTTCCATCAGTTAGGCTACAACTATATTCAAGATGAGGCTGTAGACCGTATTCTCGCTGTGTGGCAAAATGAATGTTTTACGCTAGCATTTTAAATACTTTTTTCTAGCACAAATGAAATAAATATAGCTACATGTTCCTTGTAATATTTTGACACTTGCATCATTTTGGCTTGCCTTTATTTTAAACATTTTCGGCTTTATTTAAGAATCGGCTATAGACCATATTCACGCCTGTGTGAAAAAATGAAAATCATACTCTTGCATTTTCAATAGCTTTTTTCTGTTAACACGGCTCAAATCAAAGAGTGTCAGATGTTTTTGCGATATTTCGACCCATTCGTCATTGTGGCTTGTGTGACTTCCAACAGTTAAGCCTACGGCTATATTGAAGATAAGGCTGTAAACCGTATTCTCGCTTGTGTGGCAAAATGAAAGTCTTACGCTCACATTTTAAATACTTTTTTTTGTCAGTACAAAAAAAATAAATATAGCTACATGTTTCTTGTGATATTTTGAGCTTTACAGCATTGTGGCTTGCGTTTTTTCAACTGTTTCGGCTACATGCAAGAACCGGCAGAAGATCGTATACTCGCTTGTGTGGCAAAACGAGAATCTTACGCTCGCATTTTCAATACTTTTTTCTGTTAGTACAAATGGACTAAATACAGCTACATGTTTTAAGAGATATTCTGATTGTTAGAGTATTGTGGCTTGCGTTTTTTCTCAACAGTTTCGGCTACATGCAAAAACCGGCAGTTGACCGTATTTTCGCTTGTGTGGCAAAATAAACGTATTATTCTCGCATTTTCAATACTTTTTTTGTTAACTCGTTTCAAATCATTCGCTATTGTGGCTTGTTTGACTTCCAACAGTTAAGCCTACGGCTATGTTCAAGATGAGGCTGTAGTCCGTATTCTCGCTTGTATGGAAAAATGAAAGTTTTACGCTCGAATTTTCAATGCTTTTTTCTGTTAACACGGTTTAGATCAAAGACCGTCAGATGCTTTTTGGAATATTTTAACGCATTCGTCATTGTGGCTTGTGTGACTTCCAACAGTTACGGCTATATTCAAGATGAAACTCTAGACAGTGTAATCGCTAGTGTGGCAGAATGAAAGTTTTACGCTCGCATTTTGCATATTTTTTTCTGTCAGTACGAATGAAATAAATACTGCTACATGTTCTTTGTAACATTTTGATTCCTACAGCAATGTGGCTTGCGTTTTTTCTCGAGAGTTTCGGCTACATGCAAGAACCGGCAGTAGACCTTATTCTCGCTTGTGTGACAAAATAAAAGTATTACTCTCGCATTTTCAATTATTTTTTTTGTTAATACGGCTAAAATAAAAAACTTTCAGAGGTTCTTTGCGATAATTTGACTCATTCGTCATTGTGGCTTGTTGACTTCCAACAGTTAAAGTTATGTTCAAAATGAGGCAGTAGACTGTATTCACGCTTGTGTGGCAAAATAAAAGTTTTACGCTCGCATTTTAAATATTTTTGTGTTAGTACAAATAAAATAAATATAGCTACACGTCTCTTGTGATATTTTGATTTCTGTAGCATTGTGGCTTGCGTTAATTTTCAACAGTTTCGGCTACATGTAAAAATCGGCTGTAGACCGTATTCTCGCTGTGTGGCAAAATGAAAGTTTTACTTTTGCATTTTTAATAGTTTTTTTCTGTTAGTACAAATAAAATAATTATTGCTACATGTTCTTTTGGTATTTTGACCCTTACAGCATTGTGTTTTGCGTTTTCTTTTAACAGTTTCGGCTATATGCACGAACCGACTGTAGAACGTATTCTCGCTTGTGTGGCAATATAAAAGTATTACTCTCGCATTTTCAATATTTGTTTCAGGTAACACGATTTAAAGCAAAGACTGTCAGATGTTCTTTACAATATTTTGACCCATTCGTCATTGTGACTTGTGTGACTTCCAACAGTTAGATTTACGGCTATATTCAAGATGAGGCTGTAGACCGTATTCTCGCTTGTGTGGCAAAATAAAAGTATTACTGTCGCATTTTCAATATTTGTTTTTGTTAACACGGTTTAAATAAAAAAACTGTCAGATGTTTTTGCGATGTTTTGACTTATTTGTCATTGTGGCTTGTACGTGAGTTGCAACAGTTACATCTATATTCAAGCTGAAGCTGTTGACCGTATTATCGCTTGTGTGGCAAAACGAAAGTTTTACGCTCGCATTTTTAATACTTTTTTTTAATAGTACAAATGAACTAAATACAGCTGCATGTTTTAAGTGATATTCTGACCGCTAGAGCATTGTGGCTTGCGTTTTTTTTAACAGTTTCGGCTACATGCAAAAACCGGCAGTAGACCGTATTCTCGCTTGTGTGGCAAAATAAACGTATTACTGTCGCATTTTCAATATTTGTTTCTGTTATCTCGTTTCAAATCATTCGTCATTGTGGCTTGTGTGACTTCCAACAGTTAAGCCTACGGCTATGTTCAAGATGAGGCTGTAGACAGTATTCTCGCTTGTATGGCAAAATGAATGTCTTACGCTCGCATTTTTAATGCTTTTTTCTGTTAACACGGTTTAGATCAAAGACTGTCAGATGCTTTTTGCAATATTTTAATCCATTCGTCATTGTGGCTTGTGTGACTTCCAACAGTTACGGCTATATTCAAGATGAAGCTTTAGACCGTATAATCGCTAGTGTGGCAAAATGAAAGTCTTACGCTCAAATTTTGAATACTTTTTTCTGTTAGTACGAATGAAATAAATACTGCTACATGTTCTTAGTAACATTTTGATTCTTACAGCAATGTGGCTTGCGTTTTTTCTTCAGAGTTTCGGCTACATGCAAGAACCGGCAGTAGACTTTATTCTCGCTTGTGTGACAAAATGAAAGTATTACTGTCGCATTTTCAATACTTTTTTTTGTTAATACGGCTAAAACAAAAAAGACTCTTAGAGGTTCTTTGCGATATTTTGACCCATTTGTCATTGTGGCTTGTTGACTTTCAACAGTTACGGCTATATTCAAGATGAAGCAATATACCGTATTCACGCTTGTGTTCCAAAATTAGTGTATTACTGTCGCATTTTCAACATTTTTTTTACACGGTTTCGATCAAAGACTATCATATGCTTTTTGCAAAATTTTAACTTATTCGTCATTGTGGCTTGTGTGACTTGAAACAGTTGTAGCTATATTCAAAATGAAGTTGTAGACCGTATTTTCGCTTGTATGGCAAAATGAAAGTCATACGCTCGCATTTTCATTGCTTTTTTCTGTAAACACGGTTTAGATCAAAGACTGTCATATGCTTTTTGCAATATTGTAACCTATTCGTCATTGTGGCTTGTGTGACTTTCAACAGTTACGGCTATATTCAAGATGAGGCTGTAGACCGTATTTTCGCTTGTTCTCGCTTATTCTCTTCGCTCGCATTTTAATACAAAAAAAAACTACAGCTACATGTTTCTTGTGATATTTTGACCCTTACAGCATTGTGGCTTGCGTTTTTTTAACAGTTTCGGCTACATAAAGAACCGACAGTAGAACGTATTTTCGCTTGCGTGGCAAAATGAAAGTATTACTGTCGATTTTTCAATATTTGTTTCTGTTAACGCGGTTTAAAGAAAAAACTATCACATGTTCTTTGCATTATTTTAACCATTCGTCATTGTGGCTTGTGTGACTTCCAACAGTGAGGCCTACGGCTATTTTCAAGATGAGGCTGTAGACCGTAGTCTCGATTGTGTGGCAAAATAAAAGGTTCACGCGGGCATTTTAAATTTTTTTACTGTTAGTACGAATGGACTAAATACAGCTTCATGTTTTTTGTGACATTCTGACCAATACAATATTACTCTAGCACTTTCAATACTTTTTTCTGCTAACACGGCTGAAACCAAAAACTGTCAGATGCTCTTTGCAATATTATGATCCATTCGTCATTGTAACTTACGTTTTTTCTTAACAGTGTCGGCTACATGCAAGAACCGGCATTAGACCGTATTCTCGCTCGTGTGGTAAAATGAAAGTTTTACTCTCGTAATTTTAATAGTTTTTTTGTAATTGCGGCTGAAATAAAAAACTCCCAAAGGTTCTTTGCGCTATTTTGACCCATTGGTCATTGTGGCTTGTTGATTTCGAACAATTACGCCAAATTAATGATGAGGCAGTAAACCGTATTCTCGCTTGTGTGGCAAAATAAAAGTATTACTCTCGCATTTTCAATATTTTTTTTGTTAGCACGGCTCAAATCAAAAACTGTCAAATGTTTTTTGCGATATTTTGACCCATTTGTCATTGTGGCTTGTGTGATTTCCAACAGTTACGGCTATATTCAAGATGAAGCTCTTAACCGTATAATCGCTAGTGTGGCAAAATGAAAGTCTTACGCTCGCATTTTACATACTTTTTTCTGTTAGTACGAATGAAATAAATACAGCTACATGTTCTTTGTAACATTTTGATTTTTGCAGCATTGTGGCTTGCGTTTTTTTCTCAAGAGTTTCGGCTACATGCAAAAACCGGCAGTAGACCGTATTCTCGCTTGTGTGGCAAAATAAAAGTTTTACGCTTGCATTGAAAATTTTTTTATTGTTAGTACGAATGGACTAAATACAGCTGCATGTTCTTTGTGATATTCTGACTTTTACAGCATTGTGACTTGCGTTTTTTTCAACAGTTTCTGCTACATGCAAGAACCAGCAGTAGACCGTCTTCTCGCTTGTGTGTCAAAATGAAAGTATTACTGTCGTATTTTCAATACTTTTTTTGTTTACTCGACTCAAATCAAAGACTGTCAGATGTTTTTTTTGCGATATATGGACTCATTCGTCATTGTGTCTTGTGTAACGTCTAACATTTACGGCTTGCTTTTTTTCTCAACAGTTTCGGCTATAAGATGAGGCTGTAAACCGTATTCTCGCTTGTTTGGCAAAATGAAAGTCTTACGCTCACATTTTAAATACTTTTTTTCTGTTAGTACAAATAAAATAAATATAGCTACATGTTTCTTGTGATATTTTGAGTTTTAAAGCATTATGGCTTGCGTTTTTTCTAAAGAGTGTCGGCTACATGCAAGAACCGGCAATAGACCGTATACTCGCTTGTGTGGCAAAATGAATGTATGTTTTTTTGCGATGTTTTGACTTATTTGTCATTTTGGCTTTTACGTGACTTGCAACAGTTACGGCTATATTCAAGCTGAGGCTGTTAACCGTATTATCGCTTGCGTGAGAAAAACGAAAGTCTTACGCTCGCATTTTAAATACTTTTTTCTGTTAGTACAGATGGACTAAATACAGCTACATGTTTTATGTTATATTCTGACCGCTACAGCATTGTGGCTTGCGTTTTTTCTCAACAGTTTCGGCTACATTCAAGAACCGGCAGTAGACCGTATTCTCGCTTGTGTGGAAAAATAAACGTATTACTGTCGCAATTTCAATATTTTTTTTTGTTAACTCGGTTTAAATCAAAGACTGTCAGATGTTCTTTGCGATATTTTGACGTATTCATCATTGTGGCTTGTGTGACTTTTAACAGTTATGCCTTCGGCTATGTTTAAGATGAGGCTGTAGACCGTATTCTCGCATGTGTGGCAAAGTGAATGTATTACTCTCGCATTTTCGACACTTTTTTCTGTTAACGCGGTTTAAATAAAAGATTGTCAGATGTTTTTTGCGACATTTTGACTTATTGGTCATTGTGGCTTGTGTGACATCCAACAGTTACGGCTATATTCAAGATAAAGCTTTAAACCGTTTAATCGATAATGTGGCAAAATGAAAGTGTTACGCTCGCATTTTAAATACATTTTTTTGTTAGTTCGAATGAAATAAATACTGCTACATGTTTTCTGTAACATTTTGATTCTTACAGCAATGTGGCTTGCGTTTTCTCTCAAGAGTTTCGGCTACATGCAAGAACCGGCAGTAGACCTTATTCTCGCTTGTGTGACAAAATGAAAGTATTACACTCGCATTTTCAATACTTTTTTTTGTTAATACGGCTCAGAGGTTCTTCGCGATATTTTGATTTATTTGTCATTGTGGCTTGTTGACTTCCAATAGTTACGGCTATATTCAAGATGACGCAGTATACCGTATTCTCGCTTGTGTGGCAAAATAAAAGTATTACTGTCGCATTTTCAACATTTTCTTCTGTTAGCACCGCTCAAATCAAAGACTATTAGATGTTCTTTTGCAATATTTTGACAAATTTGTCATTGTAGCTTGTGTGACTTAAAACAGTTATAGCTATATTCAAAATGAAGCTGTAAACCGTATTCTCGCTTGTATCGCAAAATACAAGTTCTCGCATTTTTAATATTTTTTGTGTGAGTACAAATAAAATAAATATAGCTACACGTCTCTTGTGATATTTTGACCTTTGTAGCATTGTGGCCTGCGTTTATTTTTAACAGTTTCGGCTACATGGAAGAATCGGCTGTAGACCGTATTCTCGCGTGTGTGGCAAAATGTAAGACTTACTCTGAAATTTTCAATTGGTTTTTTTTGTTAACTCAGCTTAAATCAAAAAGTGTCAGATGTTTTCGCAATATTTTAATTTATCCGTTATTGCGGCTTGTGTGACTTGAAGCAGAAATAGCTATATTCAAAATGAAGCTGTAAACCGTATTCTCGCTTGTATGGCAAAAATAAAAGTTTTACGTTCGCATTTTAAATATTTTTTGTGTGAGTACAAATAAATCAAATATAACTACATGTTTCTTGTAATATTTTGAGCTTTGTAGCATTGTGGCTTGCGTTTATTTTCAGCACTTTCAGCTTTATGTAAGAATCGGCTGTAGACCGTATTCTCGCCTGTGTGGCAAAATGAAAATCTTACTCATGCATTTTTAATAGCTTTCTTCTGTTAACACGGCTTAAGACAAAAAGTGTCAAATGATTTTGCGATATTTTGACCCATTCGTCATTGTGGCTTGTGTGACTTCTAACAGTTAAGCCTACGGCTATATTCAAGATGAGGCTGTAGACCGTATTTTCGATTGTGTGGCAAAATGAAAGTTTTACGCTCACATTTTAAATACATTTTTTCTGTTAGTACAAATAAAATAAATATAGCTACATGTTTCTTGTGATATTTTGAGTTTTACAGCATTGTGGCTTGCGTTTTTTCTAAACAGTGTCGGCTACATGCAAGAACCGGCAGTAGACCGTATACTCGCTTGTGTGGCAAAATGAAAGTATTACTGTCGCATTTTCAATATTTGTTTCTGCTAACACGGCTTAAATAAAAAAAAAACTGTCATATGTTTTTTGCGATGTTTTGATTTATTTGTCATTTTGGCTTTTACGTGACTTGCAACAGTTACGGCTATATTCAAGCTGAGGTTGTTGACCGTATTATCGCTTGTGTGAGAAAAACGAAAGTCTTACGCTCGCATTTTAAATAATTTTTTTCGTTAGTACCGATGGACTAAATACAGCTACATGTTCTATGTTATATTCTGACCGCTACAGCATTGTGGCTTGCGTTTTTTCAACAGTTTCGGCTACATGCAAGAACCGGCAGTAGACCGTATTCTCGCTTGTGTGGAAAAATAAACGTATTACTGTCGCAATTTCAATACCTTTTTTTATTAACTTGGTTAAAATCAAAGACTGTCAAATGTTCTTTGCGATATTTTGACGTATTCATCATTGTGGCTTGTGTGACTTTCAACAATTAAGCCTTCGTCTATGTTCAAGATGAGGCTGTGAACCGTATTCTCGCATGTGTGGCAAAATGAAAGTTTTACGCTCGCATTTTCAATGCTTTTTTCTGCTAACACGGTTTAGGTTAAAGACTGTCAAATGCTTTTTGCAATATTTTAATCTATTCGTTATTGTGGCTTGTGTGACTTTAAGCAGTTACGGTTATATTCAAGATGAGGCTGTAGACCGTATTTTTTCTTGTGTGGCAAAATGAAAGTATTACTCTCACATTTTCGACACTTTTTTCTGTTAACGCGGTAAAAATAAAAAAACTGTCAGATGTTTTTTGCGATAATTTGACTTATTCGTCATTGTGGCTTGTGTGACTTCGAACAGTTACGGCTATATTCAAGATGAAGCTCTAGACCGTATAATCGCTAGTGTTGCAAAATGATGGTCTTACGCTCGCATTTTAAATACTTTTTTCTGTTAGTACGAATGAAATAAATACTGCTACATGTTCTTTGTAACATTTTGATTTCTACAGCAATGTGGCTTGCACGGCTCAAATCAAAGTGTGTCAGATGTTTTTGCAATATTTCGACCCATTCGTCATTGTGGCTTGTGTGACTTCCATCAGTTAGACTACGGCCATATTCAAGATGAAGCTGTAAACCGTATTCTCGCTGTGTGGCAAAATGAAAGTTTTACGCTAGCATTTTAAATATTTTTTTGCTAGTACAAATGAAATAAATATAGCTACATGTTTCTTGTGATATTTTGACTTTTGCATTATTTTGGCTTGTTTTTATATTTAACAGTTTCGGCTTTATGTAAGAATCGGCTATAGACCGTATTCACGTTTGTGTGGCAAAATGAAAATCATACTCTTGCATTTTCAATAGCTTTTTTTGTTAACACGGCTCAAATCAAAGAGTGTCAGATGTTTTTGCGATATTTCGACCCATTCGTTATTGTGGCTTGTGTGATTTTCAACAGTTAAGCCTACGGCTATATTGAAGATAAGGCTGTAGACCGTATTCTCGCTTGTGTGGCAAAATAAAAGTCTTACGCTCGCATTTTTAATACTTTTTTTTTGTTAGCACGGTTCAAATTAAAGACTGTCAAATTTTTTTGCAATATTTATTCGTTATCGTGGCTTGTGTAACTTCCAACAGTTAAGCCTACGGCTATATTCAAGATAAGGCTGTAGACCGTATTTTCGCTTGTGTGGCAAAATGAAAGTCTTACGCTCACATTTTAAATACTTTTTTCTGTCAGTACAAATAAAATAAATATAGCTACATGTTCCTTGTAATATTTTGAGCTTTACAGCATTGTGGCTTGCGTTTTTTCTCAACAGTTTCGGCTACATGCAAAAACCAGCAGAAGATTGTATACTCGCTTGTGTGGCAAAATGAAAGTATTACTGTCGCATTTTCAATATTTGTTTCTGTTAACACGGCCTTAACAAAAGACTGTCAGATGTTTTTTTTTCGATGTTTTAACTTATTTATCATTGTAGCTTGTACGTGAGTTGCAACAGTTACAGCTATATTCAAGCTGAATCTGTTAACCGCATTATCGCTTGTATGGCAAAACGAAAATCTTACGCTCGCATTTTCAATACTTTTTTCTGTTTGTACAAATGGACTAAATACAGCTACATGTTCTAAGTGATATTCTGATTGCTAGAGCATTGTGGCTTGGGTTTTTTCTCAACAGTTTCGGCTACATGCAAAAACCGGCAGTTGACCGTATTCTCGCTTGTGTGGCAAAATAAACGTATTACTTTCGCATTTTCAATACCTTTTTTTGTTAACTCGTTTCAAATCATTCGTCATTGTAACTTGTTTGACTTCCAACAGTTAAACCTACGGCTATGTTCAAGATGAAATTGTAGACCGTATTCTCGCATGTATGGCAAAATAAAAGTCTTACGCTCGAATTTTCAATGCTTTTTTCTGTTAACACGGTTTAGATCAAAGACTGTCAGATGCTTTTTGCAATATTTTAACCCATTCGTCATTGTGGCTTGTGTGACTTCCAACAGTTACGGCTATATTCAAGATGAAGCTCTAGACAGTATAATCGCTAGTGTGGAAAAATGAATGTTTTACGCTCGCATTTTGAATACTTTTTTCTGTCAGTACAAATGAAATAAATACTGCAACATGTTCTTTGTAACATTTTGATTTCTACAGCAATGTGGCTTGCGTTTTTTCTCGAGAGTTTCGGCTACATGCAAGAACCGGCAGTAGACCTTATTCTCGCTTGTGTGACAAAAAAAAGTATTACTCTCGCATTTTCAATACTTTTTTTGTTAATACGGCTAGAATAAAAGACTTTCAGAGGTTTTTTGCGATATTTTGACCCATTCGTCATTGTGGCTTGTTGACTTTCAACAGTTACGGCTATGTTCAAGATGAGGCAGTAGACTGTATTCACGCTTGTGTGGCAATATGAGTGTATTACTGTCGCATTTTCAACATTTTTTTCTGTTAGCACCGTTCAAATCAAAGACTATGAGATATTTTTTTTGCAATATTTTAACCCATTCGTCATTGTGGTTTGTCTGACTTGAAACAGTTATAGCTATATTCAAAATGAAGCTGTAGACCGTATTCTCGCTTGTATGGCAAAATGAAAGTTTTACGCTCGCATTTTAA
>Ga0209367_1008099_pt1 | contig 14392 bp, 11 predicted proteins | sample WorMetLIZISLAND2_FD_187412 | JGI IMG/M metagenome (GOLD analysis project Ga0209367, IMG submission 187412) | Marine gutless worms symbiont microbial communities from Max Planck institute for Marine Microbiology, Germany - Olavius geniculatus... ... | reverse complement strand
TCCGCTACTGTCCTGAGGCCTGGCAATTTTTTTTGAGGGGTCCGTCCAGGAATCGAACCCAGGACCTCTCGCTCTGGTGAAGTTGACCTGAGTCCAACACTCTAACCACTCGGCCACCGAGCTCCATGGATCAGCTCGGAGTAGAAGGCCTAGTCAATCGTGTTTTTCCTGGTCCACCCGCTGGACTGCTATCACTGCCGTTTATTCAGTGTTTGAATTGCGGGGTAAAATTGAACCCCCCAACTGTTTTCTCAACCTCCCTAACACACTGTCAAATTATGTTCTGGAAGTCAGCTATGTACTATATACACCGTTTCTCAGAAAAAAAACAGTCAAAATTGTTTTTGTCATAACTTTGTCAAATTTTTAACAAATTTGATAATTTTTGGCAGGAAAACGGCCAAAACAATGAAATTATGTAAGGTGTACTCATTTTCTACCTCACCTAATTTATGTCAATGCACTACCGTATGAAACACTGATGTTCCAAATTGTTGCATAACGCTAAGTTATTTTCCAAGTAAACGCTGTAATGATTTAATTAAGCACAAAATAAATTTTAATGTAAATTATTTAGCAAAATTATAAGTTTGTATAACAATTTGCTTGCAAATTATCAGAATTTATGTTTAAAGTGGGCCCCGCATACAGAGACAATGGTTTAAATGCAACGCCCTGGCTGATAGCGGAATCAACAAACGACTGATCAAATGACATTCACTTATCGATTAGACGTGTTTTAAGCTCATCAGTCAGCTATTTTGTTTTCTGCTGTTTTCAGCATACAATATTTAATATTAAAAATTACTAAACTACATGGCACTGTCTGTCGAAGTGATGAGGCAAAGGTAAGCAATCCGATAGGCTACAAAATAATCGCCGCGTAATGTAAAAATTTGAAGCATCTATGTATGTAGTGCGTTAACATAAATTAGGTAAAGTGCAAAATGAGTAATTCTTACATAATTTCGTCGTTTTGGCCGTCTTTTTGCCAAAAATTATCAAATTTGGTAAAAATTTGACAAAGTTACGACAAAAACAATTTTGACTGTTTTTTTTCTGAGACACGGTGTAGGCCTATATAGGATTTATATCACAATTTCGGTCGGGTTCCAGCCGTCGAAAAGTTCAACCCCCAGCTAATTTTTCACAATTCAAACACTGTGTGAATCCGATAATTTAAAAATATCAATATCTGAATGTTGGCTTATAGCTCTGATCAGATCGGCCGGGCCAGTTCTGCCTACACACGACCTCTCAGACGTCTGGTCTCGGTCTGTCTCTGGTCGCGTGATGTGCGTGTCATGTACACCGTAGACATACAGAACTCTGTGTATAGAATGAATGTGGCTTAGCTGTGTGTGATGCGGCGTCATGATGATGAGAATGAGAATGTCACTCACTGCAGCTGCAGCAGCCGTATCATCTTCTAATAATCAGCGGTAAGCTATAGATATCCTACCACCATGTATTGCGGGCGTGTTCACTGTGACCTACCTGTCGCCATCCACCTTCTCTGCATGGTGACAGAACTACACTGGCAGACATTTTTACACGCAACATCTATGCTAAGCGCGTCTTGGCTATCGTACAGGCGTCCGTTCGTGCGTGTGTGTCGGTCTGCTTGTCACACTTTGCTACTGTATCAAAAACGGTGGAAGATAGGATCATAAAATCTTTGCTGTTGTTTCCACGAAGGAATCGGATTTTAGAATCCGTAACACTTTTGCACTACTTCAAAAGGACCACCTCGATCGAGGGCACTAAATAAGAGGAGGTAGGAAAAATGAGTAATTTCAAAAATTAAGTTGCTGTATCTCCAAAACGGTGCTATTAAAAAAAGTTACTATTGATCGCTGATAAAAAGCCGCATATGCCCTTCGATTGTCACAAAAAATCAACAACTTTGAGTGACCATGAACAGCCGTATATTGCGCATTAGCGCACAAATGATACGTCTTTCGGAGCTCACCACAAAAATTGTATTGGCATAAAGTTGTGGACCTAAATCCATTTACCAGAAACCCACATAGTCGCAAATATGTGTTTCGTACTGGAAAATTGCGTTGTGCTACCAAGTTCAGTATTTCACCATTATAAAATTAATAGTGTATTATTGTAAACATAGTTGTTTGTGCTAAATATCTGTAGGTACATGTATTGAATAAAACGTTTAAAACCAGATTGTCTCCGTCTTTTTAATCACGTTTTAAACGTTTAAAAAACACGCCACACGAACGGCGTTGTTAAGTCTTGGCGTGCAAGAAAGTCGACTGTGCGAGTTGAACGTTTACTATGACAGCGCTCGCGCACAGCCAAAATGCGAACAACTTTAATTAAAACATTCAAAATGTTACATTATAAAAGTCATACTTTCCAACAGAGTGCTCAAACTACACTGTCCGAAAAAAGTAACCACTAGACTTCATACAATAAAAATGTCATATTTAAACAAACTTAAATAAAATTTCGTACGATGAATTCCCGATAAATAACTGAAAAGATCACCAAATTTTGTTCAAAAATATAATTTTAGAACTGAGTTGTTAATTGTTGAATATCGATAACAAAATATCTCCGTTACCAATATGGCGTTACACAAGTAAACCCCGCTTTTACTATACAATTTTGTAACAAACAAAAAACATCCGATTTTGGCGATATTACCCGTCAATAATGCGTCATCCATTGGCAATCAAAACGCCAAATTTCAGTTAAATTCGCTGAAACAAACAATAGTTATACTGTGGTTTATGTGAGGTGACCCCAAAACATTTTAGTTTTAGGTTTTTGTGGATTACGTGACATTTCGTCAGACACAAGACTTGAAACTGAAGTGATTTCGGGGTGACGTCACTAAAGTTGTTGTAATTATTGTTTGCTTTGGCAGATCTACTTTACATTTTGCATTTTGATTGCCAATAAATAATGTATTCTTAATACGAAATGTTGCCATAGTAGGGTGTTTTTTTTGTTGGAGTTACGAAAATGTGCATTAATCGCAGGGTTTAGGGACCTACTTATGTAACGCCATATTGGTAACGGTAACATTTTGTTATCGATATTCAACAATTAACAACTCAGCTCAGAAATAATATTTTTAAACCAAATTTGGCTGTTATTTTTTTAATTTATTGGAGATTAATCGTCCGAAGTTTTATTTAAATTTGTTTAGATTTGACATTTTTATTGTACGCTGTTTGGGGGGTTACTTTTTTCCAAACACAGGGTAAATCGACAACGCCCTTAAAGCAATAGTTATTTGCCTTATCATTTCCATGAAAGTTCGCAGTTACGATTTTTAGCCGACCGTACTTATAAGTAACGGTCGAGCTATTGACATGGTTGTCGTCCGTCCGTCTCTGTCCGTCTGTCCGTCTGTACCGGATGACGGATATACCCTGGCTAACAGATAGGTCGTAAAAAACTTTTGCACGAATAATTAGCAATGTGTGTGAAACTCGGGCTTGCAAAATTTCAGCGAATAACTTCAAGCAAAACATTTTCAAATCGGGGGTTAAATGATGAGGGTAGGAAAAGTCAAAAATGTGCGCTTTTCAACGGAAAACTATCCATATCTCGGAAACGGTGAGAGAATAGGCCAAGGTTACTATTAATCACTAACAAGAAGTGGCATACGCACTGTCAGATTATATGGAAATCATTGACCTTAAATGATCTTGAAGCTCACTGACAACCAGTACGGTCTACTATCTGTGTATAGAATTAATGTGGCTCAGCTGCATAAAAACTTCAGAAAACTAAAAAACCGTTTGACAAAAGTTTTACAAATGCCTATGAATAATTTAAGCTTGGCAATGTATCGTTGGCAACCAGAGCTAATGCGACGACGCGATTGTTATCAGATTAAAGGCGTGACCTAATTAATTAGCAATGCGCTAATTACATTACAAGATCGACACCGCTGTTTAGTGAGAATGTGGGTTGGTATGGTTGGTCCGACAGTAAAGAATTGTAAAATTGGTTTCTAGTATCGTGCTCACTGCAATTAACTAACAAGAAAAGCTTATAGATAATCGTTAGTGCTGCCAACATTAACGCGTATTTTTGATACACGTTCATCCATGTTTGATACTAATGACGTGCACGTGCCCCATCCATTGTAACTTAATGGGATTACCTTTTTGTAACTCATCAATGAATATTGGAATAAATACTGACTAAACTATAAATATTAAAATACAAGTAACAGAAATATGCGGAATAATATTCGCATGTAGAACATTATTTAGTAAATTTCTGCACGAAAACGATAAAAACCGAGCATTTTAGTTCTACACCGTGACTCAAAAACGTTCGATTGGCGTTGACCAATTTCACTATTGGCAGACTTAGAAGAAAAGTAGCAGCAACAAATCATTAATGTTTTTATTATTTCTCGTCACTTTAAAAAAAGCTTTTTAAAACTCCTTACACTAGTACACTGCCTTGTAAAATCTAATGTACTCCTCGCGCGCATTATTTTTTTTTCCGGTATTTTTCTAACTGCTTTTTCGTTCCTTTAAACTTGTATTAGAGACCCGACATCAAAATTTGAGACTGGTTTAATATTATACTAATAGTGACTTGCGTCGAGGTCGTTATTGGAAATTCTCTCCCCGTCTCTCTGACACCGTTATGTAAATATAGCGCCTCAAAGATAACGGGGTCACAACCTTGACCTTCGTGACCATTCGACTCCCGGCGGTCGACTTTCTAGGGTGGTCCATTGCGACCATGCGTCTGTCTGGCACCGTTATGGAGATATGGCCATTTGAAGTTCTTCCAGAAAGGCTCTTCCAGGAACAGAGGTCGGTCATCGGTCGTCGGTCGGTCGTCAATATTACACTGATCTCATATAATCCTTTTCCCTACGTTAGGAACGTAGCGCGCGAGAAGTAAAATATTCTTCAAAGCAGGTGAATGTTTTTATCATATCTTATCGTAAACTTGCTCTTTCAAGTTACACAGTACCACGGTTAGAAGATATCTAACCATGCACACTAGCCACACTAGCCTACACTTACGAATTTACGATACGGTAAATTGTAAAATTCGGTCAGATGCGGTATATAGTTGTGCGGGATTAACCGTATACATGGCAACATATCAACGGAAGTTATTTGGGCGCTGGAAGTAAACAGCAGTAAATAATTACAGTTTGTGATTTAATTGCAGCTGTTTTAGAGAGAGTGAAACAATGTCAGTCAGTCATTCAGTCGACTAATTAATCATTGGTAGTGTTATAATATTACAGATCTATTACAAGACTTTGGTATTTTGACTAATTAAGAAATGAGTACTTACGGACCTCGACTATCTCTGGCGTTCTCATAACATGACGGGGGCAGCTGCGTCGTGGGTTATAGAAGTAAACTGGGTAAAAAGTTACAATTTTTCAACAAGCAGCTGCAAATTTTTGACAGAGAAGTTTATGGGTGCTCAAATTTTTTTCTAAAGTTTTTCAGGAATTTTTCAGCCCCAAATTTTGCATTGTTGGAAGAAAGTTTTGGCGCCGGTCCAAAATAGGATACCCTGATTTAAGCAATATGACGTACCTTAGCAAACTCACAATGAGGTGTTTTTAGTTTTTTTCACTTTTTTGCATGAACGTTTTGGGTTAGGGTTAGACAAAAACTTCGTCCTAATTAGATGTTGCCAGGTTAAAAACTGTGGGATGGTCACTTATGGTGAGCATCAAGCGTGAGCCTATAGCAGAGTTCTGAGAGCAGAGCCCTGTTGTGAGTTTCAGGGGCAAAGCCCTTGGTCAAAGGTTAGGGACAAAGCCCCCTGAAGCTGAATTTAAAGAAAAATTTATTTGCCTAATGGAAGCAGAAAGTTTGTCTTATTCTTGGTATTTTACAGACTCTAAACCTGACCAACCTCCTCCACTCTTAAAAACTTGCCAGGTTTGCGTCAGTCTTAGAAACAGTCTGTGGTAAAAGTGTGGTAGACATGTCTATCCCAGTCCATCACCCCAGTCCATCCCATGGTCGGTTCCATGGTCCCATCAGGACCCTGAAACCGACCAGACAATTAAATGTTGATAGCGGTGATTGCAGACACCCTGCGATGCGACTGATTCATAATAAATGACAGGCTGGCATGGTGGAACTGCACTGCTCTTATATATATTTGTACACACAGTAGCATGTAGGCTACCCTAAACTTGTTTTGTACTGATTACAACGACGCTGTGCTAGATGGAATAGTCTAGAGATTAATGTTACACACACCACCACTTTCTAGTCTGCATTAATTACACCGTGGGCAGTTCACTTTTGTATATATCTTTGCCAATTATTGACTGATTTTCAAAATTCTTTCACTGGCACACTCTGCAGACAATTTGCATTAATGTGGTTGCTAAATATCTTACCACACCATAATTGCATCTCTACACTATTTTGTGAAATATAAATGTAAGAAAAAACTAATGATAATAACAAACATTTAAGTAAATGAAAAAAACACTTTAGACCAACATTGCAGTAAATGATCCATATGACAGTAGACTGTGTTAGACTCACACAGTCCAATGTCATACAGATCATTCATGGCAAGGTTGGTCTGAAGTGTTTTTATCAATTTTAATAAAATGTTTATTTGTTATTATGATTATATATGCATATTTCATTTATATTTCACAAGGTAGTGTAGAGACATATTTTCATCTAAAGTGTTTTTTTATTTACTTAAATGTTTGTTATTATTATTAGTTTTTTCTTGCATTTATATTTTGCAAGGTAGTGTAGGGATGCATTTATGGTGTGGTGGGATATCTAACAACCAAATTAATGCAAATTGTCTGCAGAATGTGTCAGTGAAAGTATTTTGAAAATCAGTCAATAATTGGCCAAGATATGGACAAAAGTAAAGTGCCACGTTTTTTATTGGCCCACCCTGTACTGCAAGGCCTGTACACTATGTCCTGACAATGTGTATTTTTGTCATGCAGTTTAACAACATGGCAGGAACAGTCATATCTGCAAAGTATCCTCCGTACATTGATCCATCGCGGACCACTTTGGCATATGGCAACCGAGCATTGCCACGGCTGGTGAGTAATTACATCAATTAACTAATTGCATTTATCATGTACAAGTTTCTGCTTTATTTAAAGGTAATCCAACACGGGTCTGTAGCTAGACTTTTTCAATGGGGTTCTGACTTCAACCTTGGGTTGTGAAGTTGCCCTCCATATAGCTAGGGAATTGAGAGGGTTGTAACTCCTCAATGTGAAGAATGGGGCTTAGGCCAAAGTCCCAGCTGCAAACATTTTTATACATTAAGAGGTTGAAAATTACATTTGATGGCGGCTTTTTGGTTATTTATACCAGGTGGTGCAAAAAACGTTCCGAACATTTGCGTACGTTATGCAGCAGAGTAATCAAAATAAATTAGCAAAAAAAGCACTATGTTATGAGCAAACATCCTTGAATATGTGTAGAATTTTTCGCTTAAAACACTTCCATATTAGCCGAGATAAAAAGCAAAATAGTGTTACATATCATAAACCAAATTATGCAAGCAGCTCATCATTTACGTTGCCACTCGTACGCAGGCTACACCAGAACGTCACAGTAGGCCGAATCGTCAGTCAACTGATCAGCAGAAATGTGCTGAGTAGGTCCTCTATTTTTTGCCACTGCTGCTAGACGCTGTTTCCACTGCTCTGTGGCTTTTCTGATTCTGAATATCTGATGTCGACATCATGCCATTTGTCTCTGATAACATTCTGAAGATCTTTGAAGTTTGCAAACTGTTTACGACTTTCTTTATGAACAAGTTCTTGCAAGAGATCTCAAACTAAATAATCTAGCAGAGTCAAATCTGACGAACACAATGTCCATTCTTGTGTGGTAATTGAATCAGGCGAGTTGTGTCAAAAAAATTTTTGATTTGTTTTGATGCGGTGTGGTGGAATGCTGTCTTTAAATAATTTGATTTTTAATGCGCCTTACGTCATTAAATGGCATTCAGTGTGTCATTAATGATGTCGCTAAAATTTATAAGTAAGTAAGAGTACACATTGGTCTACAAATGTGCAAAACAAAATTTATTTCACTGTAGTATATGCGATGTTATAAATACGCAAAGTTTGAGACGTTTTTATGGGCCACCCGGTATGCAGTGTTTCTTGGTTCCAGCTAACTTGGGAAAGAGGGGGGCAGTTGAACTCATTGAACCCATTTTGACTACAAGCTTGCAACTTAATCTAACACAGTGGTTTGTAAAATTTACAATGTTAGCAAGTTGAACAGTAAGATTGACAGTACTGCTCTTGCTTAGTGCTGATATTTTGGATTTGCTGTTCCTTTGATGCACTAATTTAGTAAAGAGTGTTATGCGTAACAACAATAATAACACTACTACTGCTGAGCTGCTGCTACTACTGCAGTTATTACTGTCAGTTTTGTTATATACTGGTAGTCCAGTACCTCAGTTGTGGATAGTAACTTTTTCCTGCATTAGTCTGGCCAGGCCATGTCACCAAAAGCCAAATTTTCAAATTTGAGAATTGGTGTGTCTGGAGCTGTCAACAGTGAAAACCATTTCCTATTAGCATACTGAGAAATTATTATTTCAGCCGTTTAGCAGTTGAAATTTATTACTCTTTCAGATGTTCTTCAAATGTATTTGTGTTACCACAAGTCAAGTTTCTTTTGTTTGGCTTTATGCATCCATATATATTTCTGGAGTTTGCCTGACTTTGCATGAGGTCTTTTAGATTTGTTTAGGACTTGTTACCATTTACCAGCATTTTTACCGAGTGCATAATTATGATCTGAACAATGATTCTGTTTTGTGTGTATTGTTCATTGAGCACAGAATTGTGAGTTGAAGGATGATTGTTTGCTTACTCGTCAGCGAGCTCTCATGTCTCTCTGTGATTATCTGCACGACCCCGAGCACATTGCAGCTGCCATTGATGAGGGTAAAATGTTCTGTACATAATTGCTTGTTGTTGATTTATGTATGGTTTCAGACTGAAGGGCAGTAAGAACAAAGATCAAAATAATTTGGTGATAGGTGATATTACTTACTCTATGCCGGGCCCAATTAGTACTTGAGTGGGTGACTGTCTGTGGGCTGGCAAACAATCTGGGTGTGAAACCACCAGCTAGGTCGACTCAGCCTTCTACCCTTCGTGGGATGGTAAAAGGAGTATCAGCTATCAGGCTGAGTATTAACTAGAAAGCAGTCAGAGCCTGCACACCTCCGCCAAAGCAATGTTGTTCGCTAGGTGGCAGCTCCATCTTCGGTTTTGCAGCGGTTTCCCTTATGCTCCATTGAAAGCAATGGTAACGAAAATTTCAAAGTGATCCAGAATCCAGGATTTCTTCCGGATCACCCCCAAAATTGAACCACTGGTAGTTTGTGCCATTCCCGACATACCCTCAAAATTTTGAGAAAGATCCGTCCATAACCTTTTGAGTTATCTTGCGGACACAGAGACAGACAAACAAACAAAGTCTGGCAAAAACATAACCTCCTTAGCGGAGGTAAATGGTAATGGTGAGTGCAGTACTGCAGCTGCCACTTTGGGAGGATCTGAGGCTTAGGCTGATTGGCTTGGTCCTTAAATCAGTGGCTATCCAGCACTTGTGTACGTTTGTCAGATGAACCGGGCAAACTCCGTTTTTTAGGGGCAAATTACCATGTTTTGGCCACGTGGCACATGAAGATGATCAACACTGGGTAACGAGCGTTGGTCAACGGAGATTGAGGCAACTTGAGAAAAAAGGCACTTTACAATTTGTGTAATCCAAATATAGTGCTTTTGGTTTATGATTTCTGCAGTTACTGAAGATTAGGTCACGTTTTGAAGACAGAACAGTTGGCGATTGCAGTAGCAGTTATTGTCTGCAATACCAGCTCCTTTTATTTTTTGGCTTTTTCAAACAGTGCTAAAATTTCAAGATGAAGGTCGATTATAAGAGGGAATGCACTGTTGTCCAGCTTATGCATTTCTGCTATATGCACATGAGTCATCTGAAAACGTGGCTTTTCTTTAGACGTTTTATTTTCAGTTGGCATTCTCTGTTACTCCCTAGCATCATATCTCAGCACCTCGGATTCAGTTTTTGACCTAGACATTTTACGAGTTAAATCGAATTGCTTTGTGCCAGCAGCTGTCAGCCGGAATTAAGGCTCACACATCTCATCTGTGAAGTGTATGGTGACTGATGAGTGGTCTGAGCAGTGCTGTGCTGTGCTGGATGGCTGCAGGTATTGTTGAAAGTTTGAGAAAACTGCTGAAAGACGAAGATGTCACTGTGAGACACAAGAGCACCGAGTGCATCTATGTCATGGCATGTGAGTACTAGTAATAGTAGTAATAGTACTCGTAGTCGTAGTTGTAGTTAAACTATTAGCTGCTTTCTTTTTAGTTAACGTTTTCCTATCACTGGGTCATGTTAATATCAAATTTCTGTGGTAAAATAGTAAAATGGCTTTAATTAAAAAGTAGAAAGTTATTTTCAACACCGTAAACTTGTGAGCAGTTAGACTATGACACAAAGTTATTTTCAGACACTGATGCATGCAGTGGAACACTTCGCATTATAAAGAAGGCACTCGTAAGAGTGCATATTTCCGCTAAGTGAAGTAGTTTAAACATTACGACAACAACAACAACAACTACTACTACTACTACCACCACACCTACACCTACAACTACAGCTAATAAGATTTTCAGACATCAGGACGTCTTGCTCGTCCTGATGTCTGCTTGTGTATGACATTGTGGAGATGATGATGAGTCATCATGTACACACACGCACACGCACAGAGCGACGGACAGAACGACCAATCTCTTAATCTTCTCCATTGTTCACTTTGTTTGCTTTGGCGGAGATAATATTTTTACTGGTTTAGACCGTAATTTACAGATAATACGGTGTATGTGTGGTTTGCTGGCTGTAAGGTCACGTGGTTGGTCGCCAGGCGATCGTGGTTCACGAAGTCTTGCGTTCGTTGTCACGTCTGTTTGATGACACTGAAGACATTGTGAGGAAGAATGCTCACCGTGCCATTGAAATGATCTCCGAAACCAACCTTGGTCGGTCTGTCTAATCAATGCCATCGTGGAAGGGGGAACAGTTGTCCCTTAAATTTTGGGCTGTCGGGAAACTGTCAGAAAGTTTTTTTTGTTGAAAAATTTTTGTCCAAAAATGCAAAAGTTGAAGCTAACAACCTTATTTATTAAAATTTTGAGTACCTATTATTTTCTCTGTCAGAAATCTGCAACTGTCTGTTGAAATTTTTTTGGAAATTTGCAACTTTCTGATTTGCTTACTTTTTTCTACATTCAATGCCACTGTGTGTGGTAGGCAATTAAGGCTCGGAACAAGTTTGCAAATTTTCTGTACAATACTTAACGAAAGTTACTAATTAATTGTAAAAAAATAATGGTTGATTTTTTGTCAAGCAATATTTCAGGATGTACACTTATCTAAAGTTGAAAATTCCAAGTAGGAGTTGATGTTTTACCCATGATTTGCTTTCAGTCATAAGCTGTGCTGAAGATCCTAGTGATGAAGAATTGAATAAATTTTGAAAGTCTTAAAAAACGATAGTTTTTTTATTCGAAACATAATAATCAACGTTTTTTAATTGTACAGTGCAAATATGTCCGAGGCAAATACATGCCGTAGATTGTTATCTTCGACTTTATTTTACGGGCATGGTTTCTTCCTCCACAAAAGCAGACAAAACAAAAACAGACCTTGAAACCATTCTGTTATGACTGAGACTGTTTTTACTATATATTGTGTTATATATGATTTTATTTTGTTTACTTTTATTCTAATTTGTTGTATCTTTATTTTAAACGTATCTTTTAGTCTGTTTCATGTGATGTTTTACACATTGCTGTGATTTAGCTGCAGATAGGTGCACGCAGAGTATAGTCTTCCATGATCCTGTGTTGCAGCGGCAATGGCTGTTATTGACACGAAGCTCATACCCGTACTCATTGAGAAACTACAGATGGAAGTTGACGAAATAAAGGTCGGTGTGCTTAGAATGTGCCAGCAACGTAATGTGACCTTGTGACGTTAATCTTTAGCTGTTTAAATATGCAAATATTCTGGCATTTGACACTTGGTGGTGACTTTTCAATTAAAGCCCGAGATGAGTCCTGCATGTGAAGGGAAGCATATACACCAAATTAGAGTCTATTTCTTGGGCTCGTTAATTTTTGGCTTGGCCCATTTTTCTGCTCAACTTTCAGGCCCTGGCCATTACCCCCGTCCAGTTCCATCACCATGTTTTTTTCAAAATCAAAAATTTTACAGCTTTCCATTGGCTTATAGTAGTAGTAGCAGTCAGTGGCGTATTTAGGATTTGTCAAAGGGGGGGCCATGGTGAGCGTGCGGAGCACGAACGTATAACGGGGGTCTGGGGGCGGAGTCCCCAGCAGGGTCCAGGGGCAGAGCCCGTGGTCGGGGGGTCAGGGGGGCTTCGCCCCCCTGAAGCTGAAACACTTTTTGCTTCTGAATGTTCAATGAAAACCGCAAATTCGCCCATTTTTCTAAAATTTGGAAACACAAAAGATCATCAAACATTGTTGAATTTTGTAATTCTTGCTGGAAAATGGCAAAAAATGCACCTTTTCATATAAAGTCGCCTGTAAAAAATTTTCATGGTCGGACCAAAGGGGGAGACCATCGCACTGTGGCCCTCCCCCTAAATACGCCACTGGTAGCAGTAGTGGTAGTAGTAGTCATAGTTGTCGTAGTAAGTGAGTAAGTAAGTAAGTAAAATGTGAAGTTATATACGCACTTAGTAGTTTTAGTAGTAGTATGTGTTTTTTAGGAGTTGATACTGGACACACTACACTTCACGATGAAGGTTGACACACATGATGCACTGGAGAACTCTGCTATGGTTGTCTTCACCTCACTGCTGGGACATGACAGTGACGTCATTCGCCACAAGGCCGCAAGGGACATCATGGATCTGAGGTTTACTGATTGACAATAATGATTCAGGCTGCAATGTGTGGTCATTCTTGGGCAGCATTTCTCTTGCAAGTGCAAGCAATTATCGCTTGCACTTGCAAGAGAGATGATGCAGTTTTTCCTATTGTACTCATTTCTTAGTAGTGTGGTATGTCTGTCACATAAATGCACCCAGCTTAAACTGTTTGACAGATTTCGATGCCATGTATCTGACTGGCAGATACACTCATGGGCTCCAATGACATGCTGTGTTACATAGGGGTTCCTGACCCATCAGGGAAAGGAAAGATTAGGGGGTCAAACCCCCATCAAAACATGCAATTGCAAATTGCGGTTAAACTGCCAATTTTATGCTGCCACCTGGTGAACCCCAACAATGAACGATTCCGTCTTTTGCCACACTACTTTGGTCCTTGTTACTATGGCAGCACTGAGTACAAATATCCCATTCTTTTCATTGAATACGTACAAAATACTGAATGAGTGACTGAAAATCTCCTGAATTTTGGACGGATGACTGAATATAGACAGGTGAACCATCTCCGCATGTAACCAACCATCCAGGTTAACTTAGCCTTCATCCCGCTGGGTAGGTGTGTTGAGTAATGGCCAGTTTGGCTGGGATTATGGAGGTATGGAGGTTAAGCTATGTTGTGTAGCAGTGATCCCATAACAAATGATTCATAGCTCTTAGATGGGTTTCCACGAAGACCTAGCTGGACACACATTTAACCTTAACTTTGTTAGCATTTCCTGCATGTTGTTAGTGTGCTTGTTGTGTAATGTTGTAGTAGTGGTAGTGTTAGTGAGTGGTAGTAGCAGTAGTAGTAGTAGTTGTTGTATCTGTTGTTGTAGTAACGGCTAGCTTGTGTTGTGTAGCATCGTGCTGGATGGTAAGGACCAGGCTGTTGAGTGTAAGTGTATGCCAGCACTCGTTCGGCTACTCAGTGACGAGTCCACTGCTGTCAGAGCCAACTGCTGTGGAGCCATTATGATGTATGCTGCTTACCTGCTGGCTGCATTCTAGCTACTTGAACGTTCACTGCCATACTGATAACCCATACTAACAGTTTGTAATGCCCACAATACATCTGTTATGCTGTCAGAATCAGAGGCATGGGCAGTCACTGGTGGCTTGTGGCAAGGAGTAAAGAACAAAATGTTTAAGTTATCTTGACGTTTGAAAGAGCTGACTGAAATTGAGTTACGGATATATAGAAGAATAAATGACAAAACATCAGTTTATACACTTGTTAATGGCGACATGCAATGAGTGACACATCGAAAACAGCAAAAATCATATAAAGATGATATCATTCACCAGCACATCGCCTAACTGTCAATGTGCTGTTGAATAATATCACCTTTTTATGATTTTTGCTGTTTTCGATGTGTCACTCATTGCATGTCGCCATTAACAAGTG
>Ga0209367_1008098_pt1 | contig 14393 bp, 7 predicted proteins | sample WorMetLIZISLAND2_FD_187412 | JGI IMG/M metagenome (GOLD analysis project Ga0209367, IMG submission 187412) | Marine gutless worms symbiont microbial communities from Max Planck institute for Marine Microbiology, Germany - Olavius geniculatus... ... | reverse complement strand
TTGCATAATGGCTCCTTATCTCAAATATGGGTCAGCAACTATGAAGCAAAATTTACTGACAACTATATCAGCTTAGAGTCATAATGCACGAATTATTTTGAATAATTAGAGAAACCCTTAATATTTGGAATCAAGTCTACATTTGTGCTCACGGAAGACGGAAGACAGAAGACAGAAAACAGATGACCCTGCTTCGCCTTTCAGGCTACGCAGGGCAAGCAGATATCAGCACCGTGCGCCGAAAGCCGAACGCCCCTCCCGTCATCCACCCTAAACGCCATGCCTCAAGCGCCTTGCGCCATGCGCCATGCCCTCTGCGCCATGCTCCCTGCCCCATGCGCCATGCTCTCTGCCCCACGCGCTTTGCCCTATGCGCCACGCCCTCTGCGCTATGCCCTGAATCGTGCACCGAAAGCCGATGGCCGAATGCCAATTTTGTCATCCACCCTAAACGCCATGCCTCAAGCGCCTTGCGCCATGCGCCATGCCCTCTGCACCATGCTTTACGCGCTTTGCCCCACGCCTCCAACCTCAGACCTTTTACCTTAAACCCTAAACCTTTCCGTTATCCCGTGCGCCGAAGGTCGAATGCCGAATGCCGTCCCGGCCCTTATACCCTGCACCCTATACCCTATGCCGTTACGTATCTCGCAACCAATTACCTCTTTTTTTACTATGAGCTATCAGCAATGAGCTATATGCTGATATTATTTCAGCGCTTCCTCCGTATTGAATTCCCGGTACGGTGAAAACTCTTTCATAATAACATCGTCATCCGCCGTTGTTTGTCCGGCGACCATGCGGGCGGCGAGCTCGGCCACCCCGGGCGCCAGCATCAGCCCCTGGCCGCACATGCCGGTGGTGTGCAGCAGGCCCTTAACCTGTCGGTTCCAGCCAACCAGGGGCGCACCGTCCGGCGTCATCGGGTACAGTCCCCGCCATGTGCGCCGCACCCGCAGGTTCTTTAGCCGGGGCAGCAGCCGAACCATACGAGCGCAGACCTGGGGCAGGAACACCGACGTCTCGCGTTTGTCTTTGCCGACGATGGGCGGATCCGGGGTGATGCAAAATATAACCTGCCCGTGTTTGTTCTGGTAAAAATAATAGCTCTTGGAGCCCGGCGCCGGCCGGATATCGACCACCATGCATTTAAAAAAAGGCTGCACCGGTTCGGTGATAGCGCCCTCGTGGGAATCGGGCACAACCGGCAGGTCAAGCCCGGCGCTGCGGCACAGCTCGGGCGACAACGGGCCGGCCGCATCGATCACCACCTCCGTATCGTAGCGCTGCCGGTCGGTGGCAACGCCGATCGCCCTGCCTTTGTGGCAAATGATCTCGGTGATGGTTTCCTTGAAACGAAATTCGGCCCCCAATTGCAGTGCCCGGCGGTAAAAGGCGTTGATCGAAAGCAGCGGGGAGATGGAGCCGTCATCGGGCGACACCGTGCCGCCGCGCAATCCATCGGCATTGATTCCCGGGACAAGCGCCTTTATTTTGCGGGGTTTAACCCAATCGATGTTCAATCCGTGCGTCTTCTGAGCCGGCAGCAGTCCCTTCAGCAGCTTTTCGTCCTGCAGCCGATAGACCGGATAAGCATAGCCGCCTTTGAGCCATTCGATGTTGTCGCCGTGAAGCTGCTGCCAGGAGGCAAACACTTCAATGGAACGCCGGCAGGTCAGGATTTTCCCCGGCGTGGAGTGGGTGGCCCTGATCCCGCCGATGGCATGCTTGTTCTCCCCCTGGCCGGGAGAGGCGTGCATGTCGATGACCAGCGGCTTGAGGCCGAGCTCCGCCAGCGACATGGCCGTGGGAACCCCGACGGATCCGGCACCGACTATAATGACGTCATAGCTCAATTCTTAATCTCCCCTACCCAATCCCCAGTAGCCGAAAGAATCAAATTACCAATGTAGATTTAAGGTTTCAGTGTTCAGGTGTCAGGTTTCAGTTAACAGATGACAGAAGACAGAAGACAGATGACAGATGACAGAGAGCAGAACAGGCTGCTTCACTAACGGGTCTAAATTCTGTCCTCTGGCCGCCAACACCTGACACCTGAAACCTGAAACCTTTCTTCAATCAGCGCCCGATGAATAAGAATGCCGTCCTAAAATCATACTTCATTCAAAGCTCTTTGAACAACCGGCAAACACTCCGATTGGCACCTCCACGAAAAGGGGCCGGTCGACCCGGTCGGTGACCATTTTCAGGTCAATGCCCTCTTCCTGGAATATGCGCCAGATCATGGGGCGGCAGGTCTTGGAGCCGCATGCGCCCATGCCGGCGCGGGTCAGGGCCTTGATCTGATTGATGTCCCGCATGCCGCTGCGGACAAAGGCGCGAATTTCCCCGGCCGTCACCCGTTCGCAGCGGCAGACGATGGCCTTGTCCGGCGGCGGGTCTTTTTCGTAAATGGTCGACGGCTCGATCTGGCGTTCCTGAACCCAGATTCCTGCCGCACGCTTGGCGGCGGCCTTGTCGACCTTCAGACGCACCAGCAGGGTGCCGGGGTATTTGCGCCGTGCGCTGACCTTTTCGACCGGATAATATCCCAGGACGGCGCCGTCGATGTCGGTGACCGGAACGTTCTGGCCGACTTCCACCTTCTCGCGCCAGACTTCGTAGGGCAGGGTCACCCATGGATAGTGCGGATCGTCGCGGTAATCGACCATCGCCACCGAAAGCCCCGGGCAGACCGCCAGGCAGCTGGCGCATCCGGTGCAGGCATCCAGATCGACCATATAGGGCAGCCCTGTTATTTTATCATCCTCGGTCTTGATGGCCTCCACCGGGCACACCGAAGTACAGGGGTTGCAGGGAACTTCCTGGTAGCAGTGAAATATGGGGAACACCCCGGTTTCTTTCTGCGGCGGGCGGCGGCGGGTCGACGGTCCCGGTTTCGATTTTAGGACGGTGGCCTTGGCGCCCCATTCGGGGGGCATCTCCTCAACTTCGAGCCCTAAGGATTGGGCGATTTTATGGCCCTCTATCCTGCCGGTAAACATGGCGGCGGATGCTTCGGCGATTTCCTGGGCGTCGCCGGCGCAAAAAACGTCCATCCCCCACTGTCTGGCTTTGAGATAAAACTCGTTGACCTCTGCCAGGCCCACGGCAATCAGAACGGTGTCGACGTCGAAAGTCTTGTGGGTAGCGGGCATGATCTTCCAGTTTTCATCCAGATGGGCGATGGTGACCGATTCGACCCGGTCCTCCCCGTTGGCGCTCACCACCGTGTGACCGGTGAAGATGGGAACGCCCAGGCGTTTGAGCTTGTCGGCGTGCACCTTGTAGCCGCCGACCTGCGGCAGAGCTTCGATCAGGCCCACCACCGCGATGCCGGCCTGGATCGCGTGGTACCCGGCGATGAGTCCCACGTTGCCGCCGCCCACGATCAACACCTTTTCAGAAGACCTTACCAGGTCGCGGTTGACCAGCGTCTGAAAGGCACCGGCGCCGTAGACGCCCGGCAGGGTGTTGCCCGGAAAAGAAAGCATCTTCTCCCTGGCGCCCGTGGCCACCGCCAGTTTGCGGGGCTTTATTTTGTGATATCGATTGTCTTTTTTCACCCCGACGATCTTGTCCGCAAAAACGGCCAGGGCGGTGGTGTTCAGCCAGACCTCCACCGAGCTGAGGGCGGAAAGCTCGTCCTGCAGGATATTGCCGATTTCAAATCCGCGCGTGCCCGCGTGGGAGTCTTTGACCGAGCCGAAAAATTTGTGGGTTTGAAGCACCAGTTTGCCGCCCAGCCGGTCCTTGTCGTCCACGATGAGGGTGTCCACCCCCAGCCTGCCCAGCTCGATGGCGGCCGAGAGCCCGGCCGGACCGCCGCCGATGATCAGCACGTCCACCTCCCGCAGGGGGATTTCGCCGGTCGACGGCACGCTGCTGTCCTCCGGGATCTCGGGAAGACCTTCGACGCTTTCCACCACCATGTCGGCCCGCAAAGGTGTCATACAGGCCTTGACCGGCAGCCCGTCGGCGATGACCATGCACTGGGAGCACTGGCCGTTGGCGCAGAAAAGCCCCTGGGGGCTGTGGTCTTTGTGGTGATGCCCGAATACATGGATCCCGTTGGCAAACAGCGCCGCCGAAATCATTTCGCCGTCGTACCCGGCCAATGTCTTTGCGTTCCAGGTAAAGGATACCTCTGTTCTTGCGGGTATTTCCAAAATAGGATGTTGGGCAATACGATGTATTGTCATGACGTAGCTACCGATTCAATCCAGCCAACTTGATTTTAGATCCCTGTGGGAGTGCCTTCCAGCCACGATGAGACGCCTACCCGATGACCTCAATCGCGGCTGGAAGCCGCTCCCACGACTATAAATTTTCCAGCGAAAAACCGCAGGAGAATGAAGTCCCATAGTATTGTGTCCCAGATATAATTACGAATACCTTAGGATTAAATTACGGTTTGACGACCATCCTTCTTTCGTAGTGGTGGGGTTCATCCCCGCCAGCAAACCAGCGCGATTGCTGCTAAAGGCGGGGATGAGGCCACCTTTAGCAATTGGGATCGATGGGTCATCCAGCTATGCTGGAAACCCCGCCCCTACTTCGCATAAGTAGGGTTGGTATTTTCCAAAAAAACAACACAGTTTAATTGGCTGTTTTTTCGGGGATATAACAATTAGTCCCACATAAAAAGTTACGGATAATGGAATCACCCTAACCCCATTATTCCATCATTCCATTGTTTCAGTATTCCAATAAGAAAGAAGCCCTAGTCTTCTTCCTCCTGCCTTTTTTTCATATACTCATTGAAACGGCTGACGTGCTTCTGGGCCAGGCGGCGGGCTTTGTCAGACTCGCCGTGATCGACAGCGCTGACCAGGTCGCAGAGATCCCGGTAGTTTTCCTCCAGCTTGGCCTGTTCCATGGACAGAAATCGATCGTAGTAGCGGTGGATGTTGTCGTGAATGGAAGTCAGGACCGAAATGTAAACGGGATTGCCGGTGATCCGGGCCAGGGTCGTGTGGATGCGCTTGTCGACATCGATGAAGGCCTGGCGGTGGGAACTGCCCTTGCGGACGCTCTCGTTGGCCTGGGCCAGAAGATCTCTCAGCTTGCGGATGTCTGCGGCACTGCGGCTTTCCGCGGCACGGGCGGCAACAATACCCTCGACATCCTCGCGGAACTGGGCCAGGTGATTGAGGGAAACCTTTTGAGCCCGAATCAGCAGGCCGAGGCTTTCGCTGATCTGATCGGTATCCACGTCTTTGACAACTGAACCGCCGCCCACGCCCAGCCTGATTTCGATTAAACCCTTTTGCTCCAGGACCCGCAGCGCTTCGCGCAGGGTGCCCCGGCTGATGCTGAGCATCTCTTTGAGCTCTCTTTCCGCCGGCAGGGTCTGCCCGGCCGTCAACCGTCCGTCGAGAATGGCCTCCTGAATCTGTTCAACCACGTCCTGAAATACCTTGGTCTGCTTGGCCGCCTGAAACATGTCCACCTCTGTCGTGCTGTCAATTGAAAAATGGCGCAATAGTGCGAATAATTATAATGGTTAGACCATTATAATAAATAGCGGAATCGATTGTCAAGTTTTTATACCGGTTGTCATGTATAGGTTCTGTTTGCCTGATTTTATAGCAAGAGAACTTGCAGAATATAGTGAATTAAAGCCATTTCAAACATGACAACCGCTATGTAATTTTTTCAGGCAAAAAAATCTAAATTTTCCGACAACGATGTGCCATCTTTTAGTTATTGCCACGCACTTTGCACATTGCCGCCAGCACATATGGCGGACAATCAAAGTAAGTTGGTACAACAACCACTTTTATAAAAATGAGAATAAATATTTAGTGCGTTAGGACAAGACAATATTGGTGTTTAGCGACGAACCAGAGAAGACCCAGTAAAACACAGCTATCGGAACGTTATTCTGACAAACGCGCCGATGATCATCTGGAATGGCGGAATATTGAGAATAGAAGATAGCGGAACGGATAGTTTATGTGCGGGTTAAATCGACTGTCTTTAATCCGGCAAGCCCAGCTGTTTCAGTTTGCATGTCATCCACGATAAGACATCATCTCTCCCTGCCCTGTTATTGAGATCATCGGTGGAAGGCGAATCGAAGCAAATCGGGAGAGCCTTAAGCCCTTTAACCATCAATATTTTCATTCGGAAAGTCCAAGTACGCATGGGGATAACAAATGCCAATCATCCCTTTATATGTATTTCTTTACGGCAACTTACAATCTTGGGTGTTCTTCAAATTGCCGTTCAAATGCCCGATTTTTCTCAAAAGCTGAAGGATAAGAACCAGCCCCAGACAGAGTATCAGCTGAGACAGGCATATAGTTTTATTATTCGGTGTCACCGGCGCGCCATGGGCGGCAGTTGCAATAAAACAGCCACCGCCGCCGCCGCCACCGCCACCGCCGCCCAGAGCCGCAGGCGCGGAAAGGAATACGCCCGGTCCGGAAGGATCGATGATAATACCGTTAGCAATCCCATCATCATCACCTGCACCGCCATCGATCAGAGTTAGCGTGACTTTATCTCTGTCGTTGTTGAATGTGGCATTCGCGCTGAAGTCCGACCACCCGCTGGATGAATTATACTTCACCCATGAATAGTCGTCCGGAACTGGTTCAGGCAGATGAAAGGTAAGGGTCACCGTACCTCCGGGCGTATCTGTTTTTATTCGCAGATCAAATAGATCATATATCAAATCCGAAGGCCGATTTGCAGTATCAGTTATTAACGAGACCGGAACAGGATTTAAAGCGACACACCCACCACCGTCGTTTTCTTCTATTCCGATTGGTTTACCATTAGACGATGTTAAAGTAAGCACATCGTCGGGGAAATTAGTGATTCCGTTACCCCTTACCGTTACAGTCACCCTGTCGCTGGATTGAAGACCGCCATTGTCGGTCACAAGGAGTTGAAAGATCAGATCCATACCGGATGCACCGACCGGCGGAGTGATGAAGGTGGGGTCAGGCGCAGTCGGGCTAGAGAGGGCTACCGGTGTCCCATCGGTTTGAGTCCACAGATAGGCTGCCAGGCCATCCTCCGGATCAGAAGAATTCAATCCGGTCAGTGTAACGGTTTCCCCCTCATTCACGCTCTGATCTGAGCCTGCGTTCGCGGTAGGCGGGACGTTATCAGAGGTTACATTTACGATACAGGTATCGGTATGTTTAAGCCCACCATTATCAGTAACCGTAAGCTGAAAGCTGAGGGCTTCGCCACCGGGTCCTACTGCCGGCGCGCTAAATGTTGGGTTGCTAATCCTATTATCCGACAAGATCGCGGTTCCCCCACTGATTTGTGACCATAAATAAGTGGCAATGCCATCGTCGGAATCAAGGGAATTTGATCCATCTAATGTTACTAAAGCGCTTTCAGATACGGATTGATCCGGTCCCGCATTTGCAGTTGGTGGTTCGTTACTCCAGGTCACGTTCACGATGCTAATATCAGTGGTTGATGTTTCATAGTCGCAGCTAGCTGAGATGGTGAGTTGAAAGGTTAACGCTTCACCATTTCTGTCGACGGTGGGTGCGACAAATGAAGTCCGGACGGCATTGGCGTCGGAGAGGCGAACTTGCACGCCCCCTACCTGTGACCATTTGTAGGAAGTTATATGGTCGTTTTGATTGTAGGAATTCATGCCGTTTAGGCGCACCCTTGCACCCTCGCGGACCATTTGTTGAGGTCCGGCATATGCTATGGTAGGATGAGGTTTTGAGGACGCGCTTCTCGGATCGGTACCGGAGCAGTATTCCTTGACATTTGAGTAACCGTCTTGATCGATATCACCGGCACCACCGTTCTGACCACTTCCATCTTGCGGATCAAATCCGTGAGTAAACTCCCAGCTATTGGGCAGCCCATCAGAGTCCGCATCACCGTCGCCACCGTTTTCACCGTTTCCATCCAATGGATCGAGGCCATTGTCGACCTCCCATCCGTCGGGCAGCTCATCGCCATCAGTATCTTTACTACGCGGATCTGTTTCACCATTGTCCACGACGCCATTCCGATTTATATCCTCGGACCCGTCGGATAACCCATCGCCATCCGAATCTTCATTACACGGATCTGTTTCACCAACGTCCAGAGCACCATTTAAATTGCCGTCCTCCAATCCGTCAATAATGCCGTCATTGTCCGAATCTCCGTCTAAAGCACTCGTGCACGTATCATTTTCCAAATAATCCGGCAGGCGATCACGATCCGTATCAAGGAATTCATCCGAGCCCATATCCACTACTGATATGCCGTCTGCAAGACCGTCCACGACCCTGGGGTCCCCATCATCGTCGAACATCACATCATTATCAACGAAGTGATTGTTACCCGCGTCAATGCTGGGAGAGTTGAAAGTAAGATGAAAATCGATGTTTTCAGAATCGGCAAATTTCGGGTCTTCAGAGATATTGCCCTCGCCCTCGAATCCGCCTTGTATATTGGAGTATGAAACGAGAGCATCGCTGCTGTGGGAGACAACAATCTCATCTGGAGAGTCTTTCCAAAGGATGCTGTTTAATACGGTTATGGATGAATGATAATCGCAGTAAATTCCGCCGCCTGTAGATTCAAAAACAGCATTTTCACTTATGGTGCAGTTGGTTACCCGCGGGGAAGAGTAGTTCGTAATCAAAATGGCGCCGCCGGAATTATTACTGGCGTTGTATACAATGGTACTGTTGCTCAAGTTTGGATCGGATTCCGAAATAAATATCCCACCCCCTCGATTATAGGCGCCATTGCCCGCAATGAAGCTGCTCGAGATCTCCGGGTTCGAAGAATGGCCGCAAAATAGTCCACCGCCTTCAACGGCTAAATTTGTAATAATTGCAGAATTACTTATTTTTGGTGAGGCCATATAATCGCAAAAGATACCACCGCCCCTATCCGCTTCATTGTAATATATAATGCAATTATCAATTTGCGGAGACGCTTTCATACAATATAGGCCCCCGCCTTTAGTAGAAAACTCATTGCCGTAGCCGCTTCCATTGGTAACGGTAAATCCCGATACCCGAGTTTGCTCACTTTCAAGGTTTTGAAAGATGAATCCGGTTCCGCTGCCCTCGCAATCTATGGTAGTTTCCAAGGGCCCGTTCTCCGATATAAGCGTTAGGGCTTTTCCCCTAAAATCGATATTCTTATTCCCTTCGCCGGTGTATGTTCCGTCGGCCACTTGCACGACGCCGCCCTCAAATTGGGCATCTATGGCGGCTTGAATCGTCTCGTACTGGGAAGGAACTTTCATCGTCCCGTATCTTTTAATATCAATGGCTGCCGAATGTACGGTCATTCCGTTGTCATCAGAAACAGCACATGTCACATAACTTTGGCCCGCGGTGGTATAGGTGTGGCGGAACGTCCCCGTGCATTGCTATCAGTCGGGCTCCCATCATCATAGTCAATAGTGTAACCTGCAATCTGACCATCAGGATCATGTGCTGAACACGAAAATTCTACCACGAAGGGAATATTGCCTTCATGGTTGTCCGCAGTGTAAGCGTCAATGATCGGGCGTGTTCCCGCATAATCGGGTGCTTCATAGGCACCTAAATCATATGCGAGGCCTTGGGGGCGTGCTGTCCCTTCAATATCTGCATCAGGCGCATTCGTTGATGTACCGGTATCGATACACGGTGAAGTGACGGTCAGGGAAAAATCTCCGCTCTCCGGATCTGAGAACATTGGATTTCCATGAAAATTCCCTTCACCTGCAAATCCGCGCTGCACGTCACTGTATTTCACGACAAGATTACTATAACCTCCTGCTCGAATCTCATCAGGCGTGTCGCCCCATAATATCGAATTAGAGATGTCCGCTGAAATCCATCCGTCGACGAAGAGGGCACCTCCGGGATTTCTTGAATTATTTCTTGTAATGGTAGAATTCGTAACAGTAAAGACATCAGTTTGACTGCTTGCCGAGGCGTATATCCCTCCGGTGGTTTGAGCCGAATTGTCGCTTATAATACAGTTGGTTACGGATGTGGGCGTTTTCGTAGAAGCGGAAGCAATCCCCCCGCCATAACCGCCCGCTGTATTCCTGCTTATAATACAATTGGAGATCGAAAAAGCTGACCATCGGAGACTCAGTCCTCCGCCGTCGAGATTGGCTGTGTTTTCGAGAAAAGAGCAGTTCGTGATAACAGCGGAGGATTCATCAGCGTAGAGTGCACCACCAGATTCTGCTGTATTTTGAGTCAATATACAATTTTCGATTGACGGTGAGGACGAGGCGATATAAATCCCGCCTCCTCCCGCCGACCCGCAAACATCCGTTGTATCTGCGAGGCACTCTCCATTTCGAATTGTAAATCCGGATATAACGGTTTCGTGAGTTTCTCCATTTTCAAAAATAAAACCCCTCCCGGAACCCTCACAGTCGATGATGCAGTTTTCCGGGCCGTTTTCTGATTTAAGGATTAGCTTTTTGCCGTTCAGATTTAAATTCTTATTACCTTCTCCGGTGTAAATACCATCCGATACTATGATGGTGTTGCCGTCAAAGTTAGCGTCGATGGCCGCCTGAATGGTTGGGTAATCCTGTGGAACCCGAACTATACCATGTCGTATTATTGTTATTGACTCGGAATTTGCCTTGGCACCTGAATCGTTTGCGGCTGCACAATATGCATCTCCTATCCCGATGGATGTATATTGGTGGGTGAAAATCCCGGTAAGGTTCGTTTCCGTTGCGCTTCCGTCCCCAAAGTCAATTGTATAGTCGATTTCTCCGCCCTCAGGATCATGGGCGCTGCAGGTAAGGACAACATCAAAAGGAATATCGCCCTCTGAAATATCTACTGCGAAATTATCTATCACGGGCAAACTCGAATGACCTGAGGCCATCTCGTAGGCGCCGATATCAATTCCCGCCCCTTGTGGTCGCAGACGGCCTTCAATATCTTCAGAGGGGGCGCCATCAATTGTGCCGGTATTGATACAGGGCGAGTTGGGCTTTAGTCTATAATCGCTGTTATCGGCATCAACGAACAATGGATCGCCGTGGAAGTTTTCAACTCCCACAAAGCCTCCTTTAATATTACAATAGCTTACCGCCGGGATACCATTGCTGTACGCGTTGATCTCATCGGGAGAATTATTCCATAAAATGCTGTTTTTAATTGCCGCTTGAGGTCGATCGGCATAATAGGAATAATAGCTGATCGCACCACCACTATGGCTGGCTATATTATCAGCGAAGGTGCAATTTGTAATGATCGGCTCAGAACTGGACAAGACCAATCCTGCGCCTGAGACAGCAAGATTGCCGCTGACAACGCAATTCGTTATGGTTGGTGAAGAGGAGTAGGCATAGATACCCCCCCCGGAACCATCAGCTTCATTTTGAGTAATGAGGCTGCTCGTAATCGAATTTTGCGCTGATGTATATTGGCAATATATCCCACCGCCATTAGATGAAGCACTGTTGTTGCTGATGATTGAATGGCTGATCGAAGCTTTGGAAGATGAGAGATATATCCCCGCGCCTTTGTCCGCCTCGTTATATTTGATGGTTGCATTGATGATGGTCGGGGATGACCCATCGTATTCGCAATAGATTCCTCCTCCAATTGCATCACTTCTATTGTTGATAATTATGGTATCTGTAATTCTGGGCGAGCCCCCCAACCGATATACAACCCGGCACCTGAGCGGGCTTGATTTGAAGAAATAATGCAATTTGTAATCGATGGAGATGATACACGTATATAAATCGCCCCACCCTTATTATCGTACGAGGCATACACACTTGCATCACCACCTTGAATGGTAAACCCGCTTAAAACTGAATCTTCTCCTTCCCCGTTTTCAAATCTAAATCCCCGTCCTTCTCCTTCCAGATCAATGATACAGTTTTCCGGCCCGTTTTCCGACTGCACCGAAATTGCTTTGCCATTGAAATTGATCTGCTTATTGCCATCCCCCCTGTAGATGCCGTCGGCAACTAATACGATGTCACCATCCGAAGAAGCATCTATGGCAGCTTGTATGGTCGGGTACTCCGACGGGACTTGTAAATTGGCGCCACTTGAGTTCTTGGGAGGTAATAACGCTAAAATCGCAGCAACCAGCAGCAAGCAGACAAACGACTGTGAAAATCCTCTTTTCATATCCTGATCCACATGTGTATAAAATTCTAAGCGGCGCCGAGGTAATAATATGAACTGCAACAGTAGCTACCAAAAAAAAGAAGAATAAGGAAGCAATAATTCTTATTTGACCAAACAGCAACCAGTAGTAAGGTGGATTTCGTTAGTGCCGGCCCTCAAGCCGGAGGCCATCGCATCCAATAAAAACAAGATTTGGTTCAAATCGAATTGCATAGCAAGATTTCATGTGAAATTCGGGAAATGTTTGGAAAATACTTTAAATTCGGTTCGTTAAAAAGCTTCGGTAGCCCGTCGGCGTGGCCGGAGGTGGATTGATTCGCAGTGCCGGAGGCGGGTGGGCAAGGCCATACTCCGTGCACGGGATCATTTGGAAAGCGATCAGAGTACGTTCGGTGAAGGTGACCATTCCCAGGCCGTATTAGATGCCTCCGAAGAGCAGGATGAACAAAGATATCGACTTCAAGTGCAAGGCTGTGGCGTATATACAGCGGCCATACGCATATCCGAAAGGCCCAAGTCAGCGGTCGATTGACACGGCACTAGATCACGCCCCTTCTGCGTGAGACACGCTCTTTGCGGGCAACGAGGTTAGGGATACGGCATCCTGTCATACCTTCGAAGAACCGGCCCCAGCATAGTGAGGGGCGAGCAACCAGAATCTGTAGCCGATCTGTTTTTGTATATAACTACATTTACATTTATAGATAACTACATTGCTTTTATAGATAACTATATCAACTTTATAGATAATTATATTTCTTACTCGCCCCGTTAATCTGTGAATATAGGGCGTTATTGTCATTAAGTGAAAAAATCCTTCATAATATAAACTAGTTATCCAAATTGCCGATCAGCCCTCCCCCACAACATCGTCTCAATTCATCATTTTTTCGTTGACGCGGGCATTCATATCGTCCTACAAAACCGTTGCACGCTTGAGAGGCGTTTCTTTCCCCACCTCCTAAAAATCATGCAATCGATGGATTTGATATCTGTTGATTTTTATATAAATGGTTCGCTCGGAGACTACTTTCGACAACATTTGATCGAGTTCGCCATTTTTGCGTTGATTTTCTAATCATTTTTTCCGGTATTAATAAAATTAGTTAATGCTTATCCGGTGAGTTCAAGTCACTGAAAATGGCACCTGTGGAAGGCGGCGGGATGCAAGCAAAAGCCGTTCCCACAAGATCCACCATACTTGTTCGTTCCCAATAAGCGCAAAATGGTATTTTGAAACCAATAATCTCCTGGAAATCTTTACATGCCGATGGAGGGATTCATGAAAAATCGCGGCGTTGTCAACTTACTGAAGCAAGGGAAATTAGGTCTGGCCGTTTCATTGATGCTGTTAATCTTTCCCTGTCTATCAAGTGCAACTGAGGACTATGATTGGCAGCACAACGGTTATCCTGCCGTAGATCCGTCTCAACCAAATGAATATGCAACCTATATGCACACCGAGGCCGATGTCGGCATCGGGGGAGCACATGAATCCGGCGTCCCCCTCAAGGTCCACGGCGATCTGAGGGCCCACGGGATATGCGATGAGAACGGCGAAAACTGCAAGGACATCTCCGCGGGGTGGAATTCCGCCACTGGGGACGGGCATTCGCTGGATGCGGCCGACGGCAGTGCTGCCAACGTAGTTTATGTCAACAATAGCGGCAATGTCGGCATTGGAACTACGAATCCAACGGCTGGATTAGATGTAGTCGGATCCATTCAAGCCAATGGAAAAATAAAATTATTCTCCAACGATGGCGGATTTAAAGCGAATATAGAAAATCCCATTGCACCTGCAGACTTAGCGCAGACATTAGTATCAACACTGAAAAAGAATATACTTGAGAACGGAGACCGCAATCAATTGCGACTGGGTTTTTATGCCAATGATGACGGCGGAGGTTCTCCTGACAAAAGGTTTTTTACCTCGATCGAAGCTATAGTCGAAGATCCGAATAATTCAACCAAAAAGGCAGGATTGAGGTTTTCAACAAATAAATCAGGCGCCGAACTTGAAAGGATGAGGATAGATGGCGACGGCAACGTCGGCATCGGAACGAATAACCCTGCTGACATTCTGACTGTAAAAGGTGCCGGCAACAAAGGAATAACGGTAACAGATTCTAACGAATAAGGATAGATTGTGAGAGCGAAGCGAACCACAATCTTATCCTGTAGTTGGACAAGCCCGATATGGGAAGCACGGATCCTATATATAAGCAAATATATTTTTTGGGCGCAGGAGGCGATGCAGCCCCGGCAAGGAGGAGTTATTTTTTTGGG
>Ga0209367_1008097_pt1 | contig 14393 bp, 8 predicted proteins | sample WorMetLIZISLAND2_FD_187412 | JGI IMG/M metagenome (GOLD analysis project Ga0209367, IMG submission 187412) | Marine gutless worms symbiont microbial communities from Max Planck institute for Marine Microbiology, Germany - Olavius geniculatus... ... | reverse complement strand
GTGCTGCGCACAAGGACCACGATCGGTCGGAGGGACTTTGCCGTGGCTGGCCCGGCCACTTGGAACAGCCTCCCCGTCGACCTGCGGACTTCATCACTGTCCAGAGATACATTTGCGAAAAAACTCAAAATTCATTTATTTGTCTGCGAGCGCTCTTGAGGTCTTCTCTAACTGGGCGCTATACAAATTGACATCATCATCATCAGGTCGAGTCTCCTCGGGCAATGGCACGCCACACGCACTTGTTCTTCATTAGTGTCTTCAACTCCGCTGTAGTCTGGAGTCCGGTATCCTTCCTGAGCCTGTCCACATACGTCAGTCTCTGACTCCCTCTGTTGAACTTTCCTTGCGTTGGTTCCCAGAGTACCAGGTTGCTCACTTCTAGCTCGCTATGTTGACATATTGACATATTCATTCATTCATTCACTCATACCAGCCGCGGAACATCATGGACCTTTGGCCGGTACCAACTTGTAGTGCTTGGTAAACAGAGGCACGTGTGTGTGTGAAAAACTTGCCCAGAGTCAATACCTGGCAGTGCACTGGATCAAAGTCGAACCAGCAAACTCATCATAACCAGAGTAACACTACTTCACCACCAAGCCAGTCAGATAAAAATGTTCATTTTCTGTAAAAAATGGAAGACTGAAATGATTCCAAACGGTTCTACTGATACCATTTTAATGACAACAAGTAAAGCTCTGCTAACACAAGGGGAATGCGCAACAGCGGTGCACCATCGTACGCTAGTGACGCGTAGACTTCATCCATAGATCTCATCCGTACGGCTTTTGGCTAGTTTCACAGAAGGCCCAGTAAAACATAATCATTCGCCAGATGGCGCCAGATGCGTAGGTCCTAAGCTTATAGTGTCTTACTTATACTCATCAGATGGCGCCACTATCTCGCTCTGGCAACGCCATATCGGCTGGATGTCGCAGATTTTCCCTACCCCCCTCTCATTTAGCGCCCTCGTTCGGGGCGACCCCCTTCGAATTTATTGAAAAACTTTACGGTTCCTGAAACTTAAGTCTTCCAGGCAGCCGACGGTGAAGATTTGGCGATTCTAGCTTGCACTGTTTTTTGACTGATCCACCTGTGAGACGGACAGATGGACAGACAAACGGACGGACGGACAAACATAACTGCGATGGCTAAGACACGCTACAGCAGTAGCTGCTGTTGTGTGTAAAAATTTTACTAATGGTTACAATTTTAAAACGATCAATCACGTGTTTAATCTTTAATTTCCACAGCTCTAATAATAATCAGTTCATCGTTGGCCGCAAATACACCGCACAGATAACTCAGAAACATCATACATATATGGATGCGCAGAATCACAAAGATTAATTACCTTATTATCGTACGTAAAAACACCCAGAGCCGCTTAACAAAGAAGAAGACGGCTTGCTAGCACAATGATAAAAATGCGATCAAAAGGCCACGAGTTTGATGCCCAATGAGGCCACCACTATCAAGTAGACATTCTCAGTATAATAAACAACACCTCAGAGGTCAACTGAGCTGCCTTACATGCCTCCAAGATGGGTCGCAGCCTTCCGGTGTCATCTCATTTCGCCTAATCGCATTTCGCCTAATTGCTCCCTCAGTTGGGTCTACTGCAGATCCCCAACCGAAATCGAACTAGGGTTAGGGTTAGGGTGAGAGTTAGGTTAGGGTAAGTATAGGACACAAAATGAGATTAGGCGAAATGAGACGACACCCGTCGTATACTTACTTATGGTCGGCCAAAAAAATGGTACAGAAAAAATGATGAACGACAAAACAGAGCTTGTCAAAGAAGCAAAAAACGACAAAGCAAGTCGTTGTTGTTGGTCCACCTATCAAAAAAAGTTTAGGCAAAATGGGATTAGGCGAAATGCTACCCAACCATACACGCCTCAGGGTCGGTGAAACGCCTCTCTGTATCCAGTGGCAGCCTCTAACACTATGGCAGATAACGCTTCATAGCTCTGTGATGGCTTTTCCGATAAACAAATACACCTGTTTAACTTTTGGGAAAATCCGATAAAACAATCGCAAAGAAATCTACCTGGCAACATCTTGCTCATCATTGTAGTTCCACCGCGACTGATGATAAGCCAATGCAAACAACTGCAACATAACATCACGTCAGAATCGTGTCAGCAGATTAGAACCAACTGCACCGCTATCACAGTACACAACTGATCACTAGACAACATGCTACAATAGAGTCAACCAGTCAACCAGCATAAACAGTCGAGCAATTCTGAGGATAGGATGGACACAAAAGGTCACTAATGAAGAATTGTACAGAAAGATTCAATTGGCAGAAACCCTACAGAATGTGATACAGAGAAAATTGCGCCTCTTCGGCCATATCTGCAGAATGAACGACAGCAGAAAGATAAAGACCCTGGTGTTCGGAATGATGGATGGTTCAAACAAAAGAGGACGGCCTGACCGAGAATGGTCAGATGACATTGAGCAGTGGTGTGGGGCAACCCTGCAGGAGTTAAGCCACGCTGCCCTAGATAGGCAGCAGTGGGCAGCGAGAGTAACAATGGCGTCAGACACCAACGGGTGTTGAGCCCACGGTTGTCGATGATGATGACGATGAATTTCGTTGAGTAGCATGAAAAACCACAACTGTGAGTTGGATATGCACCTATCTATTAAACTCACCTAATTAAAGAATTAGAAAAAAACATACATATTAACTGCACTAAGAAACGTTCACAGCAATGTTTGTTTGTTAGAAAAAAACATACATATTAACTGCACTAAGAAACGTTCACAGCAATGTTTGTTTTTCTGCACATTTTTGCTTTCAAGTTAGGAGCCCATAAAACAAGACAGACAGATATGGAGGGCATAACCCATAATGCTGCCCATTAGAATGGAAACATGAAAATTTAATGAAGCAATATAATGAAAAGCTAGTTTGATAATATCAAAAATTCCTAGAAAGTGCAAAAAAGTCAATGCAGAAAAGTGAAAAAAACTAATGCAGAAGAGAGAGAAACAAGGCAGGCTCAATACTCAATAATTTTAGAAATTGTCAGAAAATGCAAGCAACGACAAAGGTAGGAGATTGACTGGCCGGTGGCAATGGTGTGGTGCCTGTGAGGAGAGCGTACTGTCGGAAGACATCGGCCGGCCGCGGACCAAGCATCATGAACGCGTCGATGATACCACTCTCGGAAAACCAGTGCGTGTCCACCTGAGGGATCTCATCGCCTTTCACCAAATCAACCAGCTTCGCAAACATGTTCTGGACCACCCACCAACAGCACACGCCGCCATCTTGAATTTATTATTTTTGTACATTTTGGTCAAATGGTGGTCTATTTCCGGTGTCATTGATGTTTGTGCAAAAAATCCAAGATGGCCCCCATTCAGGCCCAAAAAATCATGTTTTTGGGGAGTTTTGACCCCCAAACATTATTTTTTATCATCGAGGAAACATGTTCTAGACCACCACCAACAGCATACGCAGCTGCCAGATTATTTAGCAGATTTCACGCAACTTTATGTTTGCACTGCTTGCAGCGTGAGGCGTGTTTGAGAAGTGCTGCATGTTTTAGTGTTTTGCTACGGCACGAGTGCGTTCTGCGACATGATGCTTTGCAGTATTGTGGTGCTACATATGGTGGTCCGTTTGGCTGTTCTGGCTTGCTGATTTGACGCCTTGTTTCGTCCGTCGTTGACACTTGCCATGTTACGATGTCTTGCTCTGTGCTGACATGTGCTGGCCGGCTGTTGGATGTGCGCGTCTCTAGGCCAGGCTGTCGTGGCCGTGCATACGCGTGTCTGCGATTGTACACATTCGACCGTGACGGCGTGCCTTGCTGACCAGCGTGCACAAGACATCTGTGCAATGATGGATCGTGGAAGCCAACCGACAACATCATCAGTGAACAGTCAACGGATTTACAATCTGCTGCTTGAACAGTTTGCACTGACGTCACCGGACCTGTCGCAGTTTCGTTTTTAGCGGACACTATGAACTTGCAGTATTCATACTTGACTGCTGAGTGCACTAGAGATTTCTTCGAAACGATAGTGCGCTATATAAATGTTCACTTATTATTAACTACAGTACGAGTCAGAAAATTTTACCCCCGAATGTCTTTTGAACATTACTTTTCAAAAACTAACAAATTTTAAGCCACATGTTACGTGCATATTTAGTGTTCAAATCTATGCCAAATCACTAAGTTTTATACAATTATTTTAAAATTTCATGAAGTTATGCCATATTATGCGCGCCCACTTAGAGAATTTTCAATTTTCACTTGAAAGCCCACAGTATGGACCTCATTTTAAAGTACGAATGACCGCCTAATTTAGCAGTATTTTAATCAGTTGACTATTAATGCGCAGGGTGTGATGCTGCAGACATTTTACGAACTTAACTTAAAGCTGAAGACTGCATTTTGGAGCTAAAAGTTAAACTGCACCAGATAAGCGATGACTTTCGGCCGACTTTCACAATATCATCAGAATGCACGCACTTTGACTGGTGGTAAACATTTTAAACACGAGATATAAACTTCTTCACAAAATATTTTATTGAATATGTTTAGCTGTTTTTTTGTAGCAGTAATATCTCAGCAATTTGTGCACTTTAAACATTTGTTTGTTGTCAAATATCAAAAGTTTACGTTTTGTGGTAAATGCGTTGTGGAAATGGAAAATTCTCTGGGTGACCGTACAAAAAGTGGCATAACTTCATCAAGTTTAAAAATAACCGAATGAAACTTTGTAATTTGCCGTAGATTTGAATGCCGATTATGCTTGCTAAATTTAGCTTGAAAATTATCAGTCATTGAAAAATAAAGTTGAAAAAAAACGTAAGGGAGGGCGAGGGGTAAAGTCACACTGTATATACACACACACCATCTAGAGCTATGCAATATACTAACTGCCAGTTTCCTGTGCTAGATCTTCTTTTGTCTCTCCAGCTTTTTGTGTATCTTTGCCTAACAATTGGAATTCTCTTTTGCTGCACATCTGAAAGTCTTGCTACTTTTAAACGCCATCTTAAATCTCTCATTTTTGCTTCTACATCTCACACCTGGTCACTCACATGCCAGCGCATCAAATCTGACCTTAGACCACTGGTGCTATAGAAATATTTTATACTGAAACTGCCTTTGACACTAACCGACTGCACTACATTAGCAGGCCATAGTGGGTTTAGTGTTAAAGGTAAAGGTAAAGATCATCAATTTGTATAGCGCATCGTCACGAGCATGCGCACGCCTTTAATGCGCTTTCGTCACTAACCAGAGCCGCCTGCCGCACGGCCACCGTGTGCAGCCTGCAGACACAGGCTGGCGCAGTGGCCGGCTAGGCAACCCCAGGTAGAGGGTAGAAGGCTGAGTCGACCTAGCTGGCAGGCTTCGCACCAAGATGGTTTACCTGACGCAAACAGTCACCCATCGCAGTACTAACTGGGCCTGGCGTAGAGTAACTTCGTTTCAGCTGAAACGTGTTACCAAGTACGCCACGCCATCAGTGTTATCTGATGAAATAAAATAAAATAACATTTCCAGTCGGAAATGCAAGATTTGCAGCATCTGTTGCAAAACTGCAAAAAACTTGCTGCTGTGTGCATTTGTTAAACCCAAGACAGCGCCGACATTTATGACGCCGATAGATGTGAGAGTTCAACAACTTTCACCTGTGGACCTCGGTCTAAACTGCAGTCGATTAAATAGAAAATAATATTGAAAGCAGCACAACTACCCTCAGTTTCAGTGAGTTTCTCGCTGACATTGTGCGCTTTATAAATTAAATTTACTTACTTACTTACTTAGTCGTAAGAACAGCAGTAGCAGTATTCGTAGTAGTAGTAACCCTGTCAGCAGTGTTTGATGAAATGTCGACCCACGTCTCCGCAGTGTTGAGCCAAAACAGCCCCAGTGTCCTCTTCTCGCTGTTTCATTCATCATAGAATCACACAACACGCATACACAGACTACTTACTTACTTACTGAACACACAAATAGGCCAAGCTTTCTGTTGTTGTTTTGTGAATTCACAGCCAATACAACGATTATATAATCATCATCATCATTACTAATACTATTTTATATTAGTGCTTTTCATCTAAAAACAAAAAAAATGCAAAAATTGTGCAGTTTGATCATCTTGCACTTTGCCAATCTGCAGCTGATCTTGGCACTATAAGTAAGTAAGTAAGTAAAATGTGAATTTATACAGTGTTAACACCAAAAACATCCTTAATGTGCTGCCTAAATTAGTACACTGAAAAGAAACATATCCTGACCAGTATATCGTGTCTTAGTTCTAAACTAAATGTTCGTCAAGCAGCACTGCTAGTTCATCCACAAAAATGACCACATACTGACAGCTATTAATCATAACGACAATAATCACACGCTGAACGGTAGTTCAAGCCCTGTGTTAACGGCGACTTCTCTTTCCTGTTCGGATTCTGTAAGAGATATCTGCAAGATATTTGCTCCTAATGGGAGGTTTTTGGAGACAGTCTACTAAATCAGGCCAATCTAATTCCACCACAACCGACCCTTGTTGCCATTTGAATGTCACGTGACTCCAAACGGTCAAGATCGTGATTGTAAAATATCTATGGCCAGATATTTCCGTAACTGATCAACTGTAGGAAAACGTTATTTTACTAATAAAACAGCAAATATAAATGTACAAAACATCAGTTTATACACTTGTTAACGGCAACATATTTAAGGACTTGCAGTTTGCACATCGAAGACAGCAAAAATTACAAAAGGTGATATTATTCAGTAGCACATTGACACGCAGTCAATGTGCTGCTGAATAATATCACCTTTTGTAATTTTTGCTGTTTTCGATGTGCAAGTCCTTAAATGTTGGCGTTAACAAGTGTATAAACTTATGTTTTGTATATTTATCGCGCGTAAAAATCAAACGTTCTAGGCCATAATAATGTTTCAGCAAATATGCCCACACGTGTCGTTGATTTGTCAGTTCGTCTAAGTAGGTCTAAGGAAGTAAGTAATTAAGTAAAGGCGAGTGTGCGCAAGAGACCAGTGGACATCAACCAACACAAGGAGAAACAGCAGATTCTGTGATAGTGTGAGAGCTGACACTAAGACACTAGGACGTACGCAGCATGACAGAGACAGACACACAAAACAGCACAAGACGGCGGGCGACAAAGAGGCGTGCTGACAGTCCACTGACTGGTCGGTCGAGCACAGCGCATGCGGCGGGTCTCCGGAGGGCGGAACGTAATGTAGCACAGACCGCAATGCGCTGTGACGCGACGCTTAGATTGGGTCACGCGAATGACAAATATCGCTAATACGAGCAATTTGTGCGACACCGACGCGTAACGACGTCCACCCGCCCGGCAGGCACGGCCAACTCAGCCTGGCCAGCCCCGCCGGCGATGACAGCGGCGCGTAACGACTTAGAGACGACTCAGCAGTCGTTAGCCGCTGGCAAGTCGACCCATGCCCGGGCCGGCTATAGGCCGCTCGCTCACACAGACACATCGTACACCGGCGACCCATTAGTCTGCCCCAACGCCACCGCAAAATTCCAACCAGATCACACAGATCAAAGATTGATTGCGTTCAAGGGGGTGCAAATGACAGCAATGGCCGGCGGCGAGGCGACGTCGCCGTCGTCGTAGTCACTGTCTGTCGCGCTGTTTGTTTGTCCGAACGCCTGACCAACGACCGACCGACCGCTGTGTCCGGTATAATACTGACCAGTGACGGATGCCGGCGGACGGATGGCCACCGGCGGCAAGTGGCATCAATGTCGACAAACAAACTGGCCGATACACCAAAAATCTGCCGCAGGCCATCGCTAACATTATCATCATCATCGTCATCATCATCATCACAGCCCAAAGGCACGAGATCCGATGAAATGTCTGTTCGACCACTATATAGCCTAGCAGCTCCGGCGCCTGTATAATACGATGGAGATCTGCCGAGTAGCGTCATATAAGCTAGCAGCCGCAATCATAGGCCTAGGCACATAATACACCCGGTTCATAAGACATGCCACCAAACTTTTGTCTATGTTTTCGCCAAAAATTGCCCGATAGTAAAATAATTTAACTCTTACTGACAACTGACAATAATAGAAAATAAGCACTTTGATGAACAAAAAAGACACGTCAGACCGTCTGCTTTTGATCAAGAACACCAGATGTACAAAACGAAATGTATTTTTCATTTTAATACTAAAATTAGTAGAAAATTGTTTCACAAGTCAAGCTTTTGCATATGTTCCAATTGCATGTTGTGTAAGAGTTTATATTTCGCGAGGTAGTGTAGCGACGTAGTTACGGTGTGGTGGGATATTTACCAAGCATGTCATTGCAAATGTTCCACAAAGTTTGCCAGCGAAAAAATGAGTAAAACCGGGCAATATTCAAATTACGCTGTTAACGACAACCAGTTTGTCGTAGGCGACAGAGTTTACTAACTACTGACTCTGCGATGATGTGAATATAATGCCGGTCTGGCGAGGCGAGTGGCCATGGATACAGCTGTAGGCCTATGGTGCTAGTGCCATCTATTTGTCCGCCCGTCTGTTGGAGGTGGAACTAATCTGGTCGTGACGACTGCTGTAGCCTATGTCTACGTGTATCTCTGCGTACGTGTGTGTCAGCGTCAGCAGTCAGAGAAAGAGGACAGGAAGGATATGGAGCGTTGAGTAGCAGCGCGTTGAAGCGTGTCTGGGAAGTCACAGAAGCGAGACCGGCGACACGACACCAGCGCGCCCCCACACCATTGAGTACTAAGTAGCCAGCAGTCGTCAGTTGTCCCTGATGAGAACCGCCGCTCAGACTACGAACCGCCAGTCCACGGCCCGCGACGCCGGCACACGTTGGGAGGGCACGCCGGGAGGGACGCCGGGACAGCTTGGGTGGTTTCTATTGTTCTTTTCAGGGCGGACACCTTGGATGGTAGGAAGGGCAATTATTGTACAGGACACCGACCACGCATGAGGATTCGGGTCCGCCATTCCGACACCGACAGGCCGCCAAAAACCTGTTTAGATGACGACGAAACCGTAAACGCTAAACTAACTCTAGCACTGACTCATTATCCTATCCTTATACTGTGGCGGACTTTTGAAATGGCGGACCGACACCAGCATGACTGCTATGTTTAGTTTGGTCCATGTTGCTGCTATTGATTAAGCAGAAATACTTAAACTCTAAAGATTATTTGATGTTTTGAGAACGCTTTTGGCTAGAGCATTATGAACTACCGGAATGAGTTGTACCCTCTCGTCGGCTGATATTCGGTTTCGATTAATGTGAACCATGGCTATACGAAAGACCCGACGCCAAGTGTCCGTCTGCAGGTGACGCAATGCCACCCAAGACGTCATACAGTCGGGACGGGACGGGTCGTATCGTGTCGTGTCGGCTATGGGGCGGCTGGCGACGCGGCTAATCGTCGGTCTCAGCGTACGTGTGACAGCTGACAACAAAGCGATCCCACGACGCAACATTAACTGATGACGTACCACCACCAACAGCAGCAGCAGCAGCAGCTAGTGTTGTGCGCCTCGGCGCGGACATGACTCGCCTACCAGACGCACACCACTACGACAAGACTCGATCGCGGACTTGCTGACTGTGACAATCGAATACCGATACCCGCCAGAAATGCCCGACTTACTTGCACATCTCTAAAGCCACATTCATAGGGTGTTTACACGATCTAGCAAACGTCCAGCAAACTTCCAGCAAATGTATTCAGAATGCACGTGAATTACTGGACGTTTGCTGGATCGTGTAAACACCCCATCAGTCTTCGGCTGCAGTCGTGCATCGTAAAGTAAACGACGATGTAGTCAGTCTGCGCGATCTGCGATTAAATACGATACAGCACTGCTGGATTGGTATAAGCAATGCAGTTTCCCCGTCTGGTACTAAAACTCGTGTCCAATAGATTATGAATTAATTGGGCAAAGAAACTGCAACAGGTTAGTTGTTTTTTTTGCTTAGGCACTTGAATTGCGTCATCGTCGGCGTCTATACCTCCCAGCATCTGACTACATCAAAGGTTGTCTGACGATCTATTTACTGATTTCCTTATTCAGCCCCTACTTCCTTGCACCGGCGCCGCGCGGAGTTATCTCCTGTTGCAACTTGCAAGCGAGTCTAAAGTCAGCTAATCAAAAAAATTGCAAACAAGTAAATTCAGAGTATTTATTTCCAGGCCGCAAATTAAAACTTTTATAGGCAGTTAATTATTTTAACTGTGGTATCGAGAAAATCGTGTACAAGCCTATTATTATTATTCAACATATTTAAAAGACGCAGAAAAACGTCATTTCATTTTTCATCCGCTATCCAAAATTCACAACGCAGCGCAAGGATACTGCACTCTCGCTGAGTCAATGTATAGCATAACGCCAATGCCGTTCACAAAATGTTTCAAAAAAAAAATTTTTTAATTGCAAATGTTTTTGTTTTAAGTTTTAAAAATACAAACAACGAATTATCGATCAGTTAGCTCTACTGTAACAACATGTGTCGATGTATCCTACATAAACTTAGTGTGAGTAACGTTTATTAGGCCTACATGCTAAAGACGGTCGTCTTAGCTTGTCGACGTTTTTCGCAAACGTTTGAGCATTTTAAAATGTTTTTCGTGTTTGTGTTGCTGTTAGAGTTAGCTTATCAACTTTTTATTAAACGGATTATGATGATGATGATGATGGCGGTAGTGATTTTTTTCGGTTACAGTACCTGTAGTTTGTATCCACGTAGATAGTCTTCATAAAGCCAGCCGCACTGCTGCAATATATGCTGGACTCGCTCATGACGCAGTCCAGTGAACAGCCGGTCCAGTAAGATCTTCAGTCGTATTGGCACAGCGTTCGTTCGGCGCAGCATCAATGACGCAATCTCAGTCATGTGACTGTCATCATCATCATCATTACATTGCAGCTCACCTGGTTGTGACGTCATCGCTGACGCGGTCTCCAGCATCTGCACTCAGGGTAACAGCAACATTCTGCCAACGATAGTTTCACTAATGTAGGCCTACGCCTCGTAGTCGTACGCTCAGTTCTTAGTACACCAAGCTAGTAGACTACGTAGCATATGCTGCAAAATAGTTGTGCCGACTGCAGACGGCGACGGAGAAGAAACAAGAAATGTGAGCTAATGCTCACGAAACGCGTGAAAGTTTATAGCAGTTCCTGTTCGCGAACTGTCAGTCTATCTCCAGCCATTTCGATGTAATTCATTCTTGAAGTGTGCGCTGCATCCGAAGATCGCAAAAATCAACTAGAAAGCAGTCGTAGCCCGCAGGTACCTCCGCCAAGGTAAAGCTATTCGCCAGGTGGCGTCACCATATTCACTTTGCCAGCGGTTCCCTTATGCCCCTTTTAACGCAATGGTAACAAAAATTTCAAAGTGATCCAGAATCCAGGATTCCTTTCGGATCACCCCCAAAATTGAATCACTGGTAGCTTGTGCTATGCCCGACATATCCTCAAAATTTCAGAGATCCATCCATAAATTTTTGAGTTTTCTTGCTAACAGACAGACAAACAAACAGACAAACAAAAACCGGCAAAAACATAACTTCCTTGGCGAAGGTAATAAAACCCCTTATTTTGGGAGTTCAGGGTCTTTCATAGTCATTGATATTGATACGACTAAAAAGTTCGTTACTATAGTGCTTGTTGTGATAGGCAGCATGCCCATGGTGATCTGCAACAGTTTTCACAAAAGACTGGCCAACAACGGTAAAATAACGACTTTTACGGGGATACCGCTCTTTGATTCCTCGTGCGCAAGTTTTCTTGAACTTAGAAAATCGAGACTTAGACCGTCGAAATCTACGTTTAATGCTGAAAATTTCATATGCAGCTTGTCCCTCTCTATCTCAACTGATTTCGGAACATTTTGCTCTTGAAATGTGTCTTGCAACCCGAAATCGCCAAAAAAATCCACAAGAAACCCCTATTTTGGCATTAATGTTATCCAAGATCATTGATTTCGGTTGCAATTGAGAGCCAGTGTACGACTTCCTATTAGTGATAAATAATAACCAAGGCCCTATCTCGCACAGTTTCTGTTATATGGCGACTTATTGGCGGAAAATCGCAAATTTTTCCTACCGCCTCTCTCATTTAGCGCTTGCGCTCGGGGTGACGTTTTTTGAATTTATGAAAAAGCTTTACGGATCCTAAAACCAGAGTCTTCCAGGCAGCCGATGTTGAAAATTTGATGATCCTAGCTTGCACCGTTTTTGACTGATCTACCCGTGTGACGGACGGACAGACAGACTTGCGATGGCCAAGACGCGCTACAGCAGTAGCTGTTTTCGCGCGAAAAAAGGATCCTTGTGATCAGTGTGGTAGATGTGAGCAAAAGAAAGCGAAGACAAACGGTTACGAAATGCAGGTCATCGCACTACATAGGCTATACTATTCTGAATCTGATTAGCACTTGGGATGATTTTTTGCTGTTACTGACAGACAGACAAACACAGATAGACAGACAGACAGACGTAGCGAGAACTGACCGTAAGATGTTGCAGAGAGTCAAAGATCTGGTGGTAGCTAGAGATGACTCAGATGATGATGATGATGATGATGAGGTTTTAGTAGACTTGTGTAGGCTGCTGGCAGAGAGTGAAGGACTGACTAAGCACATGTGTAGTGTAATGATGAGCGCTGTTGTCGCTGGTCCGTCTTGCACAGACGACGGCCGGACGGCGAATCTGTAGCTCTGCTGTGATTATCTGACATCGAGACTTTAACTGTTATCTGGCGCGGCGAGTGCGGCAGTCACGCGACACGGCCATCAGCCAATGACCGAGCAGCGACACACGATTGACTGACCACTGACCACTGGTCAGTCAGTTGTTACCGGCGGCGCCTGCTGGCCGAATATTGCATTGTTCCTCTGTCACACACGACACGTCCTGCGCGGTCCAGTGTCCCCACTCGCCTCGCGCTAGAACTTAGTCAGCAACAGAGTCGCCTCAAAGCTCAGCTCACTAGGCATACCCTATAAACAGTGTTATGATCGATGCGAAACGAATTACTAGGCCTATATAAATGCAAATCATCTGAAATTTTCACTATTCAACATAATATTTCAGTACGGCAGTCATTAGGCATCGCTATATCAACAGTACTTCAATAGTTACAGAATACTATTTTTTGCTAATCATATAGAAGTAATCAGAGCACAAAAACGTGGTCAGTCTCTAGTCAAAGGTTACATATTATCTTGAAGGTTCTTAAACGTCAAGGACTTAGCTTAGAGATGTTGCGTGTCTTTTATGCTATAAGAGTTAGAAAATTACTTACGCCATCGCATCTTGGTATAGTTTCCTTGTTAAAACACAAATTGCTCAGATAAATAGTTTGTTTAAGCGCGCCTTCAAGTATGGATATGTTAAGCCTAGGGGCCTATCATTACGTAGAACTTAGAAGAGTTAGGGTAAAGGGGGGTATTTTCGCCACCATAAGCTATTTTGGGTAATTTTAAAGAAACGTGTATTGAAATAATTATCTTTCTCACAGATTTAGCATGTATAAAAGTTTTAGCAACTAAGTAGCAGGTAACTACACATAAACATGTAAACATTTCAGCAGAATAAAGTCCGAAAACAGTATAGTATTAGTGGCGAAAATAGACGCACCCTGAGGGTATTTTCGCCACTAAACAACCAACGCAAATATCTTAAATGTTATCTGCAATTCTGCAACGAGAGCAACGATTTTTTGCACTTTTTTCTGCTTTCTCATACGAGGTGGTGTTGGAAAGGCTATAAGAACAACAACAATTATAAAAAGATTAAGAACAATGACGCCTGCTACGACGCCGATGATTATAGGGCAAGTGCGGGTATTTTCGCCACCATAAGCTGATTCGGATAACAGTGTAACAGACTTCCGAAATAATTAGTTTTCTCACACAGTTAACATGTGTGGAAGCATTAGCAACTAACTAGCAACTAAATACGTGACGCTTTCGGCAGAACAAAGGGCAAAAGTCATATAGTAAAAGTGGCGAAAATACCCTAGAACAAAGTGGCGAAAATAGCCGCAATACGGGTCATCACAACTGTGGACGTATTGCAAAAAAGTTACTTACTACTTGCCATGACGTATTCCATCTGTGATAACATTTAAGTTTGTACTGTCAGACAACAGCAAACTATCACAATAGCATCACACTGATGCTAGTAATATGTTCGTTTTCGTCATCATGAAAATTACATCATCACTGCATATTATAAAACTTTGCTATTTGTTACAAAGAAAATGCGATGGAAGTCGATAAAATACCAAAGCAGTGGGAGTGGGAGGTCTGCAGAATTGAAAAAGAACATGCATAGAATACGCATATTAACATAGATAGCACAACTGAT
>Ga0209367_1008096_pt1 | contig 14394 bp, 13 predicted proteins | sample WorMetLIZISLAND2_FD_187412 | JGI IMG/M metagenome (GOLD analysis project Ga0209367, IMG submission 187412) | Marine gutless worms symbiont microbial communities from Max Planck institute for Marine Microbiology, Germany - Olavius geniculatus... ... | reverse complement strand
CTCTCTCTCTCTCTCTCTCTCTCTCTCTCTCTCTCTCTCTCTCTCTCTCTCTCTCTCTCTCTCTCTCTCTCTCTCTCTCTCTCACTGCACTGCTTTAACATTACTAACCATCACACCTACCGTGATGTCTGCACCTTACTGTGTGTGTTTAGTGTGACGTTATCATGACGTCTGAGTTTGTTTAGATTATGGCTACATTGTTATTGTTGACAATTGATTGAGCAGTGGTGTACCCACCTAAGATTAAGAGCTTGCATCAAGGCTATGGGTGGCCATTTTGAGCACAAACTTTAAAGACTAGTTTAGAATGATTGCCTCTATGAATGTTTCAAATTTTGTTTAAAAAATCTGTCAGGTATTAACGATTTAACACTAACTTACCTGTAGGGGGTCCACTAATTTTGGGACACGGTGTACATACAGCTAGCAGTAGTAGTGTACTGAGTACAGTGTGGTTGCTCGTGATGATTCAGGTTTCCCGAAGTGTTTGATTGTATCGTAAAAGTCGGCAGCAACAACGACTGCTTCTATGAAGATGATGTTTTCCCAACAAACAAGTGTGTAACTTGTCTTGGCTTTTGCTCTGTAGTTTAGTTCTTAGTGAAACATGAAAACCAGCTTTGTTGTTTAAAACATTGGTGCACACCATTTGATTTTTTAGCGACACATAGCACTATGCCGTGTGTTTTGGTTGATTGATTGACAAAGTGTTTGACTGACTAACTAAACAACTGACTTACTGGCTAATAAGGTTATGTTGGTTAGCAAGACCAAGGCGATGCACTTTATGAGCTTGTAAGCCACTACAGTTCCCCCATCTTCCACAATAGATAGCATTCTGAGATTGATGACTGTCTGGAGGATGAGACAGAAGATTATTAGAACTGCCGTTACTGTTACATATGCACGCTTATAATGGCGAGTTTTTACAATTTTTTGGTTTGTGTGTGTTTTGTGTTTCATACCAGGTTTTCTGTAAAGGTTAAACTTTTTGTTCCATTATTATGTGTATGTGCATTGCCCGGAAAGACCGTCCCCGAAATGACAGTGTAAGTGTAGTGTAAATTTCGGGCTGGACGTTAAACCCTAATCACTGACTAAGCCACTGCTGTAAATTTGGTGCAATGTTTATTCCCGCTATGACTACTCATACTGTTGCTGCTGTTACTGCTACAGACAACTACTTCTAGTACTGTCGATGAATGATTTTGATGATTGATGATATTTGTTGTAGGGCCGAGCGACCGAAAGCACTGACGGCATATTTGAAATCATTGCCGAGTGCTGAAGTGGAGCCATCGCCAGTTGGAACCATCGTAGTGGACGACTCTGTGGTGAAAGTCATTGAGGAAGAAGCAACACGTATCAGTGTAAGTGCTGTTTAGCGAATAAATAAATATAATATACATGTACACCGTGTCTCAAAAAAACAGTCAAAATTGTTTTTGTTATAGCTTTGTCAAACTTCCACCAAATTTGATAATTTTTGGCACAAAGAGGGCCAAGACAATAGAATTCTGTAATGTACACTCATTTTCCACTTTGCTCAATTTATGTCAATGCACTACCGTGTGGAACGCAAATGCTCCAAATTGGTACATTACATGGTGATTATTTGTATCAGATTGCTCATCTTTGGATCATCCATTTGATGGAGACTGCCACGTGATTTAATAATGTTGTGCTATTAAATATTTTACAGTAAAAATAGCAGACAACAAAATAGCTGACTGGTGAGCTTAAAATACATCTAATCGATGAGAGGATGCTGTTTGATTAGTCGATTTTTGATTTTGCTATCAGCCAGTGGTATTGCATCTAAGCCATTATGCAGGGCACACTTTTGGCATAAACTCTGAGAATTTGCAAACAAGTTGTCACACAAAGTTATAATTTCGCTAAATATTTAGTGTGTTGTGTGCTTAATTAAGTCATTACAATGTTTACTGGATAACTGCTCAACATTGTGCAGTAATTTGGAGCATCTATCATACATGGTAATGCACTGACATAAATTAGGTGAGGTGGAGAATTAGTGCACTTTACATAATTCTATTGTCTTGGCCCTTTTTATGCCAAAAACTATCAAATTTGATGGAAGTTTGACAAAGTTATAACAAAAACAATTTTGACTGTTTTTTGAGACATGGTGTAGTAACTGTTGTACTACAGCATAGCAAGTTTTTAGCACTGTTTACCAGAAGAACTTGTCTCATAGCTGCAGTGTTACAACTATTAATCAGTTACTTTTAATTAGCTTTTCCCACTTCGTACAAATATTGCATTTTTTGTACTCAAATTACATATCTTTCTCACATAGATTCACCTAAAAATCTTTGTTTGTTAACAGCAGCTGAATAAGAAAAAGAGAAAAGTGGTGAAGATGCAAGTGCGGCCTCATCTCTTATACCAGGTCTGACTGTTTGGCTGTTTTAAATTTAAGATATTTGTCGAAATGCAAGGTCCGAGATTCGTGCATTAGGTATTGGTTGCTTGCACAAAAGCATCTTTTCGAGGCTGCAAGTGTCGCAAGAAGTCCCACTTACCTTTGTTTATCTCTGTTTATCTGTCCACAAGATTGTTTTAAATGTTAAATTGATGTAAATGTGCTGATGTTAATTAGGTTTTTGTGACAATCAGTGTGGCGGTCTGGATGCGGAAATTTCTTTTTGAAGAATTGCTTATTTATTTATTTTGCTACTGTCAATCTGTCATTCTTGTGGTCAGCGAAGACTAAAACAGCCCTCGTTAGTGCTTTTTCATTTTGCTGTGTATTTTAGATTTATTTTTATTTTTTGTAGAAATGATTATTTACGATATAGCTCATATTCGATATTGTGGAGATGTTGTTTTATATTACATTAATGTGATAATAACATGACATTGCAAACTACAATGTTTATGATGCGAGAGTTTTGCTGGTTTAGTGGCAACTAAAATGCAGTGCCAGGCAGCCTTTAACCTTTAGACCAAGCCGAACAGCTTCAGCTACATATCAGTCTGTGGGCAAGTATAGCATCATAACTTTTATTATCGTTATTTATTCATTCATTATCACTATTCTGGTATCTGATGTTATTGTGTTTTTGCCAGCCACTGGATGCTCAGGCCAATTCTGTGCCTGATCCGCTGACGTCGTACGAGTTGTTTGACCGAGTGGTGAACGTGCGTGAAGGCTATTCTGTTCCGCTTGGTCTACGAGGCACTGTCATCGGCATTTCTCCTGGTTTGCTTCATTTGCTCTTTCCGTCATTATAGTACGTTTTGGTTATGTTTTAATCATTACCAGCTTTGTACTTAGCTGCTGCTAATTTTTATGCCAATGAGTTAATTAACTAAAATGTGTTGTTTTATCGAGTTTATCTTGTTGTTGGTTGCTTGGGTTTTTAGTTTGTTGTTTTAGTTTGTTTGTTTAGGGTCAGTTGTTTGGGTTTTATTGTCATGTGTATTTTTGTCAGCTATTGAAAAGTGAAAAACCCGCATCTTTGGTTATTGTCTGTATCATTTTGGTCGTTCGCAACAATTGTCCATGGTTTCACACGTACATGCAAAAGAAGATATTCCATGTGTATTCACCAAATTTTCAAATAATTTGATAAATATATTTAAGGTTAGGGATCGGGTTAGGGTTAGCATTTTCAAAGATTTATGTGACAATAATGCACACCATAAATTAGGGGACAATATAGGTAATAAGTTCGATGGTGGTGCATGTGCCTACAACAATAACCAACGGCTGCCTGTGTCAGTCCACTTAGTAGGCCTGAGTAGCTAGTTGGTCGACTGCCGAGGTCGTCAGTCTTGGCTGTCAGAGTAGCGACCTTTCGGAATAGAGGACTGTCGGAATAGAGTACAGTACTCGTACAGTGAATTAGTGTCAGCGTTGTTGTCTGCCTTTTCTGTACAGGCTTTTAACTTTTAAAAAAATCGAAAGGAATTAACTTTTCTGTTAGCTTTGACAGGAGAAACTGGGTGTACCTATTTTCACTTTAGAGTTAAGATCTGGGTTGGCCAGCTCTTGGCAGGCGCCGCATAACATGCTGTTGCTCGGCTGACATAATTCTCTAGTTGTTGTTGTCTGTATGTGTGGGGGGTTGCAGCTGAGAAGGAGCAGGACAGTGTCTATGAAGTGCTGTTTGATGACGAGTTTCTTGGAGGTCTCACCATCCGGTTTGTCAAACCTGTAATCTGTGGAGTTTCTGTAGTTTTTTTTTTTAAATTTTCTTTACTTTGTCACTATGGTAGTATGTATAATTTTAATCTGTGTAGTTTTCAGAATTTTTGTCATAATGAAATTCATATTATGGACAGAATATCAACTCTCACATCCACACAACTGTTGTGAATTTTAATGACAATTTTGCCCGTTTTTTGTGTTTGGTGAATGCTGCGTAATCAGTTTGAAATGATGAATGCTAATTGTTTAACTGTAGTTTATATTAATTAATTTTTTCTTTGCTGCTGCTCTGATTGTGTGGTCATTAATGCGTGCATTGATAGAGGTTCGACAAATCGGGCATATCGCATGCCTCGCACGTCAATGATCAACATAACGTTTGGTGAAGAGCGTCGTGAAGAAGCCCTGAGACAACAGAAACAATTAGCCTCCGCTAACATCACTGCTCCACAACGTCAGCAACTTGTCTTTCACAATCGGACGCCGAGGCCAGTTGCCAATGGCAACAGTAAACAACAGCAGCAGCAGCCGCCAATGTATAAAGTGCTTCAGAATCCACGTCACTTGGTGCCTTCATCACCTGGCCAGCAGGTGGCAGCACGACACCAGCCGCAAGTTATTCGTCCACCTCAGCCAACTGCTGCTGTAAGTCCAAGGTCTATTGGTTTTTATATTTTGGTAATGCTCATATCAGAACATTTGTTTGGTTATCCATTTGTGTGAGTTTGGATGGGAACTTGCCCAGGATCATACTTGCCCTTGACCCGAGTGCCACGGACGACACAATAATGTCTCTGTTGACAAATTTGTATGTACCAACATATTATTTGTCCGTTTGTTGTCCACTGTTATTTGCAGTTTAACCTGTTGTGGTTGTTTTTGTTTTGATGAACTCATCTGGCAGTGCCATTATGGGAGGGCAAATGCCTTGAAGAGATGAGGAATTCCTGCAGTTCAACCTCAAGTGGGCAAAGGAGAACGTTAGGAGATGCATAAAAGCTAATGTATGAGCTGTGTTTGAGTTATACAGGATGTTGGTATAGATGTTTCTGTGTTTTGTCATGCATTGTGTGGAGTCTGAATGTCTTTTGTGTTACGGTGTCTTATGTCAATGAAATGCTTATTTTTAAATTTACTGGTCGTGTGAGACATTTCTGCCAGTTGTTCTATTGTTGAAGTGCAGTTTGGGAAAATATTTTCTGCATGGTTTTGTATCTTATACATGTCTTTTACGTGTTATGTTACTGTTAAACAGTCGAATACTTACATAGAAATGTCATATCGTATTGTGTTTGTAGCAGGCAAATGCCGGCAGCGGCCATGACTTCAAGATGATGTGGAGTCAGCTTCAGCAGGGGCAGAAGCAAGCAAGGCCTGTAGCAGCTGAGCCTGTGGAGGTTCATGATAAACCGCGGCCGGTCATCCGACCACCGTTCCCACATGTCAATGGTCATCTGCTCTCACTGCCTCCTCAGGCCTGGCTTAAGCAAGATGCTGCTGGCCCTCCTTTAACAGTGGAATCTAAGTCTGAAACGAGCTCTGCACAGAATCTGCACAGAACCTCAAATCCAACCATGTCAGAGAAACCGGCAAAGGTCAGTGTGTGAATTTGTCATTGTATGGTCAGTTGAATAAAGTCTTTAACTGGAGTCGACCAGAGCTCTGAAAATCTGCTCAAAATGGTGCTGCTATCTGACAAATGCAACTTCTAATAATGCACTTTTTGTGAATATTTTTTATCGGTTATCATGTCTCAGAGCCAACTCTCAGCGCACACTTAAGTTAGTCTGCTATAAAGATATATTGAGAGTGGCCTGGCTGCAGGTTCTTGATTTTTTTTTATTTCTCCATGATTTGGAAAGTTTTTGAAAATCAAATAAGGCTTTCCAACATTTTGGAATTTAATAAAGGAAGGTTTTGTTCGTCCTTGAATTTCAGTTTTTCAAAATAATTGTTGCCATATCAGAGTTTTTTATATGATGCCAGAAACGTTTAACATGATGTGGTAAAATATCACAGCGATAGGTCTGGAAAAGGTAGTTGAAAGTCCTTGAGAAGGTCTTGAAAAGTTCTTGAATTTTTTTCCTAAAACTGTGCTAGATTGTGTCATACATGCGCAGGACTTGGAGGTTGTATTGGGTGAGATGTTTAAGTCTAAGTCTGTGGAGATCTCAGACGGTAGCGATAAGCCGACACACACTGCTCAGACTGCTGAATCAACCTCATCCAGCAGCAGCAGTTCATTCCGCAGACAGCTTACAGTAGAGGAGTTGTTTAAAGGTGAGTCTGTTGTTCTGCTTTTAGCGTCAACTGGGACCACTTTGATTAGTCTTATACTTTTGATTTGGGTCTTGATCTTAACATTTTGGTCTCGTTTTTGTCACCGATATTTAGACAGTGTTATATTACAGCAAAACAGTATAAGCAATACTGCAAACACTTGTTCATGTCAGCCATATATTGTCTCCCCCCCTGTTCTCCAGTAGACAGTATTGTCACATTGATGACTGTCTGGAGGATAACAGGGAAGATTATTAGAACTACCCTTATGTTAATTACATATGCACGCATATAATGGAGTTCTTACAATTTTAGGTTAACCTCTTTTTTGTGTTTTGTGTTTCTGTATAGCTTAAACTTTGTGTTTATTGTAAAGTTTAAACTTACTATTCCATTATTGTGTTTGTGCGCATTCTGCCTGAAAAGGCCGTTCTCGAGATGACCTATACTGTGTCGGGTGGGACGTTAAACCCTACTCACTCACTCACCCCCATATGTTGGCTCATTTTACTTTATCATTGTTGGAAAATCTGCCTGTATTTGGCATAGATGGATAAGGCTTTCATGTTTTGACTGACAGTAAATTAGGTTATCATATGATGTTGATACCTAGTTTGCAGTCGGTGCCTGAGCACCAGGCATGTGATTCGCCACCCACAAGATAAACGTGTGGCAGTGTGAGCTTTGACCCTTTAAACTGAAAACTGGCACCTCCAGTTGTAGAGATTGTTCACAGCAATTTACTTCTGTGAATTTGAGACTTGTTTGTTGAATTATAGGCGCAGAAGAAACACAGCGAATGAAGTCTGGATCTGGCAACGTGGCTCCACCCACTTTGGCTGGTGCAAAGCCACTGATGAGTATGGACCGTCAGACCAGCGAGACTGTCACAGCAGCCTCCGTAGCCAAGTCTGGTGCTTCACATCATCACAAGACTGCCGCCAGTGCCTCGGCACATGCTCAGCCGACGCCTTTGGCCGGTGGTGGTCTGTACCAGCGGCCCATCAGACCGACGCAGGTGGAGCCTAGCAGTGGTCCAGGGCCACAGTCATCCTCGGCTGGTCAGCAGTCAAAGCCACAGGCATCTGTTCGGCCGCTGATGCAGCATCAAATCCCACAAGCTCGCAGGTCTTTACCACACACAAAGCAATAATTTCTTTGCTTCCAGTTGTAATCTGGCAAAAAAGTGTGGCGGGATGGTGGAATATTTGTTATTCTTATTTCATTATGTGCCATGTAATATTACGCAAGAACTCATAAAAACAAATTGATGCACTGAATAACACCCACCAGAACTAAAGTAAGGAGGCTGCAACATCACTGACTAAATGCAAACTGTTTTTTTTAGTAAAACGTTGAATGCAAACTAAAAATGGCACCTGTTATTTCAGGGTTCAATAAAAATTTTTGCGATAGAGGTTTTATTTAGGGATGATGGAAACCGAAATCACAGGAGTTAACGTTTTAGGTCCAAGCTATTCGGTTGTTTTATTATTTTGATCATTAAAGGCCAAGTCGCACGAAAAAACGATATAGGCTAAATATGTGTAGAATGTAATGCTAATTAATAATACGCTGATCCAATTAAATGAAAACATCATTTTGAAGTAATTTTGTCACAAATATGTAGTGCCAGCCGAACGCACCTGAACGGGCCACAAATACTGATGACGTCACTCAGAGGACGCTTGGTTGACAAACTGACATTCGCATTGAAAACACAGTAAATCTGTCGGTTTTATTCAGAATAATGTCTGATTTATAGTACATGTAGTGACATCAGAAATTACGTCATTGTTTATCTGTTCACTACTAGAGGTGTGCGGTTTGTAAAATTAACGATGTGCTGGAATATTGTGGTTTTTAGTGGCTTAACTGTTGATGGAAAATTTGGCCTTTTTTGAGGCTATTTGGCCATAAATTAAGCTGCGTTTGACCTCAAGACAATAAAGCTAATTAGCAATCCTCCTGTAGATGATGTCACAGTTCCAATAGTGGCCAAAGCCATGAAAAGCGAAAAGTGAGTACTTTAAACCTGATTTTTAGGGTATTAAGATGTATTAGCAACCAGAAGATTAATGAATATTGACAAATTAGCATTTGGTTAAGCCAATTAGTACTTTTTAAAAGTTTTGTAAAATGATGCGACTTGGACTTTAAGCTTTTTAACCAGACATATTGTTAGTTTGCATGTGCATGCATACATATATGCATGTGTATTTTGTTTGTTAATGTTATGTGTGGGGGGAGGGGTATAGTTTCTTATTGTTATTTACGTTTTTGCAATGGTAGTTGTATTTGTTGCTTTTGATATCTGTTGTGCGTGCGATTAGCTGGAAAAACTATAAGATACAACAGCAGTTACTGAAACGTCATCGAATCAGTAATCTCAAGTTGGTAATTTGATGAGTACATGTAGCTTATTAATTACTCTACATCAGAGTGGGAGTTTATTCAAAGATGTGTGCAGTGTTGATATGTTTGTGTTGCTGGCAGCAGTGTACAGCAGCTGAAGCTGTTGGGTCAGTCTCTGGGTCTGAGAATGCCACCTCACTATGACCACCAGTGGCTCGGTGACGGTCGCTGTCAGGCACGTGTCATAGTCAACAACATGACATTTGCCGGCTCAGTGGCGCGCACGCATGATCAGGCCATGGAAAGTGCTGCCAGCCTCGCGCTTTTTAACCTGGTAGGTGGCATTTTTTGACTCCTTCTTATCAGATGTAGCTGGGTGATTTTTTCATCTGTTATGTCATAATTTTGTAACAGAATCATATGCAGTGTTTTGGTGCTAATGAGGTAGTCTTGGACTGTTAATACATGTAGTGCGATATTATTACCATGCTGGATAGGCATCTGCCTTGAACGAATGCCACTGGTTATTTTTTGGGACCCAAGTCTAGAAAAGTTGGTTAATTTAAACAAAAACCAAAGTGGTAATACTGAAGAAAATTGTAAGTACCATAAGTCAGTAGGTGGGTAGGTAGTTTGTTAAGTGCACTAGAAGCTTCCATATTCTGCAGTTTGTTTTTCTGAAACTCTATGCCAGCGTTATGCACTAGCTTAGACATTTATATCTAGCTACTGAAGGCAGAATAAATGTACTAGCTAATACATTGGTTTATGCTTCTTCTTTTGATATTAACTATTTTATATCAGTACTTACACAACACTGGATAAATTGCTAGCAGTTGTTTATAATTATATGATTGTGAATAGAAACGAGGAGCAATTCCGTGTTTTACTGAATTACTTTGGTGCTTGTTTGAGTAAGCAGGGTGACAGCAGGTGTTTGCTGTGTGCTGTTTGTAGCAGCACAGCATGATGGGTCGTCCTCTTGTTCCGGCACATGCTCACATGTCAGCTCACTTTGGCTCTTCGCCCAGCTCAGCATTTACTCCTGTATACGGTCAGTTCAGATCACTTTTTTCGATGTCTTGTTATAGGATGTGTTTTTACGGAATCGAAGTATAAATAATAATAATAATAATAATAAATCACAAGAAATTTGAGCTAATGCTCACGAGATGTGTGAAAGCCTATAGCAGTTCCTATTCACAAATTGTTTAGTCTATCTCTAGCCATTTTGTTGCAATTCACTCTTGAAGTGTGCGCCGCAGCCGAAGATCACAAAAATCAATAAAACCACTTATTTTGGGAGTTCAGGGTCTTTCAAAGTCAACGATGTTAATGCGACTAAAAACTTGTCATTAGTGCTTGCTGTGATAGGCAACATGTCCGTGCCTATTTGCAACCATTTTCACGAAAGGCTGACCAACAGCAGTAAAATAATTACTTTTACAGTGGTACCGCTCTTTGATGCTTTTGTGCGCAGTTTCCTCGAACCTAGAATATCGAGTCTTGGACCGTCGAAATCTACATTCAGCACTGAAAATTTCATATGCAGCTTGTCTATGTCTATCTCAATTGCTTTCGACGCAATTCGCTCTTGAAATGTGTCTCGCAGCCCAAAATCACCAAAAAATCCAGAAAACTTTTATTTTGGTGTTCAAGGTCATCCAAGGTCATTGCACTTGGTGCCAATTAAAAGTCCATGTATGACTTCCTGTTAGTGATTAATAGTAACCTAGGCCCTATCTCGCACCGTTTCTGAGATACAGCAACTTGTTGGCTAAAAATTGCAAATTTTCCTTACCCTCTCTCATTTAGCGCTCTCATTCGGGGTGACCCCTTCGAATTTATGGAAAAGCTTTACGGTTCCTGAAACTAGAGTCTTCCAGGCAGCCAAAGGTGAAGTTTTGGTGATCTTAGCTTGCACCGTTTTTGACTGATTCACCCGTGTGACAGACAGACGGATGGACAGAATTGCAATGGCTAAGATGCACTACAGCAGTGCCTGCTTTTGCATGTAGTAATACTCATAATGTGCTCGCGCCGTGTTGCATGCACTCAACGACATCATCGTCCATGATTGCACTTCTGCAGTTTCTAAGCAACCATCTGGAGCTGGAGCGTCAGCCAAATTAGCAGCGGCAAGAAAAATTTCACAATATGCTGATATTCTACTTCTTTTATGTTTCAGCCAGTTGTGCTGGAAGCTCTGGATTCAATCATCAAGTCAGCAATTCAGTTTGTTCAGGGTTTGAGATGCAGGATTTCAGCCATTTCCAATGAGACTCATGAGGGCTTATTTTTGTTTTAGCAGCTGTAGAAGCAACACATTGGACCTTTTGTCATTTCAGTAGTTTGTATCGTGTATTTTAGTTTTTAACCCCTGAGATATTTACTACCGAGGGGAATGAAAGATAAATGTTATAATGATAATATAGTCATTTGTAAGGTGGACAGTGTCAGAAAGCTGAATCTGAGGCACCAGCTATCACTAAATGGGTAGAGATGGGCTATGGGCTGTGTGATACACTGAGTAGGTAGGTTTTGAAATTTATAAGTGAAGGAGAAGTATATCTGTCTGTTTTGTAAAAGATGCGGTAATCTCTTTGGAGAGTGTGGAAAGTTGATGGACAGTAGGATCATTGTTGGCGATGTGGCTGTCAAATTTAGATTCAAAGTTGTAGAAATGAAAGAAAGCAGATGTGTGTTAGACATAAGATGTTGTTGAATTTGAGTTTTTTGGCTAGAAACTGAATTGTTGTGAACATTGTCATAACATGTCATTAAGTTGTAAAGTTCACATGGGAATGATAACTTTTATGATGTCGGCATTAACATATAAATTGTACACCTTGCTTGGATGACGTAAGGCATAGCGTTAGTTGTTTGATTTTGTTATTTATTTTGAGCTTTAGTAATTTTGTGACTGTTCAGATTTACTGAGAAGATCTGTTATGATTCGTTACACGTTTTGCCCATCTTTCCATCTGTCTGCATGTCCCATACTGGCTCCTAACTCAAAAACTAAAATTTGCAGGCAAACATTAGTATGCCATTTCTCAGTTCAAAGGTCAAAGATTAAAAGTTAAGAAATTGCTTCGTCTCCAGTGTACAATGTACAGTTTGTGGGTGGCAAATCATGTAGCAGGTACCTCAGGTGCAAACTAGGCATAGCTATTGATGATCTGGTGATCTAATTTGCTATCGACGCCTGAAGCGCTTGGTAACTGGACTGTCAGCATTTGGAGCCAGCATCCTATTGTAATTGAACTTGCTGCATGTGTGTGGCCGTAGGTCAGGTTCCACCGCCAGTAGTGTATGGAGTGGGGCGTGGTTTTGGTCTACCACCACAGCCGCCACCAGCTGGCATGCGTGCGCCACAGTTTGCATACAGCGGTCGCCCACCAATGTCTGTCCCAGTCAGTAGACCAATGCCACCAGTCACAGCAGCAGCATCACCTCGGCCCACTGCTGACACAGCAGCCGTTCAGCATCTGCCAATTACTCAACAGTCGACACCTTCAGTCCAGTCTGGCATGCAGTTTGTGCCTACGCAGGTACGCAGCTAGTCAGTAGTCACATATTACTCTTTGAATAGACTCATACATTGCGGATTCTTCATCGAATTATAACTTAATTGCGTTTTTGTTGATGTTTCGGCAACCGCTGTTGCGTTCTTCAGAATAATTTTTGTTCACTGCTAAATGTCACTAACTTTTCATGATAAGAGTCCTACCAACTTTTTCATATCTGAAATACATCATTCATCATGGTAACATCTAGAAGTGAGATTCCAACGATGGTTGCTGAACAATTAACAAGTTTAGATCTGTTGCCAACACTGCAACTTTCCAAAAAATCTTGAAGTCACATTTTCTAAAGCTATTAATCTGTTCTCAACTTGTTTAGGCTTTTGACTTTTCTTCAGCACGCACGTGCAGTGGTCTGTTTTTACTGTATATTTGGCTTACATTGTTGCAGATTACCTGGTAGGTAGTTTGTAGTTAGCAGCTTGTCCGTTGATGCAGGTAATGAGACGGCAGAAGACGCCACAGAAGCATGAAGGCAAAGCTGCTAGTGAACCGGCGACTGACATCGTGACCGCTACTCTAATAGTCACTGATAACAGTGTAGCCGCTGCTGGTGTGAGTGACTCGGTTAGCTCACCTGCATTGCCCAGCGCTTCAGTCACCGTGTCAGCAGCTGATGTGCCACTAGATGCTGTCAATAGTGTAGCATCTGCAGCCTCAGCTGCTTTGCCGGCCACTGATTCCTCGGCCAAATCTAAGACACCGCAGACACGCAAAGCCCGGTCAAGAATTGCAGCAAACTTTGGAGCGCTCAACTCACCACAGTCGTAGGCGATGTACTGGCCAGTTTGTCGTTACAGTCACTTGTCATCATCTTCAACCTGACAGCCTTTGCTAGCCACTTTGACGGAGTGCGAGTTGTGCTCAAAACAGAGATATTGTGACTTTGAATACAAACTTGTAGGGTTGAAACAATGGCTGAGATGTCTAAATTTATCAAATCACAACCTTTGTTACTTAGTGTTGACGTTTTGGCAACAGCTGCATTTTGTGGGATGATTTCAGACCATGTGATTGATCGAGAAAGACAACAAAATGGTAGATTGCCAAAGTGATACACATTTGAAAAGAGCTAGACAAGTTGATGAACATTGTTTGGTTTGCGAGACTTTTTTACCAACATTCTTATATCTATAACCAGTTGATTTGGTGCGATGACGTTTAGCAGAAGACAACAATGATGGATTATGTTCTTTTATGATTGGACATATTGTGAGTCAGTTATTGGCTTGTATTGGTTTGTTGTTGACTGATTGAGTTTTAGCTGCATGCAAGATGTTTTGATTCAGGCATCATTTTTAACAGATGTGTGTAATAAGCGTGTGATGATTAGAGGTGTGCGGAAAACCAAACATTGATTTGGTTTCGGTTTCAAAAAACTATTTGAACCATCTACAATTTTTACTTCCATTCAGTCAGTTTCCATAGCATTTGTAAACCATCCGTTTGGCTGTCCGTGAGAATTGCAGTTAGCACGTGAAGACCAAATATATGCATCTGGGGTGGAAAGCCAATGTATTAAACTTTATGCAAACTTAATAATTATACGTAAATTGTTTCCCGAGGTTAATTGCTTAGTTGACTGCTCGTGTTTGGTACAAAAAAACAAAAACAAAACAGATCCTTGACAATTCTAAACCAAAACCATGAGGCTTTTACGCGCGAAAGCAGCGACTGATTGTGTCTTAGCCATCGCAATTTTGTCTGTCTGTCTGCCTGTCTGTCCGTCCGTCTGTCACACGAGTGGATCAGTCAAAAACGGTGCAAGCTAGGATCACCAAATGTTCACCGTCAGCTGCCTGGAAGACTCTAGTTTCAGGAACCGTAAAGCTTTTTTATAAATTCGAAGGGGGTCACCCCGAACGAAGGCGCTAAATGAGAGGGGGTGTGCAAAATTTGCGATTTTTGGCCAATAAGTCGCTGTATCTCAGTAACGGTGTGAGATAGGGCCTAGGTTACTATTAGTCACTAATAGGAAGTCGTACACTGATAGAG
>Ga0209367_1008095_pt1 | contig 14395 bp, 14 predicted proteins | sample WorMetLIZISLAND2_FD_187412 | JGI IMG/M metagenome (GOLD analysis project Ga0209367, IMG submission 187412) | Marine gutless worms symbiont microbial communities from Max Planck institute for Marine Microbiology, Germany - Olavius geniculatus... ... | reverse complement strand
CCATCTCCCCCCCTCTAAGCACATTTTCAGAGATAATGGTGGAACTGCTTCCAAAGAACATATAGAAGATTATTTTTGACCTCGTGAGTTAGCTCAAAGTCAAATCCATACCGCTAGTTGCCCGTTTGACCATCTACTTAATCCCTTGACGATCTAGATCAACCATAAATTCCCTTACACAGCTACACCTAAACCTTGTTGTCTGGGGATATTTCCAGTCATATGGCGACGTTGCCTCCATAGTACATGTAGAGAATGTTTTTGATGTCCAGGGTTCCTACAGGTCTTCTGTAGCAAAATCCCCTGACTTTTCCAGTCATGGAATGACAATTTCCATGACCTTATCAAAACAATAACCATATCGTACAAATATCAAAAATGGTACACTATGTCAGAAAGTAATGAAATAGTATTAATGGAGAAATATGCAAACAACAGAGGCCCTATTTGGGGGATCGGGGGGAAACCCCCCTGAAGCTGAAACACTTCTAGCTTTTGGACGTTCAACTAAAGCCGCAAATATGCCTGCTTTTCAATATTTGGAGATGCAAAAAATCACAGATATCTGCAGTCTGTATGATCCAAGATCATTTTCCCTGACTTTTCCTCGACTTTTTCAAAAATAATATTTTTCTCTGGCCTTTCCCTGACCACACAAATTTCCTGACTTTTTCCAGTTTTCCCTGACCTGTAGAAACCCTGGATGTCGTGAGTTATCTCAAAGTCCATATCACACTCTCAGCTAAACTCAGTTAATCCCTTTGTACCCCACTCCCCCCAAATGACCCTCTCACGATCCCCAGCTTAGGCAGATTTCCAGAGTATAATGGTGACACTGCCTCCAAAAGACATGCAAAGAATGTTTTTGATCTCTTGGGTTGTGTCAAAGCCAAATGAACCATCCCCTATTTGCCCCCTTACTACCTGCTCCCACTTGATCCAAATACCCCCACGTGACCCTCAGCCCTCTCCTGCCTAGGCACATTTCCACAGAATGATGGCCACGTTCCCTCCAAAAACATGTAGAAAATGTTTTTGATCTCATGTGTAATCTCAAAGCCAAAGACACCACCTAGTTGTCCATTTGACCCCCTACTTAACCTCTTGACCCACTAAATTTACCAAATATGCTCGTAGATCCCTACCTCCTAGATCCTTTTTCCTAGGCACATATCCAGAGTACGACAATGACATTGCCTCCAAAGAACATGTAAAGAATTTTTTTAGATCTTGTGAGTTATCTCAAAAGCCAAAAACGCCACCCTTTATTTGCCCCTTACCCTCTTCCACCTGACTTTCTGAATATCCACCTTCCTGCTCCCTAGGCCCATTTTCAGAGTATAATGACGATTTTCCTCCAAAGTACATTGTGGAGAATATTTTTGATCTCGTGCGTGATTTCAAAGCCATATCCACCCTCTAGTTGACCCCTGGTTTATCCACTGCCCCCCTCTAGTGACCCTCTTCTGCTTTATTCCCCCAACCATCACACTGTAGATCTACTCCATCCCTAGGCACATTTCCAGAGTACAATGGCGACGTTTCCTCCAAAGTACATGTAGAGAATGTTTTTGATCTCGTGGGTGATCTCAAAGCCGAAACCTTCGCCGACAACCACTTGCCATGCTGGACCAAACTTCTTGTCCATTGACTCCTTGATCATCTTAGCAGCCGTCTACACAGACACGTAGTAGTAGTAGCATACTGTTATTACATTACTGTTACTCTACATAACATTACACTACATTACAAATTTTTAACTTGGCCTGAGTAAAAAACGGCTAGGACCACAGGTTGCAAGTCACAACAAAAGTACAGATGGATGAGAGGATTGTCTAAACAGAAATGTTTTCAAATGATGGTGGAACTGTGAAAGTGTGTTGGACGCGACAATGTCCGGTGGCTAACTGTTCCACAGCCGAGCACCAGCGAAGGCGAAGGCTCGGTCACCGACAGTTGCGCACTGCAACTGGGGAACATCCAGCTGGTGTGTCAGTGAGGACCGCAGACGTCGTCTGGATGGCATGTTGGACAAACGTCGCAGGTCTGCAGCCAGGTATGATAGAGCCGTGCCGTTCAGCGAGTGAAAGACGATCGTCGCCAGCTTGAACTGTACACCCTCGGGTGCTCTCAGCCAGTGAAAACTGGTGAGTGTGTCGGTGATGTGGTCCAAACGCCACAAGCCGGCGATAGATCATGCAGCAGCGTTGAGTACCGACTGGAGACAGTTGTACTCGTAGCCTGGTAAGCCTACCAGCCCAGCATTGCCGTAGTCCAGATGGGACAGGACGAGAGCGACGACAAGCATCTGGTAGTCAGACGTCAGCAACGAATGTTGAATGCTGCGCAGCTGACGCAGAACAACAAAGCAGCTGGCAACGGTTGTCTGAACGTGGCATCGCATGCTGAAATCAGAGTCAAAGTAAATTCCGAGATCTCAAACCGACTTCGACGGGTTGACAAAGTCGGACCGATTCTAAGAGTTGACGTGGGCGCTGATGACAACAACAAGCTGTCACACACCAGAGCAGGTCGGTCTTACTGCAGACGGTTGGCCAGCATCCACACGGCGACGTCGTCGACACATGCAGACAGACAGGCACACCTGGAAGTCTGCGACAGCAGATGGTCTGCATGAGTTGTATACCTGCGTGTCATCGGCGTACAGCCAGAAGCCACGGCATTCTACTAAACCAACTAAGTCAGCAGTATAGAGAATGAACAGTATCGGGCCCAACACAGACCCCTGTGGGACGTTCGGGGGAAACCTGTGTATGCCATGTCGAACGTACTGGGACCGCCCGTACAATTAAGATAGGAACCACTCCAGCACAGGGCTACCCAGTCCATGGGACACCTGCAGACGTCGACATAATATGGCATGGTCGACAGTATCAAATGCAGCTGAAAGGTCCAGAAGGACCAGTGCTGCAACGTCACCACTGTCCCATGAATGTCAAAAAGTAACTGCAGGGCAGCGGTTTCTGTGGAGTGGCCAGGCCTAAACTTAGACTGGAGCGATGGCAGAAGGTTGACAGACCGCATGTAGTCAGTGAGTTGCTTGGTGACGAGTCATTCTAAAAGCTTTGATATGACCGACAAATTTGAGATTGTATACAGAAAGATTATTACAATATAGTAGTAGTAGTATTAGTAGTAGTAGCAGTATCTTGGCAGCTATCAGCTGGACCTTTGTACAAAACCTGTTTAACCTAAAAAAACTTAAAACCCCACAAAACCCAAAAACCTATCAGTTTGGAATTTTTTTAAAAAGCTGCATTTTGCAACCTTAATGGCCCTATGTGTAGGGAGTTATGTTCAAAGATAAAATGCAGTTTTACCTCGTTGTTAGAGGAAAACTTCTCACACGCAGTGACACAAAGTTCCATAGCATCTACTCTGAGTTCCTCCGGCATATCAGAGTGCTACAAACAACAGCAACAACAAAACTGACAACTATTACACCAACAACTACTACACACTGTTGTTGTTGTTGTTGTTGTTTTTGTTGTTGTAGCTTGTGATGCAGAGTTTCACAGAATCCACTCTCAACTCTTCAGACATAGACATATCAGAGTGCTAAAAAAACAACAACAACCAGGATTCTTACAGGTCTTCTTTTGGGTTAGGGTTAGGGCCAGGCTTGTGGTTAGAGATACGGTTAGCATTAGGGGATAGGGTTAGGGTCAGGTTTGAGGTTAGCGTTAGGTCGATCTTGTTTATTTACACAATTGTTATCAAAAATGTAAACAGAAAATGGCTGCCCTGTGGTATATTAGTGTTGTGTTACAATTTTTAAATAAAATACTGAAGGTTTATAAAGTCAATAAATTTTAAAGTAATTGCACTGTTCACTTTTAAAACATCAAAACTGAATGTAAAGATTCATTATGAGTCTAGTGAGGTATGTCATATTGCTTAAATCATGGTATCCTACTTTAGACCGGCGCCAAAAATCTGTCCGGCGGTATGTCCTGTAGGTGCGTCAACAAAAAAGGTATATGTAAATTAGAAAAATTTTAGTTATATTTCACCCATTTGCCGAGAAGCCCCCAATAGACGGATTTGCACAAAATTTTGCACAAAGGATCGTCTCGTGGACGTAATCAGCGGTTTCAAATTTAGTGTTGATCGGCTGAGGCGTTTTGGTTCTGAGGAGGGGGGTCAAATTTTGCCACTCTCCATTAGTGATGATTCGATATATCAAAAATATCCATATATCGTTTTCGATATCGATATATCGTATTGTATCGTATCGTCAAAAAAAATATCAAATTTTTGATATATCACGATATTCAAAAATATCACGATATATCATATTTTTGACAATATCGTGATATTTTCTACAGATTCTTCACTACGCTCCGTGACTGGAAAGAAAGATTACAAATGGGACAAATTAATGTTGTCATAATTTAACTACAATTGTAATGTAGTTTTACCTAAAGACATATTTTATTATATAAATGGAGCATACTGCCTTGCTCAATGTTCACGTCCTGCTCCTATGCTTGTATAAGATTCACATACTTATTATTTACAAATATCGTATCGATATCGTATCGAAATTGAAATCCTGATATCGAATCATCACTATTCTCCATTGACTTAGCCGATCGCCATTAACACAGGGCTGCGCTACCACGCGCCTGTGATCATTGGTGCATACCCGCACAAGAGGGTAAGTGTGTTTTTTGCTTTCAGACTCCTTCTTTTCTCCGTCTTCAGCCATTACAAATACCCATCAGTTCTAAGCGCAGCTAAAACAAACGAACTACACAACAGAAGATCACATATGAAGCAACAATACAACTCCTCAAACAACAGCTCACGCGTTGCTATGTGTATCCATGCAATACAATGAAGTAACGTAACGTAAAGAAGTGACGAAACGTTACGAAAAGTACGATGATAATGACATTCATAATTTTATTTCATATTTCACTAGAAATTTGGGGCAAAGCTTAACGTGAGTCCACCCGGTGCCCAGAGTCCGATTGGGGGGACAGTTTAGGGGCATTCATTCCTTTCGTAGCAAAGTCACGTGGCCCGAACTCCAACGCATTAGCATACGCAGAACGCGCAGTGTCGACTTAGAGTAGGTAGATATTAGCCAACTTACCGTTGTCGTTAGTATACCAAAATTTACCAACTTTTTTGTTCAACGTGGAAGAGACGGTGGGTGATAAAGCCGTTTACCGCTTGTCGATATCTCTATCCATTCCAGAGATATTTGCGCTCAAAGTTGAAAGTTGTCCTAAATTGCGCCGAATTTTTGACATTTTACGCTATCCCAAATTTTAAGGAGGCGGTGTCCCTTAAAATTTGTACGCACGTTATCAGCCCCACTTAACACGACATCACGTGGCAAAGTTTCATTAGGCTACTCCATTTGGCTTTAAAGTTATAGTAGCTAATTCGCTACATTTAAGACCAATTTTGGACCCCCCTTTGAAAAAAAATTGTAAGGAACCCAAATCGATCCCCGGTGGGGGAGCGTTAACAGAACTGAGTCATTCTATGGCGCGTGTAAAAATTTGGGGGCGCAGCACCCCCTAGGGGCCGAAATGTGATCTTCCGAAAAAAGTTGATTTGGGTGGGTATATGATTCAACCTCCAGATCTCCTCAATTTAATTAGTGGACCAAAGTTCACCGGACTTTTTTCGCCAAACGCGGGAGGAATTGCTGTCGATCGAGTAACTCACCGATTCTAAATACTTTCATCCGTTCCGGAGATATTCGCCGTCAAAGTTTGAAGTCGACCCTGGGTCAAACTTTGCACGTTTTTCGCCCGTAAAATTTTTTTCGGAGGCTCCTCAAAATAGGACAGAACACACTTTCGAGCATCGTGGAAAATTTCGCCCCGATCGGCCCACGAAGCTTGGAGATTACGCGAGGAAGAAAAAAAAATAAATGCCAGCAAAACATAAGTCACGCTACTATCGTTGTGCGATCCAGATAGAGAATTTGGTATTTGTATATTAACTTAGTGCGAACACCCCAATTTTCAGCTAAACTACTGAACCGGAACTGCTATAGGCTTTGGCGTGTCTCATGAGCATTAGCTCAAATTTCTTGTATAGTCTGTTATTATGTTATTGCATAGGAGTTTTATTGACTTTACTTAACTTACTTGAGTTATTGTTCTCTGTGTATTTCCTACTTAGCTTAGATGGGCAGCAGTAAGTGCTCTTTATCGGGCTTTGTTGTCCACCATTTGTTGCATGGCAGTTGTTTTTGTTTGCCAGTGTTCTCTGATTAATTGTCATGCTCTGTTGTCATTGCATCAGTGGAAATAAATAAATAAATAAATAAATAATTGCTAACAAGTCTTTAGTAAAATTTGTAAGCATTAATCGTATGATTAATCGCAAATTTCTTCAGCTCTAGTTTTTTTTTCCGCACGTCGTCATGACTAATGTTGCGTTGCAGAGTCGACGAGTTTTTCCCGATGAAGCAATGATTCGTGGTAGAATCGTTGGATCGTTGTTGTTTGTATTTCTGGGCGTTTATTGGCCGTCACGTTCAACCGTCGACTGCCGACCCATCGCCTTAACAGCACCTGAGCCATCGGGACGACACCAGCTACTGCCGATCATCTTCTTGCCAGGCAAGGGCGGAAACCAGATCGACGCTAAGGTGGACAGGACCGCCCTGCCGGACGAGGGTCTTCCGCAGTGCGACCGGAGGCTCGACCGCTATCGCATGTGGATGGATCTCTGGACATTTTTTAAGCGTCAGTTTTCTGTCTTGCTTGTGCAGTCTAGCCGCGCGCCATTAAAAGACAGAAAAAAATTGTCAGCGTCAGATATAGGCTAGGCTAACGAGGCTAGGTTGATAAATGCTTAAATTATCAAACATGTTTGATATTGCAAATATTCATCAAGCTGCTTTCAAGTGCTTTGACAGGCATTCATCAGGCACACATCAGGCCCTCATCCACCAGCTTGATGTCTGTTTGATCAATGCTAGACGAACTGTGCCATTGCAATCGGTACACCTGAGCCGGCTTGACGAGTGCTCGCCGAACTAGCTCGTCAAGTAAGCTTCGTCGTGTAAACCGATTATTAGATTTTAAGTGAACTATTTTGTCGGAAATTTATCCCCTGTCCGCTGTAGCTACCGTAGTAGTACTTTGCTAGAGGCCTACTCCCAGCGGGTCTTATACAGCTACAGAGGACCATCACTAACTGTCCAGTGTCTGGCTGTTTGCAGACGGCGTGGACTGCTGGTCAGAGAACACGCATCTTAGCTTCGACGCAGCGACGCGCCAGTACTTCAACTTCCCCGGCGTCGAGACGTGGATTCCCGGCTGGGGAACTACCGACACCATGGAGTACGTGGATCCTTCGTGGACCGCATGGGCACTGGGCAACGTTGGCGTCTACGCCAGATACCTCGTCGACGGTCGGTCAGCCAACCATCGTGCAGCAGTTACACCCAGTTCACCCGATGAAGCTGATGGCTCGACGAGTTCGTTAAACACACATCTAGCATTCGTCGAGCTGGTTTGATCAGTGGTTGTCGGACCAGCTCGGTGAATGCTTGCAATATCAAACACGTTTGATCAATCAAGCATTCATCAAGCCAGCTCGACGAGTGATTGATGTGTGTTTGATGAATGCTCGATGAGTGTTTGTCGAGTCAGCTCGAAGAGCTGGCTTGTCGAGCCAGTTTCATCGTGTAAACGGTTTAGCCGCACTACGACTGGGTCTATTGCCCGTCCGTCCGCCTGTTTCTAAAAGGTTAAAAGGTTAAAGGGTGTGTTGGGCTCTTTATGGGAGACCCATCGCAAAGCTACGGGCGTCACGTCCTGTCATCACACAGTCGGGCCTATTACCTCCTACCTGACACGGGTGAACGCGCCCGCGCGCCTTAACCCCAGGCAAGCAGGCCGGTATACTCTGTCACATACGGGCCCCTAAGTCGCAAACAAAAAAGCGTAAAAACCTTAATTGGCGTGAACGTTATCCCCAGGATCGTGTGCCGATTTTTAGCGCAAAAATTTGAAAGATTAACGTCTGGATTGCACAGTGCAGTGGGCAAGTATATACATAGTTCTTACATGTAGCTAGGTGGACGGCCGCCTATCATTGTCTGCACTGGGCCGACATCTTCGCTTGTTTCTAGAGCCGATAAACGGTGGACTATTTTTTAAACGACGTTAATTGCAGTTTTAAGTTCGCGTATACGATCTGGTTTGTTACGCCCGCATGCGTCGTTAAACGAAGAGCCTTTTTACGCGCGAGAGCTAGCTAGCGTATAGCGCGTATTAGCTATGGTAAGATCTGTCCCTCTGTTCGTCCGCCCGTCTGTCTGTCTGTCACGACTCGGTACCGTTTCAAGATTAGTTCAGATACAAACTTCGGGTTTCTGCCATATGATAGCGTAGTGTCTCTAGTATTTCGTGACAAAATTTTATGCCACTGGGTAAAAAGGGTCTCTACGAACGAGGGGGGCAAAAAAGGGGCACCCTCCTAAAAAGAAGTTATTCTACCGACATTGGCTCGTCTAATGTAAAAATGGTTGCAGATAGGCACAGATATGCTGCTTATCATAACAAGCACTGGCGACGAGCTTCTTAGGAATGCCAACATCGATGACCGCGAATGACCTTGAACCCTAAAAATATTGATTTTAAGTGATTTCTTTGGTGATTTTTGGCTGCAGAAGAGTGAATTGCGACGAAATGGATGGAGATAGACCAAGATTACCTGCGAACGAAAACTCCATAGGCTCTCGCGCATCACATGAGCATTAGCTCAGATTTCTTGTTTGCTGTGAACATTGGTCTATACTCTCTGCGACTAACGCCATTATGTAATATTTATTCGCCTAGTGGGCAACAAGCAATACAAAAAATACGAAAAACATCCCCACACACAATAACACAGCCCAATAACATAGCCCTTCTATAGCCTGTAAGTGGCGCAAGATAATAAGTCTAATTTCTCAGTTAGCTTAAACGTAGGCCTAGATAGGATGATGCAGCGTGCTCCTGATGCACTGTGGTGACATTGGTGACAGATAAGAGGACGAACTCTTAAGACGTACTGTACGGTAGGTCATTAAATAAGCAGGCCCAGCTGCAGTGATGAAGGAATTTGGCCGTTGAGATAGTAAAACGAGCCTGCATTGTTTGCTGCACGAGAGTGAGTGAGTGCATAGGCGCCGTCGTGCGTTAAAAAACGTAGGCGGGCCAGTAATAGAGTGTTTATACGATCCAGCAAACGTCCAGCAATTAGCACGTGTATTTTGAATACATTTGCTGGAAGTTTGCTGGATCGTGTAAACACCCTATAAGTTGCATTGCAGTTTTCGACAGACACCGCAAATTTTCCACGGAGGACGCTTAAAAGTTTAATTTTTGCCCGTAAACTTTTTAAAAGTGAAAGTTTGCAGCCAAACATTTTGCATTTTTGACCAAGTTTTCCGACAAGAAGTAGCCTAAATTTCCTGACAATATTACGACAGCCCCAAAATGCCAACATTTAAGGGGGGGCAGCTTCCGCCCTTGCCACTTTGCCAGTGTAGGGCTATATTTGTGCAGCGCTGGTGGAGAGTGGATACGTGCGCGGCGTGAGTTTGCGCGGTGCGCCGTACGACTTCCGGTACGCGCCGCACTCCCAGGCGTTCTACTTCACCCGACTGCGTCAACTGGTCGAAGAGACATGGGCGCTGAACGGCCGGCGCAGGGTGGTGCTACTGGCACACAGCATGGGTGGTCTGTACGCCGCGTACTTCCTGGCGAGACAACCGGCCGACTGGAAGGACCGCTATGTCGAGGCGCTGATCACGGTCAATACGCCCTGGGCAGGTCAGCCACATGCTGTAATCATAGCCAGTGGAGTCGTGGCACGAACGGCAGGGGGGGAGTGGGGATTGCATCATAAATTTGAGGATATCGAAACAGTGTTAGAAAAAAGTTTTCTTGTCCAAAAACTTTCGTCTGAAAATGCAAAAGTTGGAGTTCAAAACCCCCATTTCGGAAAAAAATCAGCGGCAAAAATGTTGAGCACCCACAATCAGTTTTTTGTCGAAAATTGTAAACTCCTACCCCGCCTATTTTTGACCCATGCCGCTGCTGTTCATATAGTCAGGCCTTAAGGGCCACTGTAATTTTTGCGCTTCCGTAGCGGGGTTCCAGGCGAAAAAAATAAAGAAATTTGGCGCATTTTAAAGAAATGCACTTGATAAGAAAAAGAGATATAAAATTTGCGGGTGAATCATCGAGCGTAAAACGCTATACAGTCCTAGGCCTAGGCCGAATTCAGCGAGCGTTTTGTGTCTGATTTGTTTTTTTTTAATTCGCTCATTATCTATCCTCAAATTTTATTTTAGTTTTAAGCACAAATTGTACATCACTAGTCATTCTTGTAAACTTAAGTGGATATTTTTGACTGATTGACTGACTGATGACGTCTGCGGCGTGGGGCGCGTGCACGGCAGGGACGGTGGTAGCGGTGAAGATGCAGGCTGCAGGCTACAACTGGGAAATAGACGCCGTCGACAGGCTGGTGGTTCGCGATCAGCAGCGCAGCTTCGAGTCCACGGTCCTGCTGCTGCCCAGAACGTCGACGTACAACGGCAGCGCTGTCTGGATGCCTTCCGACGTCGTGCTCAGTACCCCCGCGCGCAACTACACCGTCAGCGACTACCCACAGCTCTTCCGCGACATCGGATACCCCGAGGGACGACTCAAGGTGTGTAGGACCCTACGCGTCAGGGGCAAATTGCTCCCGCTCCGCTTAAATTTCAGCCTGTCGGAGTTTTTATTTCCGAGACAGAAAAGTCGGAGCTGAAAATTCGCATCTTGGGGAATTTAGGGGTAAATATGAAATGTTAAATAGGCCTACCCGTAGGACTACATTGTTCTCTGTCGGAAACTTGCTAAATACTGCCCTCATTTTTAAACCCCCCAACTCCGCTGTTTACAAACTTTTTTATTTTGATAAAAAGTAACGTTTTTGGCATTGTTGAAAATATTTTCAGTGTCTTTCTACTTTAAATAAACCGTACGTCAAACGATCAACCCAAATTGCCCCTAAGGTAGTGCGCTGAGACAGTATTAACGTGCGGTGGGCTAAACTACAGCCATCTGCGTACCAAAATTATCAAAATCGACCAGTATTTCACGGATTTATTCAGAAAATAAAAGTGGTCTCGTTTTGAGACACGGTGTAGTTACATGTTTGGCTAATTGACAGGTAGAGGCGATCGAGGAGGCTGGCTACGACGACATGTTGGAGCGCAACCTGGGCGTCGCGATCCACTGCCTGTACAGCGGCGGCATTGCGACGCCGCAACGACTCGTCTACGACTCCGCCGCGACGTTCCCCGACTCGCAGCCGATCGTCGAGATGGGCGACGGCGACGGAACGGTGAATCTGCGCAGTCTGGAGGCGTGTGGACGCTGGCGCCACGTGCAGCGAGCACACCCGGTCAACCTGACCTACTACGACGACGTCCAGCACAACAAGCTGCTGCATCACCACCAGATGATCACGGACGTTTTGCGCGTCGCTCGACGCATCCAGTAAACAGCGGTGGCGTCGCGGGTTTAAAAAGTTGGCAGGGAACAGGAAGTTGAAATTTTCCGTAAGATAAACAGACAGTCGTGCGCCTGGCTCAACACAGAATTAAAGATGCACGCATTTGTCAGAGAGAACACGGAAGCAGGATCTCTGCGAAAAAAATTCACCCTGTCGGAATTTTTTTCCAAAACTACAAATGGGCTGAAAATCCCTCATTTTGTGGGGGAGGGAATTGGGGACAAAGTTGAAATTGTGAGCACCCAGAATCTCCTGTCGAAAATCTGCCGGTGACTGGCTGAAAATTGCAGCTTCCTGTTGGCCTCCCCCATCTTAGCCAACGACGCCGTTGTGCGTAACAGAGATGATTTCGCGTTCAAAAGTTTCGTAAATTTTACGAAATTTTGGAAGTTTTCAAGGCCCCGTTTGTGCAATTATCGTTTAAATTTTAATATTTTCATAACTTGAGAGTAGGCCGATGTCATTCTCGGTCTCGAGACGGTCTCGAGACGTACTAGCGTCTCGTCTCGGTCTCGGAGCAATATGTCTTGGTCTCGGCTTAGTAGGTCTCGTCTCGGGTCTCGGGCCATTGCGTCTCTCGAGAGTCTCGGGAGCTTCAAGCCACCGTCTCGGAAACTGCAACGTCTCGTCTCGGTCTCGTCTTGGACAAAATTTTGAACGTCTCGGTCTCGGAGATATGAGTCTCGAGTCTCGTCTCGGTCTCGCCTCAGAAGGTCTCGTGCACATCCCTGGCCTACAGTAATCGCAACTTCGCAACCAGACAGTGCCGTGATTGAAAACAGTGTCTCATTTAAGAACAAACCGTGCAATATTGGAATCAAAAGCGTCCGAAATTCGGCGCGATTTCGGACAATAACTTGATGTATACAGTACATAGCGTCAAAATATCGTAGAAGGTACGGAGAAACTGCAGTGCAGGCACACGTACAAAGGATGGATTGGTAAACTCGACGTCTGAAAACTGTTGTGTTCAGAACGTGCTGTAAATTAGACTATTTATATCCGTCCATTACAGTTCCCGGTATACAGTTCACAGTCAATAAGAGTGTTCGTGCATTATCTGTCAAAATGTAGCATATTCGCCAAGTTGTATGTTTAACTGAAAGTTTAAGAGACAGTTTGCACTATAGTTACACGTACTAGTTAAGCGGATCAAGAGGAGTGGATGCTCTTTCTCAAATCGTACCATCCGTAGACATCTGGCACCCCTTCGGGCGGATTTTAAGATATCTGGACTTGCTTATACGGTTTTTTCTTGTATTAATTTTCGTCCAGTTTTAGTTATTATTGTTTCTCTTTTTTCTGGCTCTCCCAATCTCATATCAATCTGTATTTTTCATATTCATTTTATGCATTTCTAGTTCGAAAATCGCAACATGAGTTCATTTTAAGCAACATTTTCTGGTTGTGCTGAAAACGGGATTTGACTAAACCCATCGGAACTTCCTTCGCTACGGGCCTGTATATCTAATATGTGTGTACTAAACGTAAGTCTATTTTAAATTTTACGGCTCGCCTAACATGCCTAATCAGCTATTTTACTATTTGTACAGGGTGGGCCAAAAAATCGTGGCACTTTACTTTTGTCCATATCTTCGCAAAGTCCATATCTTCGCCAATTATTGATTGATTTTCAAAATTCTTTCACTGTCCCACTCTGCAGACAATTTGCAATAACGTGACTTATTACATATCCCACCAGACCATAAATCCGTCTCTACACTACCTTGTGAAATATCAACGAAATATGCATAGATAACGATAATAACAAACATTTTTTTGTAAAATTAAAAAAACACTTCAGTCTGTATGACACTAAACTGTGTGGGTCTAACACAGTCTAGTGTCATACAGATCATTCATCACAATGTTGGTCTGAAGTGTTATTTTTGTTATTAGGCCATAAATCCGTCTCTACACTACCTTGTGAAATATCAACGAAATATGCATAGATAACGATAATGTTATTTTTACACTTTTGTTATTAGGCCTATCGTTAGTTTTTGCTTACGTTTATATTTTTCAAGGTAGTGTAGAAACGCATTTACCATGTGGTGGGATATATAATAATCGCATTATTGCAAATTGTCTGCAGAGTGTGCCAGTGAAAGAAGTTTGAAAATTGGTCAATAACTGCATGGTGAAGATATTGACAAAAGTGAAGTGCCACGTTTTTTTAATGGCCCACAGTGTATAGTTTTACTGTGTTTGTTGTGACTTAATGTGGCATTTATTGCTTCATATGTTATAGGGTGCTTACACGACCCAGCAAACTTCCAGCAAACGTCCAGCTGGCCTGATGGTACCCCGCCGCCTATCAGCTGTGGGCTAAGCAGTAGGAGGGCCTAGGCTTAGCCCACAGCTGATAGGCCTATACGTGTTATAGGCTTTCCAATATGCCTATCACCAATATCATTAATATTTAAATTCGTGGTTACAACCCGCCCGTCCCCCTAATTACCATAGAACTTCCTGCTAGCTGGATGAATGCTGGATCGTGTAAATACCCCATTATTGGGCATTAGCCGAACATTTTCTTTCGTGTACCGTTATTTTACAACTAATACTATTCCACCCAAGTTATTCCGTGTTTTTATGATTCAACAAGCAAACGTATCAATGCATGACTATTGCCGACACGTTCACGGCTGTCCGTCCAGTTGCTGAAGTCCTTGGCACCGACAGTAAACTACACTTACACCCCGTTTACATGATCGAGCAAACATCGAGCAGACATCGACAGTGGCGGTTTTAGGCCGGGACTGGGGGGCACAGCCCCAGTCTTGCTCCAGCCCCCCCCCCAGTTTCGTGGCCACCCATGATTTTTTGCAAAGATAACCTA
>Ga0209367_1008093_pt1 | contig 14398 bp, 14 predicted proteins | sample WorMetLIZISLAND2_FD_187412 | JGI IMG/M metagenome (GOLD analysis project Ga0209367, IMG submission 187412) | Marine gutless worms symbiont microbial communities from Max Planck institute for Marine Microbiology, Germany - Olavius geniculatus... ... | reverse complement strand
AGACCATGAGCGATTTGGAGAATGTCGGCCGAGTACGCAGCAGCAGGTCGGAAATAACCTAAGCTTTTATGAAATATCGTAAGCCCGTAACACACTACGATACTGAGTACCTTTTGACGATTTTCCGAGGTAATCATTATTATTATTAGGCACAGTTTGTTGGAGTTATTTCAAAACGTAATAGGGGTCCGGTTTTTTTTGAGACACAGTGTACATATCCGTCTTCGTACACTTCTGCTAAGGTTAGTGTAAGTATGCATATCTAAGTCCATGTATATTACTCTGTTACAACGACGAGTTTTCTCATGACAGTCTGTGTTATGTTTCTGTTCAAGTGCCTTAATGTTTGCTATTACATGTATTATCATTTTGTTGTTGATAATTGCACACCTGCAAAGTTTTGATTTTGCAGTGCCTGGACACTTCGTTATCTGCATTTTTGTGGGGTCACAGATTAATATTTGTAATTTATTTTGCGTTTTTTAGATAAATGGTCAATTCCGTGTGTTGTTTGTTTATCAAACAATAAAGCATTTACTTTGAAATACATTCTAGTTGTGTTGATCTTTAACGTAGCCTACGTGATCTATGTCGTATGTTTTATGCTATTTTTGCTATTAAATTTCAACACAATATGAAGCTAGAATGTGTTTCTCATTAACGCAAAATGTGGCAAGGTTGCAATAATGTGAGCAAGCACAAATGTCTTACAGAATGCAAATGCTCTGATATGATTCACTTTAATTAACATCAGGTTTACAAGGCGTTCATGTTGGAGTTCAGCTTGTGCAAGAAACCGAGCGTAACCATACTGCAGATAGTAACAGTGAGAAAAAATTTCCATTGCATAATGCCGACACAGAGCGTTTACTATATATAGCTCAGCAATTTGAAATATGATCCCTCATTCAGCCAGAAACGATTTCAAGGACTTCGTTACGCAACTGTTAAAGAGTGACTTGTTTTGCAGATTCAATAACGATAACAGACAGTAACAGCACAGAGTTTTTTGAACACTATAAAAGCTCTCCTTAATTACATTTAGCAGGCACACTTTTCAGTATAATGCTAGCATTACAAATGTCTCAACTGCTCAGACAGAAGTATATATTAAACTGTACATTCTATATCCGGTTACTTAATACTGTTTGTCAGTCTCCACAAGCAACAAAGTTAAAAATGAATTATGAAAAGCTCAAACTTAACTCTATGCATGAAATGGCAGACAGTTTACACTTCAAAATGCACCGACTTACATTACATCTTACTATTCTAAACTTGTACAATGCACACAAAATTTGGGTGATGCATAACAGTCAGTGTGTGAATAACAGAACTGGAACGACCATTGACACTGGTGGCAAACAAACAACAGTTACAGTTTCATCAGGTGACAGAAAGTGTTTTAGGCTATAGGTTCACACAAAACAAACAGTTAGTCTATGATGGTGTTGAGACCAACCCAGCTGGGCCCTGACCCAATAACTGACCTCCCACAGCAGTGTCAAGTGGCTTAAAGCCAAGCTCTTCGACTGGAATTCCAAACTGTGTCAACTTTGCTTCATACGTCCGCAGCAGATCATTGTGTGCCTGTAGCAACAACAGCACAGTAACAGTATTTGTATAGGCCACCCACTACGTGATGCATAAAACGTGCAAGATAAACACATATAGTGGTATTAAAGGCCGTTTTCTAGGTATACCCAATTCTGCTGGTGGTCTTTCAAGATATCATTGGAAACGAAAACTGAAAGTCGATATTTCATTAACAAGTTTTTGTGAACTTGACTATGTACAAAAGTCAGACAGCAAATAAGCATGGATAATCAAACATTAATGGAATGCTGCAAAAATAATGCACATTCTTTAAAATCACCAGCAGTCAAACAACTGTTTGGATGGATCCTACATTACAGCCGCTGGATCACTAAGCCGCACATTCAGACCTCGGAATAACCTTTCTTGAAAGCCAGTGGCTACAGGGCTTCAGAAGCTTTGCAAGTATCTTGTAGGCATGCGTGAACAATGCTGAAAAACAGTCTAAACGTTTCATTCCACAGTCCACACTGCTTCTGTGATCAGTTAGCTTCCAAACACTTGTCTAACCACTTGTCAGCACATGGCTTTGCTGTAGCCTCCTTGGTTATAGAAACATTGAATGAAGGCTAACTTTTTGAGACTCTCAGTATATTTACCTTGCAGACTCTGGCCAACTCATATTGCAAGTCCTTGATTGCACTGTTTTTTGTGTCAAGAATATCCTACAATAACACAGAATAAGTAATTTGCTATCAATACAACAACAGCAACAACATACGAATAACAAAATGTTCACTTTTTACTCAGTTTGGTTAGTCCACTGTTGGTAAAACTTGTTAAGACAAATGCCTTTCTGACTCAGCATGCTGTGCACTGCTATTTTTGCCTTAAATTACAAAAAAGATATTTGTTTTTGTTATGCACGAAAGCAGCTACTGCTTTCAGCGCGTCTTAGTCATCGCAATTCTGTCCGTCCATCCGTCACACGGGTGGATTAGTCAAAAACAGTGCAAGCGGGTTGGCAAAATTTGCGATTTTTGGCCAATAAGTTGCCGTATCTCAGTAACGGTGCGAGATAGGGCCTAGGTTACTATTAATCACTAATAGGAAGTCGTAGACTGGCTCTCTATTGGCGCCGAATTCAGTAACCTTGAATGACCTTGAACGCCAAAATAGGGGGTTTTATGGATTTTTTTGGCGATTTCGGACTGCAACACAAGTCTATATCATTCACAAAATGGCGCTACGGAACTATCGTTATGTGATTCAGATAGAGAATTTAGTATTTGTGAACACCCCAATTTTCAGCTAAACTACTGAACCGGTACTGCTATAGGTTTTTGCGCGTCTTGTGAACATTAGCTCAAATTTCTTGTTTTATAAATGGTACTATAATGAAATATTACAAACAGTGCAAATTCATTGTCATTATTTCTATGATTGCTTTAATTATCATTATTAGCCTAATATAACAAATCTCCACTGCCACCACTATCATCAACAATAACAACGCACACATTAACAACACTACATTAATATGTAGTGAATATATTTTTGTCCAATTACACTGCAAGTCATGATTCTACCTCAAGTTTTCTGGTGACGGCATTGAGAGTGGCTGGGTCAAGATTTGATGCAGCAAGAACCTCATTAAACTGAGCTTCTTTCTTCTCTAGCATGTCGGCAAATGCTCCGAGCTTCTTCTCAAGTAGAAGGTTCTTGAAGTTGCTCTTCTGTTGGACTTCATGCACAGCCTTGACGAACTTATTGTACAACTCATCACGCTCGGTCTGAATCTGCTCCAGATAATGAATAATAATTAAACTGTCAAGCCTTATGCAAGGTTAAGGGCTTAAGGCTGTCCGCAGTAGCCGTTGTGGCATGCTTTGATATTTATAGATATTATAGCAATGACGTCAGCATCGGCCAATAGCTATCAAAAAATATCTTATGTAATGAAGCAAATATATAAATGGGTGATCACACAAATATCTTGGCAGTGAGTTTCACATCATAAAACTAGCAACAGAGAAGAGCATGCTGATTGTATATAGGCCTACTCAGCTGGAAGCATTGTACAGTCTGGTTATTACTTGGGTGGATGACTGTTTTTGGACAGGTGAACCAAACACTCAGGTCAACTCAGCCTTTCATCCCATCAAGCTAGGTAAATTGAGTACCATCCTGTGCCAACTGCTGAGTGGCAAGTAACACAAAGCAATCCCATTTTTAGCTCTGACATCAGTTTCTATGAAAAGCTACAGCCCACACTTTCAACCCTTTTTGCTGGCAATACACACTAGTTTTGAGTGAAGCACACATGACCTTGAAAACAAAACCTTACATATAGCAAGGCAAATGACTGAATGGTAAAGTTACAGATCTAGTTATTATCAAAATGTGGATTTTGAGGGTATTCAATAACTGTACCTTAGCAAATCGCTGCTCAAGTACTTCATGTTCCCACTCAAGTGCTTTCAACTGTTCATCAGAGACTTTAAGACGAGCTTTTGTTGTCTGCAAAACATACATTAGACAACTGCAGCACTGCAGTTAGTAAAACTTAGGCCTATTTTAACTTAGATAAATGGCTATCCAACAAAATTGCACCAACATAATGCTTTGCAAACTCTCAGCTAACTGCTAACCTGCAATTTGCCATATACGCACATGCTACTAACATCTACAGAAACATATGCATTAGTTAGTTCAATTTCCATCAGTCAAACACTACTGAAAAATGAGTTTACAGTTTTTACACTGTAACAAAACATTAAATTATAGAAAATATAGCATGGCATTGGCAATAATGCATTAATATTTTATCTTTATACATGTTCCAGTATATATCCAAAATTTTCCATGTAAGTAAGTAAGTAAGTAAGTAAAATGTAAATTTATATAGCGCATACTCAAAAAGATCTCTAATGCGCTTAATACATTTTGTCATCAATATTTCGCAAAAATGTATGTCTTCAGCTGACGTTTGAAAGTATCGAGACTCAGTTCTGGGTCACGAAGACTGTCTGGCAGCGAATTCCAAGTCGACGGGCCCACCACAGAAAGGCGCCGACGACCGAAACTGTTCAATCGATAGCGCAGTATGACTAACTTCCACTGAGTGGCAGAACGCAGATGTTGACGGCCAGTGACTTCTGCTGTGAGTGTACAACTGTCCATCAAGTATGGCGAAGCAGTTCCATGGAGACATCAACACATGAGCACTGCAAGCTTAAATCGTACTCGATTGGTGACATCAAGCCAGTGGAGCTCGTCATGCATTAATTGCGACAAACCACTGTCGTACTTCCGTGTGTCAGTGACGACGTGGGCAGCTGAATTCATCACTCTCTGCAACTTGTCTGTTATGACTTTCAATGACTCAGCCAGCACAGCATTACAGTAGTCGATACAATACGAGATGTCACAAATGCTTGCACGAAGGTTTTAGCTGACCCAACATCCAAAGACTGCCGGACACCACGAATCTGTCTGAGATGAAAGAAGCAGGTAGCACTGACGGCTGAGACATGAAAGATCAAAATACTACAATGAAATGCAATAAAATTCTACTAGCATATGTTACAAACCATATTAACACTATATCAAGTCTATAAACCACATCTACATGCCAAAAAACTCCCTCAAAAACTGCATGTAAGAAGAATTTTCAGCAAATGGTAAAAATACATAATCAAAATTGATCTCCAACTAAAACGACACAGAAATTCACTGACAGCAAGAAGTTGTTTGTCCTTCTCATAGCTGACAAGTTGGCGTCGCAGTTCATCAACTTCGTTGTTTGCCTTTTGCAGCGGGTCAGCAAGTCTCCGGTTCTCACTCATCACTTCACCCATCTGCTTCTCCAGATGCTCCTCCTTCTTCTTCATCTCCTCCACCTGCTCCTGTAACATTCATACATCACAAGCGAGTAAGTAAATCTGTAGAGACAGCAGCGTCATGAATTTTAAAAAAGTAGGCTTGAAGCTGCAATTTTCCAATAGACATGGCAAATTTTCAACCTAATTCATCAGTCAGACAGTTGCAAATGGCAAACAGAAAAGATTAGGCCATGGGTGCTAAAACTTTTCAATTTTGATCCTAATTTTCCTCAGAATGAGGATTTTCAGCACCAAAATTTTCATTTTTAGACAAAAATTTTTCGAACAAAAAAAATATCCCAACAATTTTTTGACAGCCAAAAATTACGGTGGACAATTGCCCCCTGACCTCCCCTGTCACAACGCCACGAGGAACCCATGGAATCTGTGCAGTGGAAAAACTATCAACCACTCATTTTAGAATGTCACCAGATTCCACTACATATTGGGCCAGGCCCCCAGAAGTAAAATAACTCTTTCTTTTCAGCCACATGGACTATACACCTGTACAGCAGCACGTACCACAGATATGATGCACACAAGTAATGCATCATGCAGTTTGCCTCTTTACTTCCCAGCTTTTGTTGCTATTGTCTGTCAGCCATCAATCATTACTATTAGTGCATCATACTACATGTACAGGGTGGGCCAAAAATGGTACCATTTTTTGTACATCTTATAATTTCAGCAAACATTAATCGATTTTCAAATTTTTTTCACTGTCAGAATCAAGAGACAATTTGTAATAGAACTATTACTACAGCTCCCACCACTTCTCAAGTGTATCGCTACACTACCTTGTGAAGTATCAGACGACGCACTCAAGCCGGCGACGCCACTGACCAGTTGCGTGATCAACGTTGATCGAGCCTTCCATGTGGCCCCCAAACAGCCCGGACTTAAATCCAGTCAATTATGCTATTTAGGATGTTCTTCAACAGACGGCCTATTAATTTTGACAATTCACGACATTCAACCAGCTGAAGCAAGCGATTGTCACTGAGTGGGGCAAACTGAGGCAGCATTTGGTTTGCGCCATTGGTCAGTGGCGTCGCATTCTTAATTGCATCGTCTAGCAGCAAAACAGACACATTAAAAAACCTAATCAATACGTTTTTGTTATCTTTTTTATTTCTGATACTGCCTTGGAGTTGCATAATGTCGTGCATATAGGAAGCTTACGTTATAATACAGGCCTAGGCCTAAAATGCAAATATGCCAAAATTTTACTAACAACAAAAATAATCCAACACAGTAAGTCTATGCAAAAATGACACTTAAAAACGCAATTTCAAACAAAAAAATCGATGTAAGTATGTCTATGACATTGTCTGGCATGATTTCGCACGCTAGGTTATTTGTTACTGGCCAGCTGCGGAACCCTTGGCAGACGCTCATGGAACCCTTGGGTTCCGCGGAACCCCAGTTGAAAATCATCGCATTAAACATTTGACGTAAAAACTGAGAGATATGACCTTTTAGACAATAACTGAGACAAAAACACGTTGTTTCTGTTGTTAATTTCTTAAAATGTGTTGTTGCAGATGTTGTCTTGTTTTCGTTATTCTTAAGACACTAACATTTCACAAGGTAGTGTAGCGACACATTTGAGGTGTGGTAAGATCTATAGTGATATTTTTATTACAAATTGTCTCCTGATTCTGACGGTGACAAAATTTTGAAAATCAGTTAATATTTGGTGAAACTATAAGGTGTGCAAAAAATGGTGCCATTTTTGGCCCACCCTGTATACACATACAGTTCTGCTGAACCAGCCTATTTCTGGTGTTATTCCTGTTAAGCTAAACTGCTTATTATTGTCAGTGTAATTTTCGTTGACAAAAATAGTGCTTAAATCATGACTAAACTCATTAACCATTCACCGCTCTGATCTACCCTGTAAAAAGTACATATTGCATTAACAATCTTTAAAATTTTTCTTTCTGAGATAGTCAATCTAACGTAAAATAATGATGGGAAAATGGCTGGTTTTGCTAAAATCAACAGTAGTGGCAGCAGTACTAATAAAGTGTATAGGCTAATGGAATGCTTAAATCACATCTCTGAGCCAACAAGAACCTTGAGTGTGTTGATAAGTGCCAGGTTGTTAAGCGTGATGTCGTTATAGTAGTTCTTGATGTCACTGAACGCCTTCTCATGGTTTCTCATCAATGTGTTGACCTGCATGTTCTTCCTCTCCTCCACTTCATGAAGTTCTGTCTTGCGGCGAAGATCGAGTTCGTCACGTAACGCTCGCATCTTGCGCTCATATTTTTGTTCTATCTCCATCGCTCGCTGCTCAAACGCTGCCCGGTGATTCGTTATCTCTTCATCATGTGCCTACAGCCATATAGCATCACCGTTATCAAAGCCATAATAACAATGTAACTAATGACTTTATATTGCAATGCAGGTGCGCATGTTTAACTGAGACACCCATTAACGCAAAACAGTACACTATTTAAACTATACTTTTAACAGTGTGCCCTTCCTGCCTAAGTGCTTATGATTTTGCACATGGATGTGAGTCTAGTAACTGAAATGCACACCTACATCCACTCTATAAAACAGTGCAACAGTTTTTATTTCTCTAAGTATGCTTTTTGTCATGTCTCACCTACAGTGTACAAGAAATTTGAGCTAATGCTGACGAGACGTGCGAAAGCCTACATCAGTTTCTATTTGCAAACTGTCAGTCGAGGCTATCTCTAGCCATTTTGTCGCAGTTCATTTTTGGAGAGTGTGCTACAGCCAATTGAAAGATCACAAAAATCAATAAAAACCCCTTATTTTAGAAGTTCAGAGTCTTTCAAAATCATCGACGTTGATACGACTAAAAAGCTTGTCACTAGTGCTTGTTGTGATAGGCAGCATGCCCATGCCTATCTGCAACTATTTTCACGAAAGACTGGCCAACAACAGTAAAATAAGGACTTTTACGGAAGTACCACTCTTTGATGCCCTCATGCACAGGTTTCCTTGAACCTAGACAATCGATACTTGAACCATCGAAATCTGCATTCAATGCTGAAAATTTCATATGCAGCTTCTCCATGTCTATCTCAACTGATTTCGGCGCAATTCACTCTTAAAATGTGTCTCACAGCCGGAAATCACCAAAAATCTACAAAAAACCCTATTTTGGCGTTCAAGGTCATCCAAGGTCATTGAATTCAGTGGCAATCGAGAGCCAGTGTACAACTTCCTATTAGTGATTAATAGTAACCTAGGCTCTATCTCGCACCGTTTCTAAGATACAGCGACTTACTGGCTGAAAATCGCAAATTTTTCCTGCCCCTCTCTCATTTAGCACCTTTGTTTGGGGTGACCTCCTTCAAATTTATGGAAAAGCTTCACAGTTCCTGAAACTAGAGTCTTGCAGGCAGCCGATGGTGAAGATTTAGTTATCCTAGCTTGCACTGTTTTTGACTAATCCACCCATGTGACGGACGGACGGACAGACGGATGGACGGATGGGCATTGCGATGGATAAGACGTGCTAAAGCAGTAGCTGCTTTCACACATAAAAATAGTCTTCCTCAAACTGTCATTTCTGACATAATCATAGCCACTGGAAATAGATTTAAAAATAGTCTCAAATCTGCTCTCTGTGTTCGTAGCTTTCTGCAGTGATGGGTAACTTTCCCACATTTGTGATTCTTCACTGTTACACTGAATAAATTAAATGTGTCTAAGCCATATAATAAATTAATAAATAACTTGGCAAATGAGCAATGGCATTTCTATAGATATGTGAGCAATATGAGCCAGTAAGCAAATTAGACTGTGATAAAATGTTTACAATATTGGGTTTTTTCTGCTGCAAAATAATCATCAGTATAACAGTAAACCTATACCTTCTTCATGTTCTTGATAATGTCTTCGTGAGCTAGCTGTTGCTCCTTAACTTCAACTTTTAAGCCTCGTTTGTCCTTGCGAAGTTCTAATTCACTGCCTCGATTTTCATCTTGAGCCAACTTTAAGGCAACGGTTCCCTCGGCCTTCAGCTCAGATATATTGTTCTGATGCTCATATAACAAGTGCTTCACTTTCTGCTTGTAAACCTGCACAAAAAATCAACATGATATTTAACACCAACTTCAAAAACAACATACACCATAATGCCAATCATCACTTACACACATGTTTCCTTCAAAAAGTTACAGCATGTAGAAATAATCGTTCAAATTATTGCACCGGAAAAAAATCTCAGCACAAACCCAGCACACAAAAAAGAAAAAAATCCTTGGGTAAGTAAGCAGGAACAATTATGTACTTTAATTTCAATCTGATGGCGCTCTTCGCCATCCTCCATCTCGCGATCTTTGTTTCTCAGTTCAGCACGCTTCTCCTCCAACTGACGCTTTGTGATCTCCCAGAATGTGTTCACTTTGTCTCGTTCAAGCTGGAAATAATTACGCTCTTCACGTTCACGATCAAGCTCATCACGTAGTCGATTCACATGTTCTTCAAGCTGTCATACATCAAACAGATTACACTTACAACACAGAATATATACAAGTATATAAATATTCATGCACAAAATATATGGTAACACAAGTAGAGCTTAACTAACTGTAACTAAAAAATTAATTTATTACATGAAAGCAAAGCTGCTAGGCCTACTAATTAAAATAAAACTAACAAATCAATTTCAATTAATTTTTCTAGTCAATCAAAAAACCAAAAAAGTACAGAATTCAACTACTGGTTGTTGTTATCTTTTGCAAATTAAAAAAGTGGCGATGGTGATGCAGTGCATGAACTGTGTACAGTTGTCAAAGCTCACAAGGTGTAACTGTTAAACTAACACTACACATACAGGGTGCAACAAAAAAGTGGACCCCTAATGTTTTTCGCTATTTTCTCAGCAACCGTGTCGAATTTTAATTTGAAGTTTTACAGAGTTATTTACTAAAACCTTCTACATTTAACTGCCAAGTAAAATCTGATTCTGTTAAAAAACGACGAAGTTACAGACTACCAATTTTTCAGCATTCAAAAATGTTCCGGCTACAACACCAATTTAATAACATCCTTGAAACAACACAGTTAAATAATGATCAGATGCCAGAATTCCATTGTCACTGCAAATGTTCGAAGTGTTCACCACCAGCTCCAAGCGACAACACCAGCAACAACACCAGCCTTATTTGAGAAATCTTTTACAGCCTTGTTGATCAGTCCCTGTGGCAGGTTGCCCCAGATAACCTGAATCGCTTCCTTGAGTTTGGCGCTTGTTTTCAGCTTTGTTGTAAGCTTGCAGTAAGCCTCCAACATTGCACCTCATACGTGATAGTCCATTGGGTTTACATTCGATGAATTTGGAGGCCATTGGTTTTTTGTGATGATACCTGGATAGCTGGCCCGCAGTCAGTTCTGTGCGCTGCGCGGCGTTGCGCGCTGTGTGTGCTGATGCGCCGTCCTGCTGGAAGATGAATCCGGTGGGCAGCCAGCGATTGCTTTAAAGGAAGGAAAATTTAATGATAATTTATAAACAATATAAATTGCTGTTTATCTTAATGTCACTGTGGCATAGTCGGCAGTAACGTGTAACCAGCTTTTAAGAATTAAATAGCATTTTTAGCATAAACATTTTTTAATGCCAAAAAATCGTTAGGCAGTCATGTTAAAAAGTCTATAACTTCGTCGTTTTTCAATAGAATCACATTTTACTTGGCAGTTAGATGTAGAAGGTTTCAGTAAATAAAGCTGAAAAATTTCATATTAAAATCCAAAACAGTTGCTGAGAAAACGGCAAAAAAAATTAGGGGTCCACTTTTTTCTGCCGCACCCTGTATACCCTAAAACTACAAATATTGACAGCATGTCTAACACAAAATAAATGCTTGCCATTGTTTAATGTAATTTACAACCAACTAGAAATGTGCAGATTAATGATGTTATAAACATTAACAAATGTTTCATAAATTTTAACTAATTGAAAAAAATTGATTTTATTAAAACAATTAATCAATTAATTAATCAAATTGGAGCACATACAGCACCTTCAACATAATTTTTACCTACAAAAATTTGATCATATGGTTATACTTACAATTCAAGCAACTCATCATTGCAATTATTGCTTTGCCAGCTAAAAAAAATTATGGTCAATTATACCTATCTAGATTAATGTTATTTTCTAATTAATATTATCATATATACAGTGTTTGCTTTTTGTTGTTGTCAATGTCAGTTAGATGCACACTCATTCCACAGAGTTAATAAACATCCCAAATTTTGTCAGTCATCATGATTAGGCACAGCGATAATTAAAATTTTAAGAAAACAGCAAACAACACTGCTGTGTAAACTGCAACTTTTTGGCATATCTTGTTGTAAATCATCTATTACAAAAATAAGCCACCTGTTCCTTTGTCATTTCTTCAGTTGATATGCCATCGATTACAACTGGCGTCTTTGCAGTCTTCTTTTTACCCTTTTTTCCGGCTTTCTTTCCACCTTTTGCTTTTGGTGGCTGTAGCAAACAAATTTCAAACAGTTTTATGAAATAAGAAAAATAAACATCAACGTTTTACAGCCAAAGATAACAATGTCAACAGTTAAATAACCGAGCAATTAATGGGCGAGCTGTTTCTGTCAACTTGTAACCATGCTGTAACATGATTAACAAATAAAATCAGCACAAGTCTAAAGTAGGATACCCTGATTTAAGCAATATAACATACACCACTAGACTCAGCTCTTTACATTCAATTTTGATGTTTTAATAATGAACAGTACACTTATTTTAAAATTTATTGACCTCATAAAACTTCAGTACTTTATTTAAAAATTGCAACACAACGCTAATATACCACAGGGCAGCTATTTTCTGTTTACATTTTCGATAATGGTTGTGCAAATAAACAAGATCGACCTAACCCTAACCTTAAACCTGACCCTAACCCTATCCCCTAATGCTAACCCTATCCCTAACCCCAAGCCTGGCCTTAACCCTAAGCCAAAACGTTCACGCAAAAAATGTGAAAAACAACTAAGAAACATCATTGCGAGTCTGCTGAGGTACGTCATATTGCTTAAATCATGATATCCTACTTTAGACCAGTGCCAATAAAATCACCAATTTCAAGTGTTTTAACACATGATGTGCAATATTTTCGTCAGTTTTAAATCACTCCAAGCATTCTACAAACTATCATGTTTCTGCACGGGTTATTGTACTGTTGCCTGAATTATGGAACTTTCATTCCCATGCACTTTCGCTCCCAGGAACAAAAGTTCCATAGATGGAACTTTCCGCTCCCTGGAACTTCTGTTCCCGAGAACTTTTATTTCCGGGAGCGAAAGTGACGTGGAACTATCGTTCCCAGGAACTTTTGTTCCCACAGTCAACGTAATGTGGTTCCCCAACCCAAATTATGATTATCTAATTGTCAAACTAATGGTATTGAGGCATTATAGCTTCTTCGTATCCTTGAACAGCTTTATTGTAGTAAACGATGACAGGACCTAGCAAATTATTTTATTAATTAATTTATCTTAAATTTATTAAGTTCTCTAAATTCTGTCTCAAATTATATTTGTTTATAAATTTTTTTAAAATTATAGCCTATTTTTCGTCAAGTTCTTACCATTATGTTAAATACTAGTCTCTTCCCTAAACCTTAAACCCATCTATCAGAAAACCTTTATAGGCTAGCTGTAGCAGGTTCCCTAGCGACAGCTGGTTTTCTTGTTTTGGACGTTGAGCATTTACACCGCATGCTGGCGTCCTTTGATTTTATCTGCTTCTATTAAGTGTGTAGGCCTATAATGTTAACGCTGAGTGAGGAGCGAAAGTTCCACCTCATTTTCGCTCAGGGGAGTAAAATTCCACGGAACGAGAGTTCCAGGGAACGAAAGTACCAGGGAGCGAAAGTTCCATGCAACTTTCATTCCCGGGAGCGAAAGTACGTGGGAACGAAAGTTCCTGTTACCCTGTTGCCTTATTGAGAGCACCGCAACCGGGACATTGTTAAAAACTTAAATTTTACGCATCATTTACTGCAGTATGTCGTAATCGCTCAACATGCTAGGTGTTTCAAAACTTACCATTTTAAAGTATGTATAATTAACAAATGAAGTCTATAATTAAACAGCAGTGTTATTCTTTGTAACGACACACAAAAATCCAGTAAAGATGGCGTCGTCTGTTGCCATGCCAACCGACGCACTGGGCGCTAGATGTCAGTAGTGATAACGGCAAAATAATCGTTCATCAGTAAGTAAACACAAAACAATACCGGTATTCATTTATTGAAACAAAGCTTATTCAGGTGCTAGATGAATTTTCATCCATCTTTTCCTTATCTCACATTTGATGAAAAATATGAGTTGTAAGCCGGAAACGCGGAACCCTGGCATTTCCAAGTTTTAAGAAAAAAATAAGCAAGAAGCCCAGGAGTCGCTAGGGTGGGTCGACCGTACCGCTGCCGCCTACATTCGAATTTCGAAGACCACCATCTGACTTCCAGTGGCAAAAAGCGATTTCTCAGCGTGACTACAGTACTATAGGCCTATACACCATACACGCTATAGTGACCCTGCGAAACTTTACAATCAGCCGTAAAGATACGATGCGGCAATCTGGCGTACATCCATGGGTGATGGCTGCAGGAGCAACTTTGCATGCAAAATTGCGGTCAAACCGCTGCATACAAAAAACATGATTATTATTGATAGTCTATGAACTCGTCATCGCCATAGCCAACGGTACCATCGCCGACCTCCCGACGTACCGTTTAGCCACAATACGGCACGATAGACGTAGCTGAGTGCGCAATGACCCTTTAAGAGCATTCCAGATCTATCGTTTTCGTGTCATCTGAAAAGGCTGATGGGACTTCCTGTTAGTGATCAAATCAATAGAAGCCTTGCCCCACCTCTCGACTGAGATAGGCCCTATAGGCCTACTGCCAGTGGCGTAGCGAGGGGGCGTGGGGGGTGCGGTACCGGGCGGCACTTTTTAGGGG
>Ga0209367_1008092_pt1 | contig 14398 bp, 9 predicted proteins | sample WorMetLIZISLAND2_FD_187412 | JGI IMG/M metagenome (GOLD analysis project Ga0209367, IMG submission 187412) | Marine gutless worms symbiont microbial communities from Max Planck institute for Marine Microbiology, Germany - Olavius geniculatus... ... | reverse complement strand
CATTCGGCTGTTGTGCTAGCTGATAACATATGAAGTAGCAGACAAAACTATCGGCCGTGTGTCATGGTTCACCGATTTTGTCGGCCGATTTTGTCGGGCAACTCAACCACGCCCACGAAAGTCGACCGACTTTGTCGTTCGTCTGACATCCCCTTGAGTAGGGTTTAACATCCCACCTGACACAGCATTCAGGGACAGCCTTTCCAGGCAGTGCACACATAAACAGTCATACTGATTGATAGTCATGGTTTTAGACTTTTATGTAAATAGTATGTAGCCTACAAATATGACTGCATTGCTATATGTGTTGTAGGTGAATGGAAGTCGTAGGTTTGAAGTGATTGCACAACTCAAGACTGATGCTGAGCTAGTACTATATCATCACCGTGGCTTGCTTACTTACGCAGCGTGCCAATACATTGCGTCATGACAACGCTACAGGCGAACTGATGTCATCCCAGTTGGGTTTCCCGAGTACTGTGTAACGTGCCACACTTGATATTCTGCACACATGCTGTGAGTGCTTGGTTCTGTAGGCTCGAGATCATGAGGCATGTTCAGACCACAAGAAATCCTGCTACAAAAACACCCTTGCAGAGAAACCTGGGGGATTTGTTACCTAGTTTGTCCAATGTCCAGTTCATCATTCTGAGGTGAACGACATTAACTTTGAACAGTTTAAACAGCTGCTGAAGATATTTTCAATATGATGTTTGAGATCGCAACACGTTGTGATTAACTGTTAAATTGTTATGTTTTTTTACTTGCTTACGTACTTATGGTGAAATCCAAGTGTTTAAATATACACAGTTGCATGTTTCTAGTGACCATGCAGGCTGTTATGATACTAGGCCGAGTAGCAAAGCTAAGATCAGCACTGCCTGTCATTTGCGGCAAGATTTCCGACATGTAATAGCATATTCAATGGGAGTGAACAAGTTGAAGCCCCCCACCCAGAGCCAAAATGGCCCATGATTGCCCTTGCCTTTGTATTCAGTGTTTCGGTCACCACCACAACCCATACTTTAGAGGCATGCACTGTTATAGAGTTCTCCATTGTACATCTTTTTTTCAGTTCTGTCTTTTTTATTTGTCACAAATGACCGAGTGACATCTACCTCTCCCCTGCAGCCTTGGTGTACGTTTTCCCGATATGTTGTTCTCTTCCCTTTTTTTCTTTTTCCCCTTCCTTTACTTTATCATTCCCATTTTGCCCTTTATTCTCTGTTGTTTAGAGCACAGTACGCTCTTTTAAGGGGAGTGCAAGCTGTCATTGATTTTGGGACATTCTGGGCGTGAAAGATGCATTTTTAAGATAGTCATCGATGTAGTTTGCATGTAGGTCATAAATTATTCCTGTTACCCTATTGGGCTGTAAAGCATTCCACTGCAAATGACCACCATGGTGCGATGATGAAAAGTAAGCCTATGCTTGTTTTGTTCATAAATGTTTGTGATATTGGGTTGCTTGTTCAATGCAACATTTGAATAAATTTGTAACAACTATGCCTGCATCTTCTTATACAATCATTTTGGTTTTTCTGTTTGATGTATTATGTATTCATGCATTTACTGTTTTTATCACTTTATGACACAGCTATTAAAAAGGTTTGACGTGTGATGCTAACTTTCAGTAGGGTAAATTAGTTTTAGAAGTGTTATATGCAGCTGAAGTTTGCCGGAACACACTGTTACTCAGTTCTGGGGCCATGAAAAATGCTGAAAGAAATTCCTATCAGAATGCATGTCTAAATTCTTGCATAATTCTACAGTTACTGTTGTTCTGGAGCAAAAAAAATATATATTTGCCACAAATATCAGCGGCACTTGTTGTCCATTGAAATACATCAGTGTTTGTATTTGTATTTGTGTGTATTTCACAGTTTGCCATATAATTTTGCGGTTTGTCGATGCATAAGATTTTCAAAAAAGTTTGGGGCCCCAAATGTGTGATAGGAACTCTGAAACTACACTGAGTTCTTTGCTTCCAAGTTTACACTAATTATTCACTGGTTGTAGATGAACAAACACTTCTACTTACATGGCCTCTCATTATACATGGTGTTTCATAAAAACAACTCCTTTTTTTTCTTTCATAGTTTACTCATATGATGACCAATTCTCATGAAATTTTTACCAATTGTAGCTGAAGAAGTACTAATTCAAAATATTTTAACAAAATATGGCAGTTGATTAAATATTCTTTGCTAGTTGTGACGTAACGCTGACGTCATAATGTGTCATGGGTACAAGCTTGCAAGTCTCAACTGGTGCAGTCAGTTGCTACCCTGCTCCGATTGTGGAAAAACTGGTTCATTGATGACAAATTCTTGAAATTATACAGTTGCAGCCACAAAATACGTGCAAAGCGATCACATTTATGTATCTGTGGGGATAGTTGGACTTTCACGTGTTCAAGCAAGACAGTGCACTAGCACACCAAGCTTGCAAAATGGTTACGTTTTTTGGATCACAAGATGCTGATTTCATGTCCCCATGTTGCTTAGTGCTGACGCGATGAAAAATTTTCATCAGCGAACCAGATTAAGTTCACCATCGAAACAGGGTAGCAACTGACAACACCAGTTGAGACCAGCAAGCTTGTACCCATGACAAATTATGACGTCAGCATTACGTCATGACTAGCAAAGAATATTTAATCAACTGTCATATTTTGTTGAAATATTTTGAATTAATATTTCTTCAGCGGCAACTGGTAAAATTTCATCATCATTTGGGTGAATTATGAAAAAAAGAAAAGGGGGTTGTTTTTATGAAACACGTGGATATACAGGTCCAACAAAGTATTTTATGCTTTATTTGCATACTGCTTATTGGGTGTTGTTATTTTTACAATATGTAGATGTACATATTATCTTTTATAGTTAAGTTTATGGTAATGTCACACGTTCTGCTGTAGTATGTCACTGAACAAGTCTGTCAACGATGACCAAATTTATGAAGTTCATTGTAATGAAATATGCCAGTTCACCTACGTTATTGGTGTTACATCTCGAAATGTCTGAAGCAACATGCAGGATAGAGAAGTCTTTTATATAAAATCCTTGAAATAACAACCAAGTAAACCTTAATGGTTCCCAAACACTACTGCTAAGCCGTACAGTAAGTAAAATAATACCCAACAAGTGACACTATGCCAACACCGTAACCATTATATCAAGTCGCAGAAAATGGTTTTCTGTGCGTAGCCGTTTGCATACAATAAGGGACGATCTTTTCTTAGTCACAAAAGCAGCTGCGAACGACTAGACGTACTTCAAGAAGAACTGTAGAATGTCACAAAAATGCCAGGCTAAGGACTACTAGTGAAGACTAGTGGCAACACCACAAGGCATTCACTAAACAGTGAAACATTACACTGAACATGAAATGCATTAACTTTGGGGTTCTAAATCCCAGGTTTTTTATCAAAGCCTAAGGCCGTGTTCACATAGACATGAGTACGCGTACCCGTTTACGGGTTCCAGTAAACACGAGTTTGCATGTATTCCAATGGCGGCCGTTCACATTGATACAAAAACAGGTAACCTGTAAACGACACACAAACATTAATTTAATTTATACACGCTGTGACGCTTATGTGACGTCAGAATTAATGTCACTGATGATTGTTCACTGCTAGAGGTGTGCAGTTAGTGAAGTTATTAACAATGCAGTGAAATATTATTGTTTTGTTCGCATAGCATTCACTCATAAACCAAAACTCATATTCATGTCTATGTGCACACGGCTTAACCTGGTGGGTTTTGGTGGTTAAACCCATTATTTCTTAGATTAACCACTTGATGGACTTCGAAGTTTTCGTGAGATTTGAGTTATTGGAATGAGCACTGCTGGATACTGTCCATGTAAAACAAATATCCCCAAATTTGCAAATTCATAGGTTTGACAATTTTAAACACTTAACGATAATAACAGACTTTGTAAAGTCCTTTGTGCAACAAGAAACTAAAATGGGATTAAGTTTGGGGTGGATTTTTGGATGGGTTTACCCAACAAAACCCACTAAGTTTTTTGATACTACCAAGGTGTCTGAACCATGAGTAACTTACATAACAAGGAGCGTCTATCACCTTTAAGCCAACCAAGAAAGTCCCCCCCCCCAATTTGCATCCCCAGCCTTGCCTCCTCTTTTTCCTTGTCCCTATCTTTTTCTCCCTTCCATTTCTCTTCTCTTTCCCATGTTTTTCACGAGAATTTTTCACAAAATCTAGGGGTCTTAGGACTGCCCCCTGCCCTCCAATAGACAGCACTCTGAGATTGATGACTGTTCAGAGGATAACAGGGAAGATTATTAGAACTGCTATTACCACTATATATGCACAATTCTGATCAGCAGTTCTTACAATTTTGGGTTTAGGTCATTTTTATGTTTTGTGTTTTATAAAGGTTAAACTTTCTGTAAAGGTTAGGCCTAAACTTTTTGTTCCATTATTATGTGTATGCGCAATTTTGCCTGGAAAGACCATCCCCGAAATGACCTATATTGTGTCTGGTGGGATGTTAAACCCTACTCACTCACTTGGGTCTACTGTTAGCTCCTCCAGTGGATCTGCTGCGGATTTTGGTACGTCCTTGTCCTGAAAAAAAACATCTACATATACGAGCTAATGCAAATCAAGTCCTAAGTTATGCCAACCCCTGCTGAAGAACTGTTAAATCTTTGCTTCTTTCATGGATCATAGCTCCCAGGTTTATACGGTAAAGACACCTCTATATAAGCAAACTTGCTGTAACAGCTGAACTGGGCAAGAGAACCATAAACATGACACTTAATTATGTGTAATAAATTATCATCACACATGACACTGAAGTGACAGGCAGATAGCCTTGCTGCCTATTTCTGAACAGTGTCTACGTAGAGGCTAGCAAGCGACCGTTTGAATTCCTGGATCTCCTGCTCCAGGGTGGTAATACGGCCGAGGGTGTCATAGAGTTGCTGCAACTTGTCATCAATCAATGGCTGCTGAGTGTCGTACAAGTCGTACAGCTTGTTCTCGACCGCTGTGAACACATTCCCTGCCTGTCACGGGTAACAACAGCACATGCAGTCAAGCCAGTCAAACAATCAAAGTTTCTTTAAAGGGACTTAAATCCGGCCCGGCTCATACTGCCTATCTCTACCATATTGTCTACAATGCAATAACGTGTTGATAACTCACAAGTAGACATACGTGACAAAACAAATGACAGTGTAGGCCTTGTGACTGACTGTCGGCCAACATGGAATAAGTGTCGTTTAAACCATTGTCTGGGGTGCAAACTGCAAAAGTTCATTTAACACTCATACATGCAACTCCAAACCAGTGGTTTAACATATACATAACCTGCGTATGCTAGCACACAATCAATGCCAGTGGCACAGTGCCGAAAAATGCCACGCTGTAGGTGAAGACGCATCAGCAGACGAAAACTGTATCTGTGAAAACAAACGATCCATACTAATAAAAAGTTAAAGTTTCTGACAACAAAAACTTCACAGAAAAAAGCAGGTATATATCTGTTCGTGCATATGTGTGCGGCAAATGTGCTGGCGTGTTTCGTTTTTGCTACGTTGAGACTGCACCAGCTGAGTGAGTTTCACCTACAATCGCTACCGAGTGTCGATACGCTGCCGAAAATATTAGAACTGTGCTGTTTAGCAGGTTATGTATACATAATTAATCCCATTCATTTCTTTCATCAGATTCTCTATCAGAACAATTCTTGCCTGTTTGTCGAGCTCCTGTTTGAATGTGGCCAGTGTGCCCGAGTGAGCTTTTCTGCTCTCATTGATGTCCTCGACGATCTCCTGTAGCTTGGCTTCAATCATCTCACGCTGGCCAGCGCCATTTCCAGCGTCGCCGACCGCATGACCATCGTTCAACTCCGAAACTTTACGATCCACCTGCACAAAAAAGACAAATAAAAGGAATGAGAAACTGGTTTTAAAAGCCCAATCTGGTGGGTTTTACTGAGCTTTGGGTTATTTGGGTTAAACAGTTTTTTTTAAAAATCCAACTTCATGGCTTTTGGCGTTTTCATGGGTTTTCAGTTGTTAGCATGATCACTGCTAGATACTGTCCACATCAAGTAAATACATGCATCGAAAACTTTGTGAATTCATAGGTTTGAAAGTTTTAGAAACTTAACCATATGGTAATAAAATATTTCATGATAACTGGAATAATAAACTAAAATTGGATTAGGCCTAAGTTTGGAATTGTTTCTTGGTGTGTTTTAGGCGGGTTGAGCATGATAAAATTATAAAACACACTCTTCATAACGCAAAAACCTCAGAGATCTACAACAACTGACTGATAATTAGAGGGCCACATTTATTAATCAAAGTTAAATGAAACTTATGTTAGGTGGTATGTGAAAACCGCAATATAAGATACAACGAATTTTCATAATACCCTTCATTAAACAGATGCGTGAATAGCTGCTTCTGTGCCCAATGCCTCCAGACTCCAGTGCTGCTTCCAATACTCGTCACTGACGCCTGGGGTAGGCCTATACAGCCGCTGGCCAGTGGCCACGGACTCTTGCAACACTGCCATGATGACATGACCCACTCCTAACCCTAAATATCCCCTCAGTTATTTAACAAACCAAATCCAACAACCATTTTACTGATACACTGCACAGACGACACCTAATAAGCCGCAACGTCAGTATCCGGTGTATTTTCTGAACAGCAAATTCATAGACACGTATCAATAATTATCTCAAGAATTACTATCAAGTTGAAGTATTTGCATGCTACCAACCTTTTCCATTTTGTAAAATGCTGGCGAAACGGAGAATTATTGCCAAAATATTCCAAAATTCTAAGAAATACGCTGTTTTCGTCCAGCATAGAATATCTAACGCAGTTTACACGCAACGACCAAAACAAAATAAGTAAAAAAAATACGCGTGCGAAGTGCGACAGTCTTAGCCCTGCGCGCAGCGCCGCATACACCTTAGCTGTGTAACACCGTGTAGTGCATAGGCGGATTTACAGGGGGGGGGCAAAGGAGCCATGCCCCCAAGATGCCAAAGTCGCCCTTTTTGCCTTGCATATGCAATGCGTTATAAATTTCTGCAGTAAAACTAATGAAATTTATACTCAATATACCGGTATGCATTTTAGGGGGTTTTCATGCCCAAAAAGCGTTTGCTTCCGGAGCTGTGCCCCCGCGACCGGCCCCTACCCAAGAAGTTTACTTTTGTGCTCGGCTTTCGTCCTCAATTTTTGGCCCTTGGTGGCTAGTTCGCCTCTTGTGCCTCCAATTTCTGCCTACGCTTACGTAAGAGTAAGCAACAATAAACGATAAATAACACCAGAGACGTCTACACAGTGCAAATGCTCCAAGAAAAAAATAGAGGGCAGATTTTCTGGGAAATTAAGGGGAAAGTTGAATATTATTATTGTTCTGCATTTCTGATATCTTGCAAGCAGAAGTGTTCTGTAATGCTTAGAATGCACCAAATTCGTTTTTCGCCGGGGCTCTGCACCGGACCTCACTGATGAGCTCACGACGCTCCCCCAGACCTCTAGTCAGCTAGGGAAAGAGATACCCTCTCCCCATATCTCACCCCGTCGACGTCTGCGGCGCCTCACCTTGAGTTAGGGGGAAACTTGTTCCAAAGACTTAACGGGACAGACACCCCTGAGTAATGCTCTTTATCGCATGCAAGTCAATCTGAAACAAAAATGAAATTTAACATGGCGATGGTCACCATTTTGTATTTTAACACAAAGCATAACAAATCAGCTACCGACTGAAAAAGGTTCATAAAATTTTGCAGGAATGTGGTTATAGTTGCTACTAAAAATAAATCATGTGACCAGAATCGAGAAAAGTAGTAAATTCAAGATTGCGGTGGTCACCTTTTTAAATGTCGTTCATCACTTATAACTGCTTTTTTACCCATCTGCATGAAATTTGGTATGTAGACTAAATTCGCTGTCCCACATACAGGCTTGCCATTATATTAAACAAATAACAAAATGCAAGATGCTGGAGGTTAGTGGTAGTAGCTAGTAGTTGTTGTTGTGTACAAAGTAGGCTAACTGTTCAATGACCTTTCAAACTTAAATAAAACCGCAAATATTATAAATAAAAAAACTGCAAGCAATTCATTTAATGTTGTATACGCGCTGATGTAAAACGGCAAAAATCAAAAAGTATAAGCACGAACATTATGCATTAGCTTAGACATTTAAATCTGGCCACTGAGAACAGATTAAATGTCTAGGTCGTGCTTATACTTTTTGATTTTTGCAATCAAATTTTGATTTTTTAAATCTGGCTACTGAGAACAGATTAAATGTCTAGGTCGTGCTTATACTTTTTGATTTTTGCAGTTTCACATCAGCGCTTATGCAACATTAAATGAATTGCTTGCAGTTTTTTTTTCATATAATAATAATTAATAGTGGCGTAGTCACGGGGGCTCACATGGCAACTGCTCCCGAATTTTTAGTTTGTCGGAAAGTTTTCATCTAGTCAGAAAAATTTCTTCCAAGAATACAAAATTTGGGGCAGCAAATCCGCTATTTGAGGGAGTAAAATTGGACTTTTGAGCATCCACAACACATGCTGTGACACTTACGTAGGCATTGCAAATTTCGTTCAGCTTGTGCGTTTTTATCATTAACATTAATTACATCATGGCTGCTGTTAATGGAACTGATTCACACGTAGGCTACATGCATAATCGAATAACGCTTTGTTTTTCTTCGGTAAAGTAGCACTAAATAGATGTGACGACGTCGAACAGCATAACATCTGAACATCTGTATATTGCAAATTTTCTCAGCTAAGTTGCTGGCAAATATTGTACGGTTCGGTCAACATTTGTTTAAGTTATTTCCCAAAATAAAAAGGGTGCTCTTTTTATGGTTCACAATATGCGGACAGTATAAACAGACGCAGCGGAGAAGGTCACAGAGTGTGTAAAAAATCGAAGATTGGCGCTAACTATGTATAAATGTCTTTTTACAAAAAATCGTATTGCTTAAAGCCATAGATGTAAAAAAACAGCGTTTTTTTATTTTTGCCACGTTTTTAACGTTTTTTTCTATTTTTTAAAAACGTGCATTGAAACGTCTATCAACAGTATCAATTACTTGACAAGCACTTTTGAAACCACAGAAACAAATTAATAGTTCATAATGATGGTAGTCAGTCTAAATATACCAAATAAAAAAGATTTTTTATGTAATATATTTGATTAGTCTAGTGCTATGGTTTTATGATCACACGGTTAAATTGAAATTAAACAAACTTTTCTTTATCTAGACTATAGTTCCACGTATACTGCACCTACACCATTATTATTATTTTTTTATCGTTATTAGTTATGTTCCTTTCATGGCTGTCATTTGACGAATAAAGGTGTATATATATTAAGTAAAAGGTTAAACAAATTATGGCCAACGTTTTTTATTCAACGTTTTTAAACGTTTTAAAAAATTTTTTTAACGTTTTTTTACGTTTTTTAACTTTTAAAATTTTTTTCCGGAACGTTTTTTTACATCTATGCTAAAAGCAATATTTGTCTCACCGCGCTGTTCCATTTTACAGCACAATGTCAATATCGTTCCACACACTCACGATAACTAGAAAACTGCAACACAAAATAACTATTAAATAACTGGCAAAACGCTAATACAATCAGCGAAATAGGCCTATACAATTTAAAAAAACAGAATACAAAACGTTCGTACCAACTGGGCGGCAATAGCAGGTCGGACAAAAATAAACAACCAATTTTTAGCCGACCAAACTAACAGTCACGCTTATGGCACGCTGTCTGGTGACTTGAGTGAAAGGATTTTGGTGCAAAACAGCAAAAAGGATAAGAAAGAAAAAAATACTTCCCAATATCCTACTACATATAGCAGTGATGTAATAATCTTACTAGAGTCCGATCACTGTGTCCTTATAATTAAGGACTCGACGCAGTGCTGTACGTGTGGCTTTGAAGTAACTGCACCATAACGATTTTTGTAAAATTGCTGTTTTGTTGAGAATAGCATCAACTGACCAGTGTTGACCAATGTCTAACGTTCGATTGCGTTGTTGTTTCTCGCCGCATGCTCAAATATTGTGAATACGCCAATTTTACAAACATTCTGTCTCGTCGAGCTCATTGGACTCAGGTGATGAATAAGTAGACTCGACTACATCACTGCTATCAAGCAGGGCTGGAAAAAACTAAGTTTTTAAAGCAAGTTTTTAGATTTTAAGTTTTCTTTGGGTTTTTGGTTAAGTATCCAATGAACACTGTACACATAACTACGACCCAGGAAAACTCTTATGAGTAAACCATATTGATTGACGTCAGGTAACTCAAAAATCATGATTAAAATGTGAAATAAAATACGATATGTAATTAATGTCACAACAAACAAAAACCCATTAGAAAGCCTAAAAATTGAACGTTTGAGGTTTTTCAAAGTTTCTAAAACTAAAAACCTACGTTTTCAGACCAATTTTCCAGCCCTGGCTAGATGATCAATTGGTCAGGCAGTCAGATACGTGGGTGGCCTTGTTCAGCGGGGTAGGCCTAGCAGTTGTCGATAGGTATCGGAGGCGAGGAAGCGTGGATAGGAGTCTCGTTGCATCAACGTGTAGATCTGAAGCTGAGCGTCATCGAACACCTGACGCGTCGGCTTCGACATGTTGCGATTGATGACGTCACGCACCTTCGCGTCAAGGCTTACCTGTGTGTACACGCACAACCGTCCACCGCACGCCATGAATTTCACGCACTGTAAAAACGCACGTAACCGAACTGATCTGAACTGAACTGACATGGTTTAGAACTAACCAATGGGCAAACAGTAATGCATTACAGTAGGCACCGTCTAGCGGCGTCAGTGACTGTCACGGTCGCGCAGCCTGCACGGGCCAGCCACGGCGACCACGTGACTGGGTCTGCTGTGCTGAACGCCCCTAACACTGACTGGAGTCGCGATACCGGCTGCAAGACCTATTTTTCGTTCAGTGTCCTTGTCACACGACTGATCTGCTGAAACAGTACCTCCCAAGTAAACAAAATTCTCCATCTGCTTTAATTGTTCATCTTCCATCATAATCTGTTGTTTCTCCTTGTTAACACACTGAACTTCAGTCTTCGGTTTGCTTACTACACTGTGTCTCAAAAAAGACATCCCGAAGATTTTCGACTGTAACTTGAACAAGACTTAACAGATTTTACTAATTTTTGGTATACGAACATTTCCAAAACAACTGTACATCAAATAACAGTACAGTTTCCCACCTCACCCATCGTCTGTTTCTGTACTACATGAGCAATGCAGAACCAACGAAATATTGCATGTTTACCCAGTGTGGTAACATTACTTAATCTAAATAATGCTTAAAAACAAATTTTGTTAACATTTTTGACACATTGGCTGACATTTCATCTAAATGTTTCCTTGTCAACTGCCTGCAGTAAAATTGCTCAAAATGTCAGCCCACTGTGCTAACGCAGGCATGCAGACGATTTCTCCATGCACTGACGGCAATATCGATATTCTGCTCCAGACCAATACAGACTTCACCAGTTGCTTCTTAAATTCATAAACATTCTTGAACATCATCTGGTAGAGATACTGCTGCGTGACAGTCAAACCTTGTAATAGACTAGCTGTTGGGGCCCACAAATCTAGATAGGTCAAATTTATTGATGTTTTTATTCACTCAATGCGTATTTTGCTTGGTCAGATTTCCCCAGCTAGTGCAAAAACAGACACTGAATGAGGTGAGAACTAAACAATTATTTTATAGCCATATGTGTCATAAATATTTGTGCCGAAAATTATTAAAATCTATTATTTTTAAAGTTGCAATCGATAATGTCGGAGATGTTTTTTCACGTTTTGTATATTTTAGCACTTATTTCGCTTGGTCTGCTTTCCCTAGGTAGTGCAGAAGCAAACATTGGGTGAGGTGGGAAACTGAATAGTCATTTGATGGCAAGTTTTGTCGGGAATATTCACACTAAAAATTATTAGAATTTGATATTTTTTCTTTAAGTTACGATCGAAAATGTTGGGGATTTTTTGAGACACAGTGTATAAGTCCAAACCGGTTGCTGGTCTGGCTTACTCTGCCTACTAGATGCTGGAGTTCGCCGTCGGTCTCACCCAACAGGCTAATGTTATCTGCAAATCGTAGATTGAATATTCTGATTCCAGCTAATTGCTTGTGCTCTGCAGTTCACTTCAGTTGCGTTGCACGCACTGAGCAAATAAACTAAAAGTTAAGTTTATTTTATTTCCGTTATTTCGCAAAGTGTAGACCTACTAAGCGAGTGCAGTGCAGTACTGCAATTCTCTTCGGTTTAATTCATTTCCGTCGCTTTGTACACGCGTAAAAATTACATAATATTACAACCGCCGACGCCTTCATCGCAATAATAATTTCCGCTCGCTTAAGCCCAAATTCCATTACGCCGACTCTGCGACAAAGTCCGCGACAAGTTCCCGACAAAGTCGCGGACTTGTCGCGGACACAAATCATGGAAGTCCGCGACACAAATCACGTCGCCGACTTTCATGATTTGTGTCCGCGACAAGTCCGCGACTTTGTCGGGAATTTGTTGCGGACTTTGTCGCCGACTTTCCCCGTGCATTGTAACAGACTAAATCCCATTAGAGCGACACAAACGGGTTTGTTGCGGACTTGTCACGGACTTTGTTGCAAACATCTCGACATGTCGAGATGGTTTGTGTCCGCGACTTTTATGCTTTGCGTCCACGACTTTCCCCACAGGAAAGTTTTGGTGAAAGCCGGCGTAATGGAATTTCGGCTTTATACGTAGGCCTACATGAAATATAAATCGTAATAATAACAGTAAACTATTAAAATTTCAGTTCTCATTTAGTTGATGTGTTAGATATTAAACCGACGGTTTGTCTGTCAGTTTTCAAGTGCAAATTCTGTATCTTGTTGTATCGTATTGTAAACTGTAGCGTGCTATTATTGCTATAAACACACATTACAAGCAATTGTACACAGATAGTTTAAAGATGACTCAATTACAAAGAGAACAAAATAAAACAAAGCGTGCTAGGATGGAGCTGCCAGTTTAGAAAGATTAGAATGCCACTATCTTATAGGCCGCAGTAAATGCGTTGTCTGTTCGTCCGTCTGTCAGTGTGTCTCATAATTTTATGGACGTAAACGTTCCCAGCGGCAGAATGACCTGCTGTGCCTGTTTTAAGTTTAAAAGGTCCAAGAACGTGGGCACAATAATATTTTCGTGCAGTTCGTTACGGTATTGTTCAATTGAGTTGTCTTTAAAATTGCTTCAGCTTCTTTAAGCCTATGTGACTGATTAAATTAATAATTGATTGACAACCGACCTCAGTGGGTGAAATTATTGAGATGTAGTCTTCGTATATTAATCGCGCTTTGTCTTCAACACGCTGCGTGTCGTCTTCTCGCTTGAGGTCTTTGCAGGCGAGCCAGAACAATAAGTTCTCTTCACTAAACTCGGAGCGCAGAAATTCCCTAAAGTATCGCCGACCCTCTGCACATACGCACAAATACAACAAGCTCAGCTGGTAGGTGACGTGACTCGCGACTGCTATATACATTAACCAAGCTGCGAACAGACAGACACCGTCGAACGCAGAGTAGGATACAGACACGCTGTCTGACAACAAGGGTCGCTTATAGCACCTGCGAGCTAACAATTAGACCCAGTGGCGTACGTATTCAATCATCCAATGTGGTATGCACCCTTCTGGCTACCCTCCTATGTTATTGATTTAATGGACTGTTTTGTCACTATATTTTTCTGGTTTTGACCTTTTTGGAGAATTAACTCTTTCGTTTAGGGGGCTTGCACAACAGCGTCGTGAGTTAGAAAGTTGGAAGGAAAACAGGAATTTGGAACATTCCAACAGACAGCTGGAAATTTCCGACAAAAGAGATAATAGGAGCGGTGTGCTCAAAAGTTAAATTTTTCCTACAAATTCCTCCAAACTAAAAAAATTTTCAGCCCCAAATTTTGTATTTTTAAAGAAAATGTTTGCGGCCAAAAAAATTGGAGGCAAAAATAATGAAACACTATAGTATTAACAGCAACAGTTACAGATGTGGTAAGTAGGGATATCTGACAGCTGCATTACTTACTGGTGCTGGACATGACGTTGTCGAATGACTCCGCCCACTGCTTTGCTTCTTCCGCAGTGGCACAGCATCTGCAATAAATAGCACTTAACAGGGGCGTCTACACCATATAAACCTTGGAGCAAATGCTCCAAGAAACGAATAGGGGGGAGATTTTTTTTCCGGGAAATTAGAGGGGGGAAGTTAAATATTATAATTCTGCATTTTGGATATATTGCATGCTATATCAGAAATGCAGAATTGTGTTATTTAAC
>Ga0209367_1008091_pt1 | contig 14398 bp, 10 predicted proteins | sample WorMetLIZISLAND2_FD_187412 | JGI IMG/M metagenome (GOLD analysis project Ga0209367, IMG submission 187412) | Marine gutless worms symbiont microbial communities from Max Planck institute for Marine Microbiology, Germany - Olavius geniculatus... ... | reverse complement strand
TTTATTTTTTTACATTACGTATTCCGGAAGTGCGCTTAATGACGTCACGCAATGTCTAGAGCTGCGCCGTTAACTTACGCGTACATTTATGGAAAAAAATTTTAGAGTTTCGGGGGGGGCCGGGTCCCCTGTGCCCCCCCTCCCGTTGGCTGCGCCCCTGGTTACATTAATGTCAAAACTAATGTTCAACGTTTTTTTTCAGTTCTGTTTTCAAACTGACAGCAATAAACAGAATTTATTAAAGTCCTCGGTGTCATGCCGATGACTTAATCTCAAGGCCAAGACAAAGGCAAAAAACGTGGGACCTAAGGCCAAAAGCAAGGACAAAGACTTAGGACTAACGACAAGCCCAGGGCCAAGTAGCCTAGTCCAAGAGCATTAGCCCGCATATTGGCAGAAAAGGGGAAATGTTATAAAGCTGATTGTTTTCATCTCATATCAATAGGTATTATGTTGTATTGTAACATAATGGAAGCCAAAGAAAATCCAACTGGAGCTTTTTCTCATATAATTCATGTTTAAAATATATACGGACCACCTTTGTTATAGCCTAACGTAACTCCTCGAGACTTTGAAAATTGGTTCAGTAAATATGTATTTTTGTAACTTGGTAACAAACTACTTAAATATGTACAAAACTAGGACTTCAAAACATTAAATCGAATTTATATTGTTGCATTTAAATTCGGATGTGATTAATGAAAGCCAGGTTGGGATTCAAACGTTTCACGTGTTTCAAGACAACTAACTGATTCACATAGCACTTACGACGTATTTAAAGACAATGTCTAAAGAAAAAAAAATATGCAGTTTTGTGACAGATTTTGGTTTTGTCTAAAACGAATTATGTAAAATTACTTAAGACATGTCTTGAAATAATCTGACGACATCTTAACTTCGTCTTATGACGGTCTTGGGACCAATCTTTATTACGGTCTGTGTGAATCGGGTCCATTCATAAGGCTTGAAATACCGCCAGGGTCTAGGTAGATCCTAGGTGTACGGATTAGTAAGTTTTTCAAGGTGTACTGATGAGGGTTAAACGTTTTTTCCATTCTTGCCACGTTTTTTAACGTTTTTATCGTTTTTTAATTTTTTTTCTGGAACGATTTTTCACATCTAAAATTCGGTGTGTTACTGTTTTTATGAGTTGTTGTTTAAAAATTACATGGTAATGTAACGACATGTGAACCGGAAGCAGGATACAGTAGGCCTAAAGCTCTCGAAGCAGCGGGAACTAACATCACAAATAATGACGTAATCGAATGCACTGGCGTTTAGGCTAATTATATCGTATATGATAATTTACTAGATAATTATGTCGACCCAGCATTAGTTAATGATGCGCCCGTCCGCCAAAGCTTTGGCCTATTAAGCTGAAAACTTATACATCTGTTACTCCTGCTCTGGAAACGTTTTACCGGTATTATTTTTTCTGTGCTTTCTTGTTTTCGAGTTAAATACCCGTAGACTACAAGATGGACAGAGAAACAGACGGACAGAAAGACGGACAGACGAGCAATACCCGTACTGCGGCTTATTATGACCGCCGTTTATTGGCCATGTTTATTCGTCCAAAGAAAAACAAACCGACAGACACAAAGACAGACAGACAGACAAAAACAAATATATACATGGGAAAACAGCACATCTAGCAAAATCGTCCAAGATACATACAAAAAAATCATAAAACACAAAGTTACGAAACAACTTAAGAACTGACATAAGATTCAAAACTCTCATTAACCAGTTTTTACTGCCAATGACTTCTGTATAAAAAAACTTAATAATACGCAAGAGAAACAAAATAAAATCGTTATAACAAGTACGATATTTTTGGCCCACCGTTAGGCAGAGTTGGACAGAGGGATGACGAGTTCCTGTAGCTGTCAATAGTAGGTCTAAGCAAGTCTCTGTCTGCAGCGGTTTGACCGAAAATTTTAATGCACAGTTTCTGCCTGTAGATATCACCCATCCGCGCCGAATTACTGAATCGTATTTTAGTCTTGATTGTAGCGTTTGATATAGCAGCGTCACCATAGCGTGTATAAAACTGCAGTCACGCAGGAAAATCGCTTTCTTTCCGCAACCGTAAGTCGAACGCTGGCCTTTGGATATAGGCGGTACGGTCGGCCTACCCTAGCGACAGCCGAACTTCTTGTATGCCTTGCATTCAGCTAGTTACATCATAGATACTAGTAAGTTATATTCGGTTATCAGGTATTCATCGTTTGAGCTATATACCTGGGCCCTTGGCTCCGCCGGCTGCGATGCGACCAAGGCGAAATATAACGGCGCGTTCATACTCCTGCACAATCTGCATTACGTATACACAACGTCGTTTAATGCTAACAGACAGCAAGACAGCAAGACTTTTCGTCAAGACACAAATCAAGATTAATTATATTTCCCAAAATGACAGACGGTTATAAACAAACTCCAGGCATTAACTGTCAACTGTTATACTTTAAAAAACTAGGCCTAATTGCCACTGGTAAAAGTGTGCGAATGTTCAATGTAATTAGTTTTTATATTATAATTAAAAGTGCATTTTCCAAACACGGTACCGTTCAGTGACTCTTGTTTGGTCTTAACGAAAGCAGTGACGTTTTGGCACGGGCAGTGGGCGATTATTGTTCCCCAAAAAAATTTGTCAACAAAATTGTTCTAATAATGCAAAACCCGGACCAGAAAGATTTATTTTAATTTAGGGACAAAATTAAACTTCGGAGCACCTCTGTGGACATTTTTCAGCTCTCTGTTGGATCGACGTCGGACAAATTGGAACTTTCTGCCTGCTTCCTACTTTCTTACCTCGCGACGCCGCTGCACGAGAAGATCATGCAACGCTAAACAGTCATTTTGATCTTCGACTTTTTTCGCCGACCCTTAGGTCGAGCCTGATATGTCGTTTGTCTGCCGTCTGTCTGTCTGTCTGTCTGTTTGTCTGTAACGCATGTATTGTGTCTAAACGGTACGTCGTAGAGGGTCGGCAATGGCATAGGGCGATAACGACTTTCAATAGACTGCCAATAGTAGCCTAATCATGCAACGGTTTGGCCGGCCTTATGAATGCAAAGTTGCTGCCTGCAGGCATCACCCACGCGCAGCGCCAAATTACCATATCCTATCCTAGCGTTAATTGTAGCGTTCGATATTGCAGCGTCACCACAGCGTGTTTGAGACTGTAGTCACTCTAAGAAATCGTTTTTTTCCGCGACCGAAAGTCGGACGCTGACCTTCGGGCATAGGCGGTACGGTCAGCCTATCTTAGCGACAGCTGGGTTTCTTGTTCACAAACACATCCTTGCTTAACAGGCGTCGTGGGCGAATAGCCTACAGACAGCTATGTGTGTTAGGGTACCTTGATGCAAAACCAGATGGACAGAGGAAACAGGATGATGATGAGAATCCACGAAAGCACAATCAGCACGTAGCCGAAACAGTTGCATTCTGTTGACGCCGTCTCTGCTCAGGCACACAATGTCAATTGTTAAGCTGTACGAAGCTGACGAACATTTCATCTTTGCACGTTTAGTCCGAATAGACAAACTAGCGTGTGTAACGAATTTTAAGCCTAATGCGCTTGTGTCATAGATGTAAAAACATTTTTATGTTTTTTTTATAAAATAAAAATAAACGTTTTTAAGTTTTTAAAAATATTTTAATGCATTTTTATGTTTTGTTTTACTTTTTAAAAGTTTTTTGTGCTTTTTAATGTTGTGTTTTTTGTTCTAGTTAAAACATAAACACAAACATAAACATACATAAAATACATAAAACATACATAAAACATAAACGTACAAAATGACAAATATGATTTATTTCTTATGGGCAAATTGGGTTAAGCTGTTTTTGATCTGTACATTCAGTACATTCCGTTTTTAGTCTTTACAAATGGTAGGTTTTTGTTTTTATTTATCTGAGTTAGATATTATTTGCGTGTATAATGGTGAAAAAAGTAGCAATTGGAAACATCTGCAGTTTAATGTTTTACGCATGTTTTATAATGTTTTTATAAAAGTGAAAAAAACATGTTTTTATGTTTTTTATTTGCAAATCAATGTTTTTTGACATCTGTGGCTTGTATGGTCCACATTCCACAACTAAAGTAGGGTCACACATTCAGTCAGTTTTCACTTTTAAACGCTTAAGTTAAAGTTACCAGGCGTAAAATAAGCGAGTCTTTCATGCTAATACCAAGGTGGTATACGGTCGCATAATATGTTAACCATACGCCCACATATTTTTTTCTAGTTTTGAAAAATGGTAATAAGCATACAGACTATTGAATGTTGATGAACTACCAGTGTATGTGGTGTTTCGGAGTTCCAAACCTCGCATTAACTCAATCACATTAGGCTTAGGCATATATCTTTGAAATAATTCCGCTAGGCCTAAGAGTCAGATTAAAGAAAGCAACCACGAGAAAAGGCGTTACCTTTGGCGTCGGCACTGGGTTGGTTTCTGGCGCTAGCACGTCGCACAGGCTGGGGTGCTGTAGACACTATCGGCTGGTCTAACACAATATAAAATGCCCAATGCACACAAATTGTAACCATACAGTCAGACCTCGCTCACGGCTAATTCTGTGGGTGGGCCATGCCTGTCAAACATTCTGTGAATTCTGTGGATCATGTCCGAGGGGATTATGTCAGGGGGTATATTTTTCTGGTGGGATTGTCTAGAAAGATTTTTTTTTACAGTTTTACACCTATTTAGAGTACAGTGTCCCGGGGGATTTTTTTCCGGGTATTAGCTTACGTCTGAAAAATTATTTCTGTGGGAGAAAAGATTTTGCTGAATGCATAGCATTCTTTAAAAATAGGCAAATTCGCCCGTAATGTATTTTGTAATCCTGCCAGCAAACTTTTGTCCTGTCTCGCAGCTGCAGAATATCCGAAAAATCGGTCCTGCAACCTTGACCTTGGGTCCATGACTCTGGTATTCGAAAGGATATTCTAGAAGTTGCTGAGATGGCAGGCTACGTACATCTTCACGCAAAATTGTATTAAGTTACGCAGCGGTTCATGTTGAGAAACAAAGAAACAACAAAAAAACTTAGCGAGGATACTGAAAACAATAATGTCGTCGCTACCGCGGACAGTAATAATGTCGCTGCGCTATGACTGCACTACTATAGACCTACTACTATACTGCGCAGTTTCTTGCTTCTTCTACTTCCTTGCGCCTTATACGTATACTTCCTTGTTTGATCAGCTCACGTACCTAGTAGGCCACAGCAAGCAAAACTGAAAAAATATAAAACAAAGACTAGGCCTATAACACGCGTAAGATTTTATTTTAGGCCTACAGACTGCATACGGCCTAGGTACCGCCAAAACAAAATCACACTGAATTTCAGTTTTGTAGATATGGTCTACCACGTACAAGTGCTGAGCTATAGATACAGGCCTAGACCTTAAAAGTCGACAACAAACAGCGAGTTTACTTATAAGCAGTTAGGAAATGCAACTAGCCGATGATAAAGATAGGCCTACAACACAGCTCAAACCTACTAGACTCAAGTTCCATGTTGACGTAGATAGGATCGATGAAATATGCACAGAATATCGGATAATAGGCGGAACCCGAAGTAGATAATTCACGCAACAGCTGTAGGCCTACGGTACTGTACAATGTTAGGCCTACAATGTAGCCTACCACACATATAAGTACCGTATAGGGCCTTCATTAAATACTGTATACAGTAGTAGCCGGCAGACGCAAGCCATTAGGCCTACAATGCATACAGTCACCAATAGAATGGTGCAAAAACCATAGTTTTTTATCACTGTGCATCAAATGTGGATAGCTTTTATAAATTTTATCGCATACACGTAAACTTTTAGACATCCGACTAAGCCCTAATAGGCTGCAGCGTCGTCCTGACTCTCATGAGTTACAAAATTAGGCGCATGAAGTTGCGATTTTCCGACGGACAACTGCAAATTTCCGAGAAAGAATTAGTGGTGCTCAAAAGTTCATATCTTGCATCCTAACTTTCTCCCAAAATGGACGACATTTTGGCTCAAATTTTGTACTTCTGAGAGAAGATTGTCCGGCAAGGAAAAAGTAATTGCTGAGCCCAAATTTATGGGGTGGGGCGAAAATTACTCCCCATCCCATGTCACAACGCCACCAAAGCCTTGCCCCTATTATATGCCTTGTGCAATGATCAAATTTTGACCAATTAAGTAGGCCCAAAAAGTAGTCACGTGTTTTGGCTATCAAGATGGAATCAATTCGTGAGCCCTCTCAGTCCATAGCAAGACTACAGTGACACCTTGAACACTTTTTATTCAGATTTTTTTACAGAGACAGTGTGTCAGCGAACAAATTTGGACAAAAAATAATGACCGTATTTGCCAAGGCTACTACAATCGGCTGGTTTTGAATAAGTTAAATGTTTTACGGTTCACCCTACAGCGTCATGTGGACATCCGTCATAGCATAGCCACGCATGCGTTAAGCCAGCAAGCAGTGCAAATGACTGGGCTCTATGCTTACAGAGGGGGGGGGTCTACACTGCCACTGTGCTGAACGGATCAGAATTTCCGCAGTCACGCATGATGCACACCGTCGCTGTCGTATGATAATGTAGAACACGTATGCACTACTCGTGTACAGCGGTGTGGTGGGTTAAAAAATAGGTGATCAGAAAGTTGCAATTTTTCCGACTGAATTTGGTAAAAAAAGTATTAAATTGAAGGGATGTAAACTCTGGTGACCTGACCTGACCTGATGTAAACTCTGGAATAATTTACCTGATGATGTTAAAGCCATAAGTTCATGTCATTCTTTTAGATTTAGGTTGAAGAAGTTGTTATTGCAGTCGCTGGAATAGACGCAGCACTTTAAATTGTTTTCGTTTGCATTTTTTTCTGTCTATCTATAGTCTGTCATTATTTTGTTATATCGTTGTCTATTGTGTTAATGGTGGCCAGCGTTGATGGGCGTTTGCCTTTTCTGGCAACCTGCCATTGTAGTCGATTATTATTGTTGAAATTGTTATTTGATGTCTTACTTCGCTAATTAAATTCTCTCTCTCTCTCATGGGAAGCTTCAGACAGAATTCTGACAGATCGATGCAACCTTGTGACAAAAAGAAATGGGTGCTCAACTTTTTAACTCCGTTCCAAATTTTTCCCATAATCGGGGTTTTCAGCCCAGGATGACTTCTGCATTTCACAAGGTAATGTAGCGACAGTATTAACGTGTCAAGGTGGGCTAAACTACAGTTATTTACATCAAGCTTCTTCACGATGTTGCGCGCCAAAATTATCAAAATCGGCAAATGTTTCACGAAGTTATTCAAAAAATAAAAGTGGTCCCGGTCTTCAGAGACACTGAGTTTCAAACAGACTTAATGATGTTGATTCGTTAACCGTGTCAGAGAGTGCTGTATTATATCCAGTGTATTTTATCCTATAGTTATGTAATTTATCTTATTGTTATCCCATGTTATGCTCTGTTTTGCAATGGCGTTTGACCGTTGTTTAATAAAAGATTACTTACTTACTTACTTACTTAAATAGGAGGCAAAAGGGGCCGGGATATTGCGCAATTGTTCTTTCCTCACTCACTAATATTATGCAATATGCACTACGGCTGTATATGATAAGACACTGTGTAGGCCTATTAGAAATTAACAAAGTGAACTGTAGTTCAATAGTGTTTAAACTGTGTTAAACAACAAACAACGGACTGCACTCAAACAATATCTGAAAATCAACTGAAATCTGCTCTAGCCAAGACAAAGACGCAGAGCTAAAATCACCGAAATGAGTCACTGCTTTCACCAACTAACAACGCGCAACGGCGCAACGTAAACTACTCAACTAGTGTCTATATTTAAACATAACAAAATGACGAATACAAATATACGAAGAAGCTCAGCCTAAATACGTCCTGACAATGCTAGGCCTATGGCTTGAATTTGACATTTTGCATTGTAAGCTTAGGCCAATCCAAGTTCAGGTGACATACTGCTGCAGGCCTAATCGTTTTGGGTTCGGTGAGGAGGAGACGGAAATGTGCAATTTTTCGTCAGGCAGCTGCAAATTTCCGAAAGAAAAACTGCAAATACTCCAAATTTCAATCTTGCCATCTGCATACAAGAAAACAATTCTCAAATAGGAGATGTTCAGCCTTTAGTTTAATATTTTAAAAATTCACACAAGAAGCAAATTAGGCTAACATTTAGAAAAGGTGGCAACTATAAGAGTTCCACACTTTTGCTAAGCGAAATTTCCAAAATTTCCAGCACTTTTCCAAGACTTTCCAGGTCTGTCAAAACCTTATCGGAACTCGCTAAGGTTTAAATAAAAAGACAACAACAGTTACTTATTGTACGAATATAATGTTTCCATTAAACAAAGCTTTTCACAAAACCAATTTTTTTCGAAATTTGATTATCCCATCATTGTATTTCAGCTGACTAAATTGCTTATTTTAAACTTCCACTAAATTTATAAACTATCCAGGATTTTCATTTTTCAAGACTTGAAAACAACCCTTAGCTTTAATTTTCAAAAATGTCCGGGATGTGGAAAATTATGGAAAAATCAAGGACTTTCCCGGAGGAGGCGTGGGAGCCTTGAAATGGGTTCCGGTGACTCATGTCAGGACGACACTGATATGTCTATAAACCGAGAACGTCGCCTCCAGTCATTTGCCGAAAGCTTTGATCATCTCGACCGGAATCGGGAAGATGATGGTGGAGTTTTTCTCGGCGCTGATCTGGGTCAGCGTCTGCAGATAGCGCAGCTGCAGCGCCGACGGCGACTGGCTGATCACCTCGGCAGCCTCCTTCAGAGCACGGGAAGCCTTCTGTTCTCCTTCAGCCGCTATCACCTGCGCATATGACATCACGTCACACGGACATGATTAAGGATTTAAAATGTACTTGGCGTTTGCTCAGAGCTGCTAAGTTATCACACCGCCAGGTATAATCGCCACCCTCTCCTCCTTTCTCACCCCTCTTTCTTTTCCCTTCCCTTTAGTTAAAGTAGGCGGGCAATATGAGCTCTAGATTCGGCGTCTGGGAAAAAGCCCCAGTCAACAAATGTTTTCCTGAACTTTATTAGGACGATGTACATTGTGTCCGGTAAAAAAACTAATCCCCTCGACATCGTGCAATTAAAATGTCAAATCTGAATGAATCTGAATAAAGTTTCGTACACTTAATCTCCGATAAATTCCTAAAGCGAATGCCGCATTTCATTGAAAAATTTTATTTCTTAGCAGAGTTATTAATTGTTGAATATCAATAACAAATTATATCCGTTACCAACATGGCGTTACACAAGGAAACCCTTCTGTTACTTTACATATGCGTAACTCCAGATTCATTCAGATTTGAAATTTTTATTGCACGATGTCTAGGAGATTGGCCAGACACAGTGCAGTAACACATACCATTAACATCTGTTCTAAAAGACTATTGCCTTACGCGTCATACGCTACTCAGTCAACGGCCTATGGGACAACCCGGACGCGGTGACTGATTTCCTCAACCTTGACCATGCCTGGCAAAAAGCAAGAAGCTGCTGGGCTACCACAGCCAGTGCCGGATTAACTATGGTTCAGGTGGTTCACCTGAACCGGGGCCTCTAAACTCGGGGGGCTCATAATTTCACAGAAATAATTTTTATACATAAGATGGAATGCACTCATGGCGAAGTTGAAAACTACTAGTACGCATGGATCTGTTCCAAAACGCCGGATTAAAACTCGGTGGTCAGCACGTGCTGATGCACTCAACAGTTTGAATTCCAACTATCATGTGTACTTGGAAGTTTTACAACAGATTGCTGAAGACCCATTGTAGACGAAAAGCAACTCAGGTTAAAGCTAATTCGATTATCAAAGTTTTGACGAAGCTGGAAACAAGTTGTCTGACAGCATTTTGGAGCTGTGTTCTGAAGAGAACTAACATGACCAGTAAGCATCTCCTGTCCAAAAAAAGCTGATCTGAGATCTTCAGTGAGTCTTTTGCAGTCACTTAGTGAGTTTATTAGAATGACGTCACTACGTGACGGAAACAAGTTCGAAGAGTTTGTTGAAGTGGGGAAGGAATTGTCAGGAGCTTCAGAGTTTTCAGTGAAACATACAAAGTATTCCCGACGATCTGCAGATGACGAAAGTGTCCAAAGTGTCACCATGTCCAACTGCGAAAAATTTAGAATATTTACTTTCCTGGTGATGGTTGATTTCTTTCTGCGAGACATAGACAAAAGAATCAAAGCCTATTCAAAGGTCGACGAACTGTTCTCGTTTTGCGCCTAACTGATGTGGAAGCAAACGTTTCTTCGGCTGGAACAATAAATCTATATTCTAAAGATTTAGAGGGTATGAGCGCAGTCGACAGTGAATGGTTCTAGTGGAGATCACTGCTGAAGAACCTCAAGGTTACGCATTGCTCACCTTCCGAGATGTTGAAACTAATGCTGCAGAATAATTTCAGTACATCGTTCCCACACATTTATATTCTTCTTCGTCACTTATTTGACTCTCCCTCTGACGAACTGTGCCGGCGAGCGCTTCGTCAGTCACCTCAAATGCATCAAATCTGCTCTAAGATCAACCCAAACTCAAAAGAGATTAAACAACCTATCTCTGTTGAACATTGAAAGTGATCTGCTTCAGAAGTTGGACTTCTCGACAGTCATTAAAGCCTTTAGCTCAGCTAACTGTAAGAAGAGATCCTTCAGACTTTCGGAAGTGTATTTCTTACGAACACGAAATCACATCATAACCCAAATTTCAAATATGTGAAACGGTGACAATTTTGTATCAAAAGTAGCTGCAACTTGCAGCCTGCAGCTGCAGGAGCAGTGTACCTGTGACAGTGCACAGTGTAGTCTCTTTATAACAAATTCAAAACTGGTCTTTGTAATATTATTGTAGAATTTTAGGGTGAACAACTGAACATCGACTGCTAGAAATTTCAAAATCTGAACAGGGGGCCTCATTTTTCTAAGTGCACCAGGGCCTCTAAAGTCTTGATCCGGCACAGACCACAGCAACAACAAACACTCATCGTCGGCAAGTGATAACTGACTTAGCGCAAACGAATGGGTGTCTGTGAATTGAACAACAGTTGTCTTTATGTGTATATTTCGTCTAACATTCACATATCCCACTCCAGATGTGATGGTAACACTAGAGATAAGGAGAGACCTTGGCTTTGGCTTCTCTGGCTGACTCCGCCTCCGCAGCCATAGCACGCTGCATCTGTACCGGCAGACGCACGTCCTTGCTGTGTCATAATAAACACACAATCATTTTATACAGTGATCCGCCATGGTCTCGTTGTGCATCAACTGAAATGGATCCGACTTCCGATTGGGTCGCTATCAAAAAGTTAGGCCGGCCTCATATGCTGCAATAGAATAAAATAAAACAGCCTGAGCCGTTTTAATTTGTTTTATTGTACCATGTGCAAACCACAGCAATAAAATAAAACAAAATAAAACTTTTCTGCAAAGTTGCACAACATTGCGCGGTTGTTTAATTTCAGAAGTCCTCACTTGCTGCAATAAAACAAAAAAAAATAGCCGAAACAGCCGAAAACGTTTTAGTTTGTTTATTGCAACAGTCTTGTTTTGTTTTATTGCAGACATACGCACACGCTGCAACAAAATAAAGTAAAATAACTTGAAACAACGTGCAACAATCGTAAAACATTGTGCAATATTGCAGCTTGTTTTATTGCACCATGTGCAGACCCTTGCAATAAAATAAAACTTTTCTGCAAGTTTGCAGCGCCAAGTTTCGTCCTACGACAAACAGTACACACGGAGTCAACGTCGACAACGACGACCGTCGCAAGATATTTTATATTCTTTTATTTTATTCCGTTGTGCGGACGTCTGATAGGCCTATAAAACAAACGCACAACGTTATGCGGCTCTGCAAAGATGTGTCATTTTTCAGTTTTATTTCAAATGTTTGCATGTAGTGCAATAAAACAAGCTAAAATGTTGCACAATGTTTTACGAGTGTTGCAGGTTGTTTTGTTATTTTACTTCATTCTGTTGCAGCATGTGCAGATGTCTGCAAAACAAGACTGTTGCGATAAAAACACTAAAACGTTTTAGGCTGTTTAGTTTAATTTTTTTGCAGTATGTGAGGCCGGCCTTAGCCCTACTACATGGATGGTTGACTGCCAAGATCAACTCAGCCATCCATCCCTCCGGGGTAGGTAAATCAAGTACCAAGCTATCTAACTGGGGTCAAGTTGGAATGCGTTCACCTGTGTTAGCTGGCATCGGTAACACTGTGTAATCCCGTATGACAGGTGACGCTCCATAATTCTGTATTGCTGGAACTACATCTAACTATCTTAACCAACTAAGTTAGTTATGGCCATCGTTTCTATGACTGATAGCTAGTACGCTTAGACGGCTAATGAGGGGTTCGCCTAACAGTAACAATTAGGCCTACCAGCAGTTTTAGTACAGAAGACCTTTCGAAAAAGCTGCTATTTAGACCTAAAAAAAGTATAGACATCTAAGTCAAGAGGTTACATCTTGAAACCCACACAACTAATGCTTTTTCTGCAAGACTAACTTTTAACATTAGTCCCTGTCCTCAGAAACTCCTTAAGAACCAATGTAAAGTAGGCCTAATTGCTCCTGTTCTTGTATAGCTCTATTGAATCTTTACTCAAAGTCCTTGTTTTGGTCCTTAAAAAATCCTTGAACCAAACTGTGTCTGTTTGTGTTTCCTATCAAAACTGAAAGTACATTAAAAGTGCCTGTCTTTATCCGATCTTGGCAGTAGGAACTAAGTAAAGTCTGGTCCAAGACATGAGCGCATTCAAGACAATATCAACATCAATCCAAACTTGAAAGTCAAAAGAAACGGCAGGCTACAACCACTACATCACATACATGTACTAAGTAAGAAACAGAACATTTTCCCACATAAAAAAAAATTATCCTGCTTTAGATTTTTTTGCAAAGCTTCCAAGACAGTCCACGAATTATGCTGACATCCTGTAAAAATGCGTAAGACTTGCCATGCCCGTGTGGAGCCAATGCCTGAAGTAGTCTGCCTTCCTGTCTTAGAGACAACTCTAGAAATTGTCAATCCTAGGGGCCAACTGATGTCGATAGAGCACTAGGCTACAACGTTTATAAGGTTGGTATAATGATAACTACTATAGGCTTATTCTTAATATTATAATTAATAATCGCTTACATCTCGACTCGTTCAACTTTGATGCCCCACGGATCAGTTGCCTCATCCAGATGCGTCTACACATAAGTAACTTGTAAGTAAATAGGCAAGTGATTAGACATTTACAACGCGCCTAAAATCCAACCGAGTTGGCTTAATCGGCGCCACTTAACCAAATTTAGCAGTCGCCAAAGACACAAGATGATCGGCATTAATATACATAAAAGTTATATAGGCTAAATACAAAATTCGTTATATTTCAGATATATGCACGAAGCCACGAAGAGACAAATTTGCACGAAATTTCGCACAGTGTGATCGTTTTGCAGATGTAATTAGACCTAACTGTTTTATTTTACTATCAATCGGCGAAGGGGTCTCAGATATACGAGGAGTCGAATTTTGCCATCGCCCATTGACTTAGTCTGTCGTCGTTAATACAGTGCTGTGCTATGTGACAAAAAGGCATAATTAGCGACTGATAACCCCCAATTAAGCGAAAATTTAATCTACAATCCACGTTAACCCCCTTAATCACAATCTAGTAAAATTTCTTGTTAGCCCATGACGTTGCTGCACAGGACGCCACATATGCGGCTTGGTGGAGCAATGGTAGAGTGCTAGACTTACGATCGAGAGCAGTGGCGGATTCAAGGGATAGAGGAAGGCGGGGGGCGCCCCCTATTGACTGAATGCATCTTAAAACAGGCAAAAATTTTGCACGAAAATGCACTATTTTTGCATAAAAATTTCAAAAATTCTGATCCGCCAATGATCGAGAGGTCTTGGGTTCGACTCCCGGTCGAGTCGTTTTCAAGTGTAACTTATTACTTGGACAACGACTGTCTGTGGGCAGGTTAATCATTTCGCTATATAACGAACTGTCAACTCAGCATTCCATCGCCATGGGGTAAGAAAATTGAGTGCCGGCCTGTCTGGCTGCAGGGAGTTAACGTGGAACGCGTGCCACGTTCACCTGTGTCAAGCGGCAGGTAACACCGTGTGATCCTTTACGGCAGGTGACGCTCCGTAGCTCTGAGTTGGGTTTTCTATGAAGAGCTATAGGGCCGTCTTGATTATTGCAAAAATCTGCTGTACGGGATCGGTGACGGCCTGCTGACGAAACTGCAGACTGTCCAGAATGCAGCAGCGCGTGTCGTGACCGGAACTAGGAAGTTCGACCACATCACTCCAGTGCTGCGTCAACTTC
>Ga0209367_1008089_pt1 | contig 14407 bp, 6 predicted proteins | sample WorMetLIZISLAND2_FD_187412 | JGI IMG/M metagenome (GOLD analysis project Ga0209367, IMG submission 187412) | Marine gutless worms symbiont microbial communities from Max Planck institute for Marine Microbiology, Germany - Olavius geniculatus... ... | reverse complement strand
GTACTCCACCGACCATGGAATGAGCTGGGAGCTGGTACTGCAAGGCTGTCATCCACCCAGGACTTGTTCGCACTACCATTCAGCCTCGGTGTATCATGCTGAAGAGTTCACACGCTGGCGACGCGTTGCTATTGTTCTGCCACTCGCCACCTGGTATGCTACCAGCGTTCTTATTTGCAGCAGTACCTTACCTTACCTTACCTTACCTCCGGGGTGGACAGGCTCTTACACCTGCCCAGCGCTGAGGCCATATCAGCTTGGCCCAATACGTGTCCCCGAATGTAACCACAAGGTTACAGGTAGCCACTATAAAGCCTTAGACGGCTGTGAAGCCGTAAATCGACGGCTGTAAAGCCGCAAGTAGACGGCTATAAAGCCGTAGTCGGCTGTGAAGCCGAAACCAGCACAAGAGCACTGGTAACGTGTAGCAATCTGCCTACACGAGTTTGGTCAGCTCTTAGTTGGCTCCTCGCCTCCAGATTTTAGAAATCTTTCGGGTCATCGGTGCAAAGCCCCACCACCACGGCAAGGTGGCTGACCTCGGTGGGGTATTTGCAGCAGTAGTAATAGTAATAATAATAAATGTAATTAAATTTTTAAAAAGTAAACAAATGAAAAATAGTAATGATAGTATTAGTAGTATGAGTAGTAGTATTTGTTGGTGTTGTTTTTGTAACCTGATCTGCATTTTTATTTCGTTTACTATGTGGCCATATTGATAGGCTGCGTTACCGGTTTTCCCCTCCGTTTGTCCGTTTCTACTTTCCAGGCCTATAATTTCGAAATATTCTGCATTACTACGCTTTCATACGACTTGGCCTATACTGTAACAGCAATGATAGCTGTTTCCGTTGTTTGTTGTCGTTGTTTTGTTGTTGTGTACTTTAGTTGCAAAATGGTGTTGTCACGTCGAGCAGTACAAGGTTCAAACTGTAACACAAGCACGTGTCCAGTAGTTTATAGTCAGTGACCAGTCTGCATGTAGGCCTAGTAGTAGTAGTAGTAGTAGTAGTAGTAGTTGTTGTTGTTGTTGTTGCTGTTGTTGTTGTCACTGTCAGGTCCAGTAGTGCGCGGTTCAGGCTATGGCAGAAGCACATGTCTAGCAGCATATGGTCAGTGTCCAGTATGTACGTTGGTCAACAGTGCCTGGACCTGTGTCATGGACATAATCTCTGTGTCGCCGGTCAGTGCAGGTTTGTTAAAACTTGTAGTAGTAGCAGTAATAGTAGTAGTAGTAGTAATGGTGGTGGTGGTAGTTTAGCAATAGTAGTAGTTTTAGTAGCAGTAGTAGTAATATGTCACGGTCACGGTCCACAGGTTGAGCCAAAAATGGCACAATTTTTATACGCCTTCATCTTACTAAATATTAACTGATTTTTTTTAATATATTTTTACTGCCAAAATCAGGAGGACGTTAATAACAGCACTATAACTAAAGATCCCATCACACCTTATATGTGTCGCTACACCACCTTATGAAATGTCAGATGACGCATCAAGCCGGTGACACCACTGACCAATCGTCGTGAATCGTCCACGTTAATAGACCATCATGTTGAAGGGCTCCCAGACAGTGTAATCCACTGGATTAAAGTCCGGGCTGTTTGGGGGCCACATGTCAGGTTCGATCAACTTTGGCTGTTAAAAAATCATCTGTGGACATCATCATATATACACGCAGTTGAATCTACTACTTGTTACTGAAGTAGCTCTGTTATTTGAACACCTCTGATTGATTGACCGATGTTCACTTTTTACCACGGTTGCAGGTGCGACGAAGGTTACGGCGGAGAGACGTGTGTTCCAGTGGTTCCTCTGAAGAGTGAGATAAAGTCGAACTTCTCACTCGTGTCTCAGCTGTCGTCTGATTGGCTGGAGGTCATTGGTGGACAGCTGGCGGACAGCCTACACGGCTGTGGTACTATCGTGTCCGGCGAATCCCTATACTTTAGTCAGGTAGGCTACATTTTTTAGGCCTATATAGCTTTGCTTTTGCATTATATTCCAAATCCTGAAACTTTCGGACAATCGAGCATTCAAATTACTGAGCTGCCCCCCGGCTTGGTGGTGTTACAGTTAAAGCAGTGGTTTTACAATCACAAGGTCGGGTCACCGTCAAGTGATTACTACTTTGATGCATGGCTGTCCTTGGACAGATAGGACAAACCGTCTCAGTATACCAACACCAAGGCTAACTCAGTTTTCTATCCCTTTGGGGTAGGTAAATTGACTACCGGCCTGTATACCCGGGGTTAAGGCAAGGCACGTTCACCCGTGTCGGGTAGCAAGCAACATTGTGTGATAACGCGTGGCAGGCGTTGCTCTGTAGATGTGCTATGAATTTCGTTCTGAACTTTTTTTACATTTAGCACCAGTACGTAGTAGTAGTCGTTGTCGTTAGTATTACATAGGCGAGTTTGCATAGAGCCATAGCTGTAACTGGGAAATTGGACACAAGACGCGTGTAGTAGTAGTAGTAGTTGTTGTTGTTGTTGTCATTGTTGTCGTCGTTGTAGTATCTCCGACCATAGTAGTGTGATCTGGAGTGCGTAAAACAGTAACTTGGGACATAGACACAAAGGAGGTAGATTTCGTACAGTTCACAGCAGTAGCAGTAGTAGTAGTAGTAGTTGTTGTTGTTGTTGTTGGTGGTGGTGGTGGTGGTATTGTTGTCGTTGTTGCTGTAGTCGTTGTAACTGTCATTGTTGTAGTATTTCATTATTGTTGTATATAGGCGGGAGTGCGTAGAGCGGTAACTCCAGACCTAGACACCGGTGAGGCGGATTTCGTACAATTCACAGTGCAGCTGGGCGGCAAAGATGCCAGAACGGCGTGCTTTGATGCCGAGCGGCGTGAAGAAAGTCTGCTATTGATGTACAGTAACAACGCCGGCATCACCTGGATACTGATTAAAGAAATGCAAGCATAAGACTACACCATTCCAAGGTAAACACTAATACTATTACGTAAAGGTAACTAATAATTACAGGTAACCAAGTTACAGTTAACGAGTTGTAACATTAGCGATATATTTTACGGATATCTGGACTTGCTTATAGTTTTTTCTTTGTTTTGTTTTTTAGCTTCTGTTATCGTTATTTTTTAATTTTTTTCAAAATCTCATAACCGTTTGTGTATGTTTTAGACACAACATTGCTTTCATTTTACTGTTTAAAATTTTATTTCAATTCAAACATTTTTAGTTCGTTTTAGTTTACGTGCTAGATGAAACTGGCAGGTTGGCTGTCCGTTTTTCAGCACAAGTGTTGTTCGTATCGTATCGTAGCGACTTACTTTTTAGCGCGTATAGAACTGTAGTCATCTCTGGAAAATCGCTTTCTTCTGCGACCGGATGCCATACGCCGGCTTTTGAATAAGTTTACAAGCGGTACGGTCGGTTTACCTTACCGACAACTTTGCTTCTTGTTCTATTTTTTTAAATAAAACAACCAGAAGTTGAACATGGCAGTTTTCGTGGTTTTTCTTTGCTGCAAACATTAGTCGAAATCGATTAATTTTGATTTGTTAACATTTTTTGAAAATTAATCCATTAAGTTTATTTTAGTCGGTAGCAGCTCTAAGCAACTATATCATTACCGTGTGTTTGTCGCTAGGTTTGTGCACGTGGTATTGCCGAGTGAGGCGAGGTCAGCCCGTACACGTCTGATGTGGTGGCAACCGCAGAACTCCGGCGTCAACATGGATCAGTGGGCGCTCGATGAACTGCTGGTGTCTCGATACGAAGACCTCAGAAACGTCGACGACGATTTCGACCGAAAACCAGTAACAAAAAAGTTCATTATCTTCATGTCATAAAACATCAAGATGATGTTCAACATGATGTTGACAGTCCAAATCGTCAAAGTCTGCTAACGCATTTTGCAGCTTAGTGATTTTGTCTGTCATTTTCAGGTTCTTGCATTTTATAGCTATTACCCTAACCCAAACATTAACCCTAACCTAACACTAACCCTAATTATTCTTAGCCTTAAACCGTAAAACCTACATTATAATATTGACGCGAATTCTAGTCAGCAGCGCGTGTACTGTATTTAATGTCATTCACTAAATGGCAACCGCAATTCTTCGTTTTGACCGTTGGTCAGATCTGACCGGCTGCTGGTAAATAGTCAGTGCGTAATTTTTACACACGCGTTAACGCGTTAACTAACGCATTATTATATTGCTAACGATGTAGGTAAACTGCATTGACAAGGTGACTGTAATAACGACCGAAGAAGTCGCGGCTGTACCGCAAGACCGTGTCAGTAGTGATGAATCGGCAATAAAACAATCTTTAAATTACTTGAATATTATTCGATCGTAAAATAGCCGCTGTTTAGCATAAAATATTTAAACTACTGCTTCACAGAATTTAGTTAATTTACGTACGTGCGTTAATTTTTTTTGACGCGTCTTAAATTTTTGTCACACGATAATGCTTGAAGTGAACGCGTTAATTAAACAGCTGTGGTGTAAAATACCTTTGACGAAACTGTAGGCCTACTGTCACTCTCGGTATTTAGGCTGAGTCTCAAACCTTTTTGATACGTCTCTCGTATTCTGCGCAGACTCATTTATCTCGCGCTTAACTGACGTCGTCTTAGTAATAATACTGAATTATTACTTAGGCTCGGCGGCGTCGTAGCCTACGTAAACAAGAAATATGAGCTAATGCTCACGAGACGCGCGAAGCCTATAGCAGTTCCGGTTTAGCAGTTTAGCTAAAAATTGGGGTGTTCACACTAAGTTCATATACGAATACCAAATTTTCTATATGGATCGCATAACAATAGTTCTTGTGAATGATATAGACTTGTGTCGCAGCCCGAAATCGCCAAAAGATTTATAAAACCCCCTATTGTGGCGTTCAGGGTCATTCAAGGTCATTCAATTCGGCGCCAATTGAGAGCCAATGTACGACTTCCTATTAGTGATTAATAGTAATCTAGGCCCTATCTCGCACCGTTACTGAGATAAGCGACTTATTGGCCAAAAATTGCAAATTTCGCACACATGACTCTCATTTAGCGTTTTCTTTCGGGGTGACCCCCTTCGAATTTATGGAAAAGCTTTACGGTTCCTGAAACTAGAGTCTTACGGGCAGCAGATGGTGAAGATTTGATGATCCTAGCTTGCAAAGTTTTTGACTGATCCACCCGTGTGACGGACGGACGGACAGACAGACAGAATTGCGATGGCTAAGACACGCTGAAAGCAGTAGCTGCTTTCGCGATAAAAAGTAAGCGATGCAGGAAGTTGCAATTTTCCGGCAGACGCTATAAAACTTTCCGACAGAATTCCGACAGAGGAGATTATAAGTGATCCATATCTTAATTTTGCGCCTATTTTTTTCCAAAAAATGAGGGATGGTTTTTAGCCGCAACATTTATTATGTTGGACGAAAATTTTCCGACAGAGACAGGAGGTCGCTTTTGCCCCGTCACTGCTTAGGCTGTTATGTACCTTTGTGATGACTAGCAACGTTCCCGCCCTACGGACGGGTCCACTCCTTTATGGACAAGTCCACTCCGTTACCCGGCAACAGATCCCCCACCCCGTTGGGAGGGGGTGGGGTCAAGTTGGGGCGCACCTACCTAAGGCCAAAGGATTCAAACGCCGCGGTCGGCGCCAGAGGGGTATGACAAACAGACAGACAGCCTGAAACAGACAAACTTTCCGCGCATTATAGTAAGATGATGTAAAATGCTGTGATGCTGCTGCTGCTGCTGATGATGATGATGTAGCTAAGCGACGAAGGCGACACTGTCAGTGACTCAGACTCAGAAGCAACAGCAGCAGCACCAGGGAGTCAGCCTTGGTTGATGACCACCGAGTCAATGCTGACGTCATACTGTGAGTCCGCTGACACCGCCCTGGCAATGATGCCCCAGCACAGTGACAAAATCATCTCCACCAAGCACCTGCGACTACGTCACGATGACGTCATTCGCTTCAGAGTATGTACAGTTGTACATCAGCCAGCCAGATTACTTACGCAGTCTACTATCAAATCTTCGCTAGAAGTTTGCCGCTGTTCAGGGCTCGAAGTATGGAAAGGGTATGGCAGAACTGTATCCTGTGCATGCAGCCAGTTTTCCGAGATTTCGGCAGTATTCAATGATTCAAGTGGCTACTACTTAGGCGATAGCTGTCTCGGTATATAACCGACACCAGTGGCGTATTTGGGGGGGCATGGTGCGATGCCCCCCCTTTGGCCCGACCATGAAAATTTTTTACAGGCGACTTTATATGAAAAGGTGCGTTTTTGGCCATTTTCCAGCAAGAATTGTAAAATTCAACAATGTTTGATGGTCTTTTGCGTTTCCAAATTTCAGAAAAATGGGCGAATTTGCGGTTTCCATTGAACATTCAGAAGCAAAAGTGTTTCAGCTTCAGGGAGGCTTCGCCCCCCTCACTCCCGACCAGGGGCTCTGTCCCTGGACCCCGCTGGGGGCTCTGCCCCCAGACCCCCGTTATAGGCTCGCGTTTCGCGCGCTCGCCATGCCCCCTTGCCAAATCCTGAATACGCCACTGACCGACACCAAGGTCAACTCAGCCTTCCATCCCTGCTGAATAGGTACTAAGGTAGACCTACATCGAGTGCCTGCCTGGCCTGCTCGGCTGAAGTTAGGGCGGGACGCGTTCACCTGTGTCGAATAGCAGATAACACTGTGTGATTGAATATGGCGTACAGAGCAAACAGCAGAAGACGAAATGCACTGAACTGAATAGAACTGCAACTTTGATAATTTCTGGCATACAGATGTAGAAGAGGCTAAAATTGTGTGAGGTGTGCACCGTGCAGCGTAGGCGAAAACTTAACCACAAATTTCATACTTGTTTTTTTGCGTGCGACAGCTAGCTAGCTATAGCATAACATCGCCATTGCGCAATGTCAGAAGAACTTTGCTGACCGTGTAATGGTCAAGCTTGAATTTTTAAATTGTGATTTGTGCTGTTTTATATCTACAACCACGATGTCACCCTCACATTGAATATAAACTGGACAGTTGTTTTTACATAAATATCGCAAATGTGTCAAAGCGTTGCGCGGGAAACTGCAGTTCTATAGAACAGTTCTCGTTTTCCTGCGTTCTAACGTAGGCCTAAATGGTTTTCGTTCTGTTGTTGTCTGCTTGCCGCAGTATTTATTTTATTTCGATATCTTTATTTTGCCAAAAAATAACAACAAAACATAAACTTAACTAAACTTAGCTAGGCCCTAAACAAAATAAACGAAATGCAAATCTCATCTCAGTCACAACGATGTGTAATCTCATTTAAATATTTTTCGGCAGTTGTAAAAAATAGATTGAACAAAGAGTTCTGGCTGTTAGTAAAGTTCACCGAGAACTTTTTTGTAGTTTTGGTTTTTTCTTGGACCTAAACAATTCTAGTTTACGCTCTCGTAAAACGAAGCTCAATTATTTTTGTTTTCCTTTTGCTGCTGAAATAACATTTCAGCTCTGTACTGGGTGTATGTTTGAGATTCATGTCTCCGTGATCGCTTCTAAACGGCAAACGATTAACGGTGTGTAGAGCTGTGCATGGAAATATCAGATCACACTGTGTTATCTGCCGTCAGACACACGAGATTGCGTTCCGCCTTAACCCTAACCTGGAAAATTCTTCCCACCTCCATATTGTCATAATGTAACTAACGCTAACGCTAACCCTAACGCTGATCCTAACCTCAACCCTAGCCCTAATCCTAACCCAATTGCATTACCTCATTACATTACATTAAAAGAAATTTACGCTTTAGTTCAAGAATATATCATAACAAAATGGCAACACTTATGGCAATTAACCAGTACTGGAAAATTTTATAGAAAAATAAACCCAATGTATCCCTAAAAATTAAGTATAAAAACTCGATAAGAAGAAAAGAAATCATCATAACAAGAATGCGTTTTGGAATTTGTTTGACAAATGATTACTTAAAAAGAATTAATACTAATTAATAATTACTACTAATTAATAATTAACCCTAACCCTAAATTTAACCCTATCTTTAATCTTAACCCTAACCTATACTGCTGCGTGTGGGAATAATTTTCCGGTGCGACGAATTCTCCACTACACTGGTACTCGATCTATACTTACCCCGGAGGGATGAAATGTTGAGTTGACTCCGTGTAGGTTATAGTATATACCGAGATGGTTAACCTGTCTGCAGACAAATTATACCCCGAAAATCAAATTTTTTGGAATACCATATTTCGACTACACGCGCTACAGAATGACCAAGTCTTGCTAGCGTATACACCACCAGGGATGGGGGCTCCCCCAACAATTTTTTTTCAAAAGGGGGTCAAAAATTTGCTTAAAATTTAGCGTATGAGCCTCTTGCGCTAAGGGATTAGCCTAATGAAACTTTACCACCCGATGTGCCGCTGGACGTGTACAAAATTAGGGGGCACCGCCCTCTTAAAATTTTGGCAGGCAAAAAACGTTCAAAATTTGGCGCGATTTCGACAACTTTCGACTTTGACCGCAAATATCTCCTGAACGGATTAAGATATTGAAAAGCGGTCAACGGCGTTATCAACTACAGTTTCTTTGGCGTTGAACGAAAAAAATCTGGTGACCTTTGGCCTATTAACCACAAAGTTGTGTTTGCTCATTTCGACCTACCCAACATCGACAGTTCGCGCGTTTTCGGACAACTTTAAACTTTGATCGCATATATCTCGAGAACGAATAGAGATATCGATAAAAGAAAACGGCGTTTACAACTACAATCAATTTTACGTCGAAAGCAGAAAAATTGGTGAACTTTTGTTCACAAACAACAAAGTTCTGTGGTCTCATTTCGAACCACCCAAGTTTAACATTGCGCTTGCTACACATGCATATGATAATGCAGTGGCGTTCGGGTCACTTGACTTTGCTGCAGACGAAATTTCAACCTCTTAACTGTCCCCCAATCGGACTTACGGCGCCGGGCGGCCTCACGTTGGGCTCTGCCCCATATTTCTAGTTTTTTTTATAGTTCGTTAGAAAGTAAACGGTGTCAGTTTAGCTCAGTTTAGTTAGCCTGCTCTTTTGTCCGCAGATGTCTGTGAACTATTATCGCCAGCGTTCCGCTTTTTTCGCTTTAGTATTTTGCTTCGTAGTTTTTACGTGACAACGTCAAGCATCATATAGGCCTAAAAGAGAAACAACAATTATGTGTGTTTCTGCTGAGAACATGAGGTAATGTATGTATGTATGTATTTTAATTTTAACGTCGCTGCTCATAACGATGATGACGAGCGACGTCGACAAATGTCAGTTACAATATATACAAAAAATGTCCAGCAAGCACATCTTAACTAACATCTCTGCAAAACACATATTGACTTAGCGTAAAACTAACACAATCGAAGTATTTTGCTCAAAATGTCACAAACGAAGTACGAAAATACAACATATGTAATGTTAAATGGTCATATAAATCCAAACTAACTATATTTTACGTTTAATATTAGCGTACACTACTTCGATAATGTCAGGGTTTTTTAAAATAATTTCCAACTGCGGAATAACATTTAAAGCAGTACAAGCATTCAGTATTTTACAACACAAAATACTTTTAGCACATCCTAGTAAAATATGTTCCAAAGATGCTGCTGTATTAATTCTTTTTAAGTAATCATTTGTCAAACAAATTCCAAAACGCATTCTTGTTATGATGATTTCTTTTCTTCTTATCGAGTTTTCATACTTAATTTTTAGAGATACATTGGGTTTATTTTTCTATAAAATTTTCCAGTACTGCTAAATTGCCATAAGTGTTGCCATTTTGTTGATATATTCTTGAACTAAAGCGTAAATTTCTTTTAATGTAATGTAATGAGGTAATGCAATCGGGTTTATTTGTTCATGACAGATTACTATGCCTTTTAACGGTGTGCTATAATCTTGCTTCAACTTTTTATCGCGCATGTTTTTTTTTGTAAAAAAATTTGTATTTCTGCCACGTATTTTAATTACGCGTCTTTTATGCTCTATTGTGGCCGTGGTGCGATGTCGCGAATCCTTAACAATTGCCTTTTCTATAGCTTAAGGCCTATACGTTAGCAGAATAAAATTGTAATCGCGTTCGCCAGAGGGCGGCATCGTCGGTTTTTACTGTTCTCGCTGATGACGTTTCGCACATACGTATTATACACAAGAAATTTGAGCTAATGCTCACGAGAAGCGCGAAAGCATATAGCCAGGCTTGCCGCGGATATGGATATCCATGGATATATCCATGAATATTGTGCTAATTAAACTGAATATTTAAGTGTTTTATCTCTATATAATATTTTTCTGTCTGTCGTTTTTACTCTTCATTTTCTCGTTTATTTTTGCTATCGAGTCAAATGAATAATCAGTGACATCAGCACGTCAGCATTTAGTTAGCCTAAATTAATTTATGTGCACTATAGCAGCAACAGGTCTTAATCTAGGCCTATGGTGCTTTAATACTGTTGTTTGGGCAACAAACGGTCTATCAGTTTGTGAGATTGTTATTCTTTTTTTATCAAACGGTAACAAAATTACAAACGTTTTGGATTCCTAACAAATTTAATGCTAGTAGGAAGTACAAACCAGTTGTTCTTCAAAGCGTTCACTCTATCTATACCTGTAGGCGTACACATGAATGCAACATGCGTCTTGGAGAACAAAAATTCCAGCTGTTGCTGCGATGGGCCGACCGTACCGCCTATATCAGAAGGTCAGTACCCGACTTCCGGTTGCGGAAATATAGCGATTTTCCTGAGTGACTGCAGTCCCATACTCCCATACACGATCCAGTGACGTTGCTATACTGGACGCTAAAATCAGTGCTAGGATAAGATGCGGTAATTTGGCGCACATACTGTAAGTGACGGCTGCAGACAGAAACATTGATTCAAAATTGCGCCAAAAAGCTGCAGATAGAGACATGGTTACTGTCAACAGCTTATAGGTAGTCGTTATTACCCTATCGAACAGTATCGCCAACTTTTTACGACGTACCGTTTAGCCATAATACATTTGTTACGGTTAAAATGACGACTGAGAGACGACATTATGGTATACCCAAGGCTCAACGGTATAGGCTATAGCAAGGGCAATAAAATAATTACGGTAGATTTTCATGACAGCCGGGAAATACTTTTCTGAAATTATATATAAAATTATATATATATATAAAATTATATATAAAAAAACTGCAAGGAATTCATTTAATGTTGTATAAGCGCTGATGTAAAACTGCAAAAATTAAAAAGTATAAGCACGAACTAATGTATTAGCTCAGACATTTAATCTGTTCTCAGTAGCCAGATATAAATGTCTAAGCTAATGCATAATGTTCGTGCTTATACTTTTTGATTTTTGCACTTTTACATCAGCGCTTATACAACATTAAATGAATTGCTTGCAGTTTTTTATATATAATATTTGCGGTTTTATTGAAGTTTGGCATACCTGCATGCAGGACCTCCAGGGTAATACACGTGCCAAATTTCGTGCAAATATGTGCAATAGTAAACGAGTTATGAGCGATAGATGAAATTCAAAATGGCGGCCGCCGCCATCTTGAATTTATTACTTTTGTCCATTTTTTGTCAAATGATCTATTTCCAGTGGCAGCCGTCTACATCACTGCAAAATTTCATTCATCTACGTCAGTCGGCGGCTGAGTTATTGATGTTTGTGCAAAAATTCAAGATGGCGGCCGCCGCCATCTTGGATTTAATTTTTGTTCAATATTTTGGCATACCTGCATGTAGGACCTCCAGGGTAATACACGTGCCAAATTTCGTGCAAATATTTGCAATAGTAAACGAGTTATGAAAGATAAATTAAATTCAAAATGGCGGCCGCCGCCATCTTGAATTTATGATTTTTGTCCATTTTGATCAAACGGTCTGTTTCCGGTGGCAGCCGGCTACATCACTGCACAATTTCATTCATCTACGTCAATCGGCGGCTGAGTTATTGATGTTTGTGCAAAAATTCAAGATGGCGGCCGCCGCCATCTTGGATTTAATTTTTGTTTAATATTTTGGTATACCTGCATGTAGGACCTCTATGGTAATATACGTGTTAAATTTCATGCAAATATGTGCAATAGTAAACGAGTTATGAGCGATAGATGAAATTCAAAATGGCGGCCGCCGCCATCTTGAATTTATTATTTTTGTCCATTTTGGTCAAATGATCTATTTCCGGTGGCAGCCGTCTACATCGCTGCAAAATTTCATTCATCTACGTCAATGTTCATACGAACACGGAGTATGTCCAATGCATTTCGATAGTTTACAGTATATTATGTCCGTATAAATATAATCAGTGACCGTTTAAACCGGTAGAAAAATTACAAAATTATAACTCAAGATGGCGGCAGCCGCCATCTTGGATTTTTCCACAAACATCAAGATGGTGCCACGCTAGAAGTAAATGGTGAAATGGAACGAATGCGAAAACAAGCTGCTCGAATTTCCAGTTCCGGAGGTGGGTTTTGAATTGGAATCGACAGTTCAACATTGTCGAAGGAAGTACTCCTCGAGCATCAACAGAAGGATGTCGTCATCAGAATCATTTGTGAGTGGTTAAGAGACCCAAAGTCTCCACCAGAGGCGTCTGAGCTCTGTGCGGCAGACCCGGAGATTCAGGCGTTGTACGCACAACGGCAATCGTTGGAGCTTGTGGACGGCATTCTTTGCCGTAATTTTGTGCGACCCGATGCTAGTATTCAATACCAGCAGGTCGTGGTGCCGAGGACGCTGCGGACTGAATTTATTCAGGCTACGCATGCGGGGGCAATTAACGGCCACTTTGGCGTCGAAAAGTCGAGGGAAAAGCTTAAACAAGTCGCGTACTGGCGAGGCTGGGCTGAAGATGTGCGGTTATACGTGTTGCGCTGCCTTGAGTGCAATCAGTATAGGCACGGGCCTCGTCAGCGACAAGGGCAGCTGCAAAAAGCTGCGGCATGTGCGCCCATGCAGAAAGTACACTGTGACTTAGTGGGGCCTTTTGTAGCCTCAAGGTGTGGGTACAAATGCATACTGACGGTCATCTGTGCCTTCACCAGATATTTGATTACCGTTCCCATTAGGGACAAGACTTCGTTGACGGTGGCTAAGGCGCTGATTTACCACGTCTATCTAGTACACGGGCCGCCGGAAATTCTCGTCCATGTTTTGGGTGGAGAATTCTGGTCGGCAGTAATGACCGACCTAGCCAAGCTGTTAGAGATTCAAGTCTCAAAGATTTCTAGTCATCGACCACAGTCGAATGGAGTTTGTGAGCGGATTCATGCCACGATGCACTTTGTTTTTGCAAAGGTGGTGGCGAATAATCAGAGGAATTGGTGCGACCTGACACCATATGTCACGTACGCCTACAATACTGCTACTCATTCGGCAAGCTCATTAACGCCGTATTATTTGTTACATTTGCGGCACCCACGAGCCCCGATTGAGTTGATGATCGAAAAGCGGACGCAAGCCGCAGTGAACTCTACGGAAGAATACGTTGAGGAAGTCGCGGAACGGATGCGACTGGCATATTCAGCCGTGAGACATGGCCTTAAGGCTAGCTTTGAGCGCTGCAAGCGCAGGTGTGATGCCCGAGTAAAGACCACCCGTTTCCAGGAAGGAGATATGGTGTTTTACTACGTACCCAGAAACCGCAAGGGATTATGTCGTAAGTGGTCGCTCGACAACCGTGGGCCATATAGAATTCAACGCAAGCTCAATGACGTCAATTATATTATTCAGCGGTCACCACAGGCCAAACCGCCGATAGTGCATATAGACCGCATCACGAAATATCATGGAGAAGTACCGGCAAATTGGAAGAAGTTCGTGAACAGTGAAGCTGCTGTCGATTTGACGGAGGCCAACACCATGGAGAATGGTGAGCCGACTACTGTGAAGACTAGGCAGCAAGTCGGTCAGACTTCTGCCGCGACGGAGCAAGCCGAACCTTCTCAATCGCCATTGCAAGCGAATGGGGGAAGGCCGACTGAAGTCTCCGATCAGCCATCCGGGTCACTGCCGCAGCAATGTGTTTCGTGCGACGGTCGAGCTGGGGAAACTGTGAGTGCTGCCGAACCAACGGGCGAAAGTTTCAGCGTGTCGCATGGCCGCTATGGGCGAGGTCGGCGGACCAAACGGGCACCGCCGTACTTACAAGATTATGTGAATGAGATTGTTTGTTGTGTTGCAGGAAGAAGAATGGCTGAGGCAAGCAGGACGACATCGGCCGACAAGGTCAAGCTGATCATCTGTTGTGAAATTTGCGGGGAGTACAAGAAAGAACGGGCGATGCGGCGCCACGTCCGCCTTCGTCATACTCATGACTACAAACGGAATGAGCCTCTCCGCTATGTCTCGGACCCTGCAGAACTGGAGATGCTGCGTAATCGAGAGCGGCGGGC
>Ga0209367_1008088_pt1 | contig 14408 bp, 14 predicted proteins | sample WorMetLIZISLAND2_FD_187412 | JGI IMG/M metagenome (GOLD analysis project Ga0209367, IMG submission 187412) | Marine gutless worms symbiont microbial communities from Max Planck institute for Marine Microbiology, Germany - Olavius geniculatus... ... | reverse complement strand
TACTTGTGTATTAGCCTAGCCTGATAAGTTGCAGGGACATCTAGTTTGGTAAACTGAGCTTCTACACCCTGGAAGTAGGATGGGAGGTCAGTAACGTCATCAGGTTGAGGTCCTATGATCTGAGCCAAAGCGTCACCAAATCGTTTGAGCTGCTTTACCACATTTCCGTCCTCCTTTGCCTTCTCATTTATGTCCACTTGCTTCAGGTCCTTTTCATGCTGCAGTTGCCCTAGTGGCCGAAATATGGTTTTTCGAACAAGTCGATTTGGTGGATATGATTGCACCTCTAAATCTCCGTGGTTAGAAAAGTTCACAGATTTTTTATGTTCAAGGAAATCTGCAAACGAGAGCAGCAAAGAGCTGTACCCCCGTTAAAGTCGTTATTTGACCGTTGTTGGCCAGTCTGCCGTGAAAACGGTTGCAGATAGGCGTGGACATGCTGCCTAATACAGCAAGCACTAGTGACGAGCTTTTCAGTTATATCAACATTGATAACTTTGAAAAACCCTGAATTTCTAAAATAAGGGAGTTTTATTGATTTTCGGTTCCAGCGCACACTCTAAGAATGAACTGCGACGAAATGGCTGGAGATAGACTGACAGTTTGCGAACAGGAACTGCCATAGGTCTTCCCGCGTCTCGTGAGCATTAGCTCAAATTTCTTATAGATATTAGATATAAAAAACTTACCAGTTTACATTACTGTGTAAGAGCGACCAAGTCACACATCCAAAGCAGCAGAAATTATTTTACTGGGACACAGAGTGAGAGAACGACGAACTGGCTGCCCTTACAAACCTATGTCACGTGACCCCATTTAACCTTTTCTACCCCGAATTATCCCGTAAACCAGTAAATGTGTGGAATTAAAATTTTGTATTGAACATTGTTTCGAGTGGGCCGATGGCCCAGCAGGAATGAAGTCTTTTTGTCCTAACTTCTATAGGCCTAACTTCCATACAAAGTTGTGTACAACTACGGCATATGAATCGTCCATGACGACTTAATGTTACATTACAGGCGCGTGGTAACGCAGCAATATTAATAAATTATGTTTACTGTAAATTTTTAGAAGGGGATTAGAAAACTAAACATGCTTTCGACCATGTGGCAAATTTTTTTTCGGCGATCAGCGGATCATACGTTGAAAAAATAGGAAAACTGTCGAAAAACACAAGACCTTCCAAAAACTACCGTTCCGGGCGGCTTAATAAAAAGCATATGCGGTAAAGCATAAGTCTGCTCTGAAAACTATCGTTTCCGGGCGAACTAGTTAGCTTTTTGCGTCTCCGGGTGTAACCACTGTACTTACGAGTAGCTTAAGCTATCGATAGGGCACTTAGGGCAATACTAGCATTACGATATTTTTAATGCGCTTACTAACATGTCTATATAAAGTTTGAATGTTATGGCATTGACCTTATGTTTTATCTGCCTGACAAAATTTCTGCATCAAGACCGATATCTATTGACACAGTCCTGATACTTCCAATTACATGCAGATTAAGGGGACAAACGGTATGTACGCTTAAGCTATAAGGTCTGCTTTTTTGCAACAAGTTTAACAATTTTACATAAGTAAGTAAGTAAGTAAGTAATCTTTTATTAAACAACGGTCAAGCGCCATTGCAAAACAGAACATAACATAGCAAAATCGGTACAATATCAATAAGAAAAATAAAATAAATACGGTAGATCTACAACAGATCCACACGCAAAATTTAATATGCATCACCAAACAAATATCGCAATATAAACGAACGCTTGTACAAGTTATAGTGACACTGAGGCAAAGCAAAAATACAATTGGTGGCCCTGAGTTTCATGGGTAATATCTTTTCCGGAGGTAATAACTGGTGAATACAGTGATCCTTATTGTTAACCATTTTATGAAATAGGTGCTTATTTGCCTCATGCAATAAAACAGACAAACGTTTCAAATCACAGCTGTAGCCCCAGCGGAAAGCTTTTTTGAAAAAGCATCAAGTTTAGCTATTAAGTCATTACTAAAAAAAATCCACCTTAGGCAGGCAAAGCATAGATAATACGAGACACGACAGTAGCAGAAAAAAAACAACATTTAATTGCTTGGCAGGAAGATCTTGCGCTTTTAAACACTTCAACAAATAACAACGCTGAAAACAAATAGTTAAAATGTTTTTAACATGTTCATCAAGTTTTAAGTTACTACAAAATGTGACACCAAAAAGTTTAGCAGACACCACACGTTCAATTCCTGTCAAACATAATAGTAAAAATGAGCTACCAAATGGTCTACAAAAAACTATTTCTTTAGTTTTTAAAAGATTTACAATCATGTGGTTATCTTTAGATCAGCAACGAAAGTGTTCAAACGCTACAGAAATGTATGTGTCCGTATTTTTGGTACAAGGAATATCGTGTCATCGGCAAACTTAAACAATATATTTATTACTGACAAAGGTTTTAAATCACTAGCCATACCAACGTACAAAGTGGGGCCCAGACCCGAGCCTTGAACTTTGCCCATGTTGATTGGCTTAAAAAAGAAAAAGATGATGCACGTTTTACCTGCTGAGTCCTACGATTAAGAAAAGAAATAATCCACTGCAAAACAGAAGGAGGTAGGTTAAGCTGGGCAAGTTTAGCACTCAACACATCATGACGAACAACGTCAAAAGCTTTGCTAAAATCAATCATTAAGCAACGCACATAGGAGTTTTCTTCAAGGAGTTTAATGACATGGTGCATGAAGAAGGTCAAGGCACACGTAGTACTGCCATCATCATCATCATTTCTGGCAAGCACCACTAAGAATGCATAGCGCCAAACGTAGACATCAGTCCTTAGAGTGGACGGTTCTGAGCCAAGTCAACTGCGTCGTCCATATTGAGGTCGCTGGATTTCAGATTTAGCTGAATGGTTTTCATCCATATAGTACGAAGACGTCCCAGTGGTCTCCCCCAGTTTCCTGCGGGGGAAGCTGTTAAGATCTGTTTTGCATCTGTGTCATCAGGCGTTCGTGCAATGTGTCCGAAGTCCGAACAAAGACAGGCGCCTTGACTGGACTATGGCTGAGAAATGGGGTTGCTTGGTTAACCTTCTGACTTCGTCATTGCGCACATACTGGTGCCAATTGATTTCTAGCAGCATTCTCAGACACCACTGATCAAGTGCATCGATGTGGCGCACATCGTTCTTAGTAACTGCCCAACACTGAAAACCATAGAGGAAAATAGGTAGAATGCAAGTATTGTACAGCTTCAACTTCGTGTGGAAAGAGATTCTTGATTTCCAAATCTGGTTGTCTAGATTCTGCATAGCTGCACGAGTAACATTTGGCATTTCGGCGTGCGACTTCAGGGCTGCTTTGGGTTGGTGAGTGAAGGAAGGAGCCAAGGTAGACAAACTCATCAACCACCGCAACCTCGTTCCCTAGAACGGTGACTGTCGTTGGTTTATCCTTCCTGCTACCCAGGGCTTGGACTTTCGTTTTTAGCCAGTTCACCTCAAGCCCAAGGGGAGCGGACTCGGATGCCATTGTCTCGAGTGCAGGAACAAGAAGTTCGAGCAGCTCAGCAAGAAGACAGACGTCATCTGCAAAGTCCAAATCCGTGAAGGAGTGCTGACGGAATGGCACTCTGTGCGTGGCTGCAACAGTTCGTTCTAGCACCCAGTCCATGCCCTTGGCAAACGAGTCGGGTGCGAACACACAGCCTTGGCGAACGCCGGACTCGATTTGAAACCAAGCACTCTCGAATCCTGACATACGAATGCAACTTAGAGAGTTGTCGTACAAAGCCCTGATTAACCTGACTATTTTATCTGGTATCCCCAGCTTCGTCAACAGTAACCATAGTGAAGAAAGACTAAGTGAATCAAAGGCAGCACGTAAATCGACATAGGCTGCATAAGTCGGATGTCCACAGTCTTGTCGCCGTTGCGCAATGTTGTTCAGAGTCACTATACGGTCACATATGGAACGACCGGGTGTGAAACCACTCTGCTCGAGACGCCTTTTGGCCAATAACGTTGGTCTGATTCTTGATAAAATAACATGTGCAAACACATTCTCTGGCACAGAGAGCAACGTTATTCTTCTGTCGTTGCTGCATTCGGATTTGGATCCTTTCCCTTTGTACAGTGAAATGATTATACCTTGATGCCATTCCTCAGGGATAAATTCATCCTCCCGGGCACAAGCAGAAATACTGTGTAATGATTTCAAAGCATCAATACCACCATGTAGGATGTATTCTGAGTAGACGCCGCACGACCCTGGTGCCTTGCCTACTTTGGTCTTGTTGGTAGCTTTATGTGTCTTCAAAAGTGTAGGTGGGAAGGTGTCGATGAGAGGGTCTGGTGTAGATGCAGCTGCTTCTGAAAATTGAGAAGGTGGAGAAGTATGCAGAGATCTGTTCAACAGAGTGCTAAAATGTTCTTGTCATCTCGTTAAAACAGATGCCTTATCGGACAGCTTCTTGCCATCCACGGACATTAATGGAGTTGACGTCCCGTGCGCTTCCGTCTCAACCTACGAAAATTGGCAAATGCATCTTTAATCTCGCAGCAAAGTAAATGCCTTTCTCCAGAATATGCAATTTTTTCTGCCCACTGCTGCTTGTCGTGCCTCAGTGATCTCCTCCGCGGCCCAGCCAGACTCCGAAATTCCTCCAGGTCACCTCTCTGCATCGCTTTTCTGCGCTGATCAATAATTGAGAGAGTTGCCTGTGATACCCAAGGTTTCTTGGCAAACATGCGTGGTCCAAGGACTTCCCTAGCAGCTGAGTCAAGAGCATTCTTGTACTTCGTCCACAGACCCTCAGTAGACAAGGACTCTGGTGAAGAAGCAGCTAAATGCTGGGAGGCAGCCATTACTGCCAATCGGCCAAAAAGCAAACTGACCAGAAACAGTGGTAGGATCCAAGGCATGAAACAACCATCTCTTAACCACCATTTTCTCAGCAAGGCGAGACAGAATTGGAGTAACTGAAATGGGCCTGAACTCAGAGATAGAGGTCGGTCTAGCTACTTTGGGAACAGGGGTTACCACTGATCGCCTCCAATGTTCTGGTACCATGCCGCTACGAAACGATGAATTGAAAATAAATGCTACAATGTCAGCTAGTTCGTACGAACATTTAAAGAAAAAGCAACTAGGTATTGCATCCAACCCAAAAGCAGTTACTGTAGGCCTAAGACGTTGCAAATAAGGCTCTAACTCAAAACCATGTATGTAAAGGTCATCACTGGGGAAGCAGATCCAACTGATGAGGAGAGACCACCAGCACATCCACGTAAATATGAGATACCAGCAAAATAATCATTAACTTCATCAACGTCAGACAATATCCGATCCATCAAAGTACTGTTACGGTTTTTAGAACTGACTGATGGCTTAACTGCAGCCCATAGTTGCTTGGAAGTAGCTTCAGATAGTTTAGATAAACTTCGACTTCTAGACTGGATGATTAAGGAGTTTATTTTTTACAGCAAGTGTGTTGGCTTCTGATGTTTTGCCTCTACGGCGTAATGTGTTACGTTTTCGAAGTAATTGCTTTATAAGAGGTATAATAAAGGGAGGATCCCGTACTCCAAGTCTGAACACATTGACTGGAATATTGTCATGCAATAACTGAGACAGAGCTGCTAGAAAACAATCGTACATTATTGTAGGGCCTAATGTTAGTAGCACCCTTAACGTATGACCAGTCATATAATGCAACAGCGTACCTCAGCCTATCAATATTGTGAGTACGATGGTCATAAAGTTTAACATGTTTAACCCGAGTAATTTTTGTGTGCGTTTTATGCATTTGTTGCTTTTCCGTACAGATTACAATTGGCAATACTGCCCTGGTACTGGTGGACGTGGAATTTGGACCTCAGGCCAACGTTTCGACCATACAGCTAATTCGCGATTTGTGTGGAAAGACAAATGGTGGACCGGAGAAACTGTCGCAACCCACGAACTATCGTACACTAATTGGAACAGTGGTGAACCTAATAACTTTGGACACAACGAATCCTGCATCCAGATAAAGACGACGGGTCCGCAGTATACATTACCCTGGAATGACTTAAATTGCCATTTGCCATTATGCTTCATTTGCGACACCAAACGCCCACCAACTCCGCCAAGCTCTGAAAGACAAAGGGGTAAGATTTAAAATCAAATAATCTGAGTGTTTTTTTTTAAATTGCAAGTTAAATATGAAATCAGTTTTATTAGCTAACTTTAATGATGATTTCGGATTAACTAGCCTATCAAGTGCTTTTGATAATTTTAAATTGCAGCAAAAATTAAAATCAATTTGTGATCAATCGTAAACACCCTTAGAAGCCTAAGATTTAATAGGCTAAACGTGCGTTTGGTGATATAAAATAAATGTAAGCAAAGTAGTTACCAGGTTGCGTATTCGTAGATACTTTGCTGTGGTGTATTGCACTTAAGTAACAGGTTATTTTAGGCTGCATTTTTAATTTTGCTACTAAACTTTCCCAAATGTTTTAAAGCACCAAATCGACGACTGTTTTTTGACAAAAAAAATTTCTTTATATTTTTTCGACAACTCAAAATTTAAGAGAAAGTGGGAAAATTTATGAATGCGGTTATGAATGCAAAAGCTGGGCAACTGCCTATGTCGAATTTCATCTAAACTCAACGTATGTGTTAATAATTGTTGATATTTCATTGTATGCTAAATGAAAATCAACTTAAATTTATCCGTTACTGCTAATTTAGCATGATCTTAGGGGTGGGAAAATTTGTGTAAATTAGGCAAAGAATATTTTAATGCTGACTGAAACATGCAAGCTGTACAGTTTTTCTGTACACAATTTTGAAACTTTCGGCATGTTATGCGCCTTTCCATCAATGAACATCGCTAAGTTTTAAAAGCTTAAATCCATGTGTCACAGTCCAATTTGGCAGAATTTTGGGGCTAACGAATATTTATGCAAATTACGCAAATAATATTCAAATGCCTTACTAGGCAAATTTGTCGTTTATTTTTTACAGCTTTCTGAAACTTTTGACGTATAACACGTCTTTCTACCACTAGCCATCGCTGAGTTATCAACGTTCAAACAGGTCCGGTTTTTTGGCCCACCCTGTACTAAGATTAGTCCAAACCTAGATAGATTGCTGCATTTTAACAGCTCGATAGCACAGCTAACTGGCTGACCCTAGATACAAGTTTCTCTACAATCTTTTTCTAAGCTAAACGTTTGACTATATTTATAGCAACTGCTAATAACTACACCTATGCGACTTTTTTCCACAGTATTTTTATCCCTCTGTCTTTTTCTACTGGAACTCACACACACCTACACAACTCTGGTGCATGTAAACACAATATTTACCTTGTAAAAATAAACGACGTTTGCAGAAAAAGTTACCGTAGAACAAAAGTGCGGTAATTGAACATTTGATCGTCACAAAGCAGAGTCCATGCTGAACGTTTTTACAGCTAGCAGTATAAAAGTATGTTTATGCGTTGTCCTAAAATGGATTCGAAATCTCTGACTTCGACGATGAGACTTCACCGGCTTAAAGGCAGAATATGGCTTAAAAGCATAAATGTAAAAACATTTTTTATGTTTTTATAAAAGTTTTACAAATGATGTTTTTAATGTTTTTTTTTACTTTTTAATGTTTTTTTTATTTTTTGTGTATTTTATTTTTTTTTGTTTAATGTTTTTGTGCTCTTTAATGTCGTGTTTTTTGTTCTTGTTGAAACATAAACGTACAAATTTGCAAATATAATTTATTTCTCATGGGCAAATTGTGTTCAGCTGTTTTGATCTGTACATTCAGTACATCCGGTTTTTAGTATTTACAAATGGTAGGTTTTTGTTTTTAATTATTTAAGTTAGATATTCTTTGCGTGTATAATGGCCATAAAGTAGCGATTGGAAACATTCGCAATTTAATTTTTTTATCCACGTTTTTATCATGTTTTTTATAAAAGTTTTTTTAAAAAACATGCTTTATGTTTTCTATTTGCAAATCAATGTTTTTAACATTTATGCTTAAAGGTGCTTGCACTCATTTGCTCATTTTCTTTTTTGATGTTACTTATTATGTTGCATTATTATTATTATTCGTTTACTGAACTGCAGCCAACCGATACTGTACTACGTGTACATTGTGCATTAATAATTTTGTTTTAAATTTTTATTTTGTCGAACAATGTGCAGCTGGTCGCTTCATGCTTACGGTGCCTCGAGTGGACTGGTTCTCTGCCGCGAGACACTGCGCGTCAATGCAAGCTACTCTTGTTGCGATTCGAACCCAGTCGGACCAGAGCACACTGATGGCGTATCTTGATCACGTGTCACAAATGGACCGTTAGTATTGCTTGTCTATTATCCTATGCTATGCTTAAAATGGCAAAAAGGCGGCATTGTCGACTGGCGGTCAGTCAGTGCAAAATTGAAAATATTTGCAATTAGCATTTTGCCCAGTTTATACTATAAAGCATACATGAAGCATACATGAAGCATACATGAAGTACAGGTAGAGTGCATGTTTGCAATATACACTGCTATCAAGCCAGCTCTAAGATTGCTCGACGTGTGCTTTAAGTTTGCTTTAACTTTGCTCTGTGCTCGATAAATGCATGTCTTGTTAAAGTTATAAGGTCATATTGCAAACATTCTGTAAAAGTTAGACATGACCATATTGCTACGGAAACAAAAAACTCAACTACCGCTTAAAGAACATGGCGACAAAACGGTGCATTTAGCTCACTGTAATGTCGCTTTCTAGTCCAAGTGAAATAAAGTAAGCAACATAGACAAACTGCAGACGAATCAAGACATGCCTGCACATGAAGGCTTACTAGTTGCTTTATAACATATCAAAAGTTTGAATAAGTTAATTAGTAAAAAATAGTTTTCTACAGCGCTAACAATTTGGCCTTATCATCGTCATCATCACGACGCGAAGCGTTCAGCCGTAGCATCCCGCCGTTGCGATTTGTCGCCAAAACGAGCGATCTTCTGCCAGCTGCAGAGCGTCGGTCACTGATATTCCCGTGTCCCGGCAGATCTGATAGATCCAGGTGATGGGAGGTCGACCACAAGCGCGTTTCCAATCAGGAGATGGCCGGGCACCGTCTTGGGCTTCGCAGCAAGTCCGAAAGATCTGGTTTGCTGGAACGTCCTCTTTGAGTCTGGCAACATGATCAAACAGTCCGAGTCTTCAATTGCGAACGATGGAAGAAGCAGCCAAAAGACCGGTCCGGCGTAAGACTTCATTGTTGGATACGAAATCGTACCATCTGATGTGAAGTATCCGCCGCTGACACCGTGTGTGAAAGTAGTCCAATCGTTTCCAATCTGCTTGTGTAAGGGTCCAGGTTTCTGAGCCGTAAAGGAGAACTGCCAGCACGCATGTGGTGTATATACGAATTTTTGTTGGCATGGTGAGATTCGGTTGATTCCAGATACGGTCTAGGTCAGTGTTTTTCAACCTTTTTGCTGCAGCGGAACCCCGCATAAGTGTCAAAATCACTCACGGAACCCCATGGCATGCAATGATCTGTGAGCAGGAGTTAAGACAATAGGTATGTTGCCAACGAACAAAAACTTGTTGATGACTGTACCAGAATGCCACTAGTCGTGTAGCAGCACAACATAGCTGAGAATTATTACTGTTTATAAGTTTACAGAATAGCAACCAATAATCAACTCGATCAAAAGCTTTCTTAAAATCTATAAAACAGCAAAAGACGTGACTGCCATTTCTGAGATAATAGTCGACTGTACTCTTGAAAACATCAGTACTCATAGCAGTGGACACACCTTTTTGAAATCCAAACTGATAATCATCAATATCATCAACAGTTTCAATAATATCAAACAATAAGGATTCAATAATCTTGGAAATAGAATTTGATAATGTAATAGCATGATAATTATCAGCGTCAGATAAATCTCCAGTTTTACATTTTACCAGCGGAACTATAACGGCAGACATAAGCTGCCTAGGCAAATAATTATCCAATCTTTATGCACATGTTAAACAGTACACAATAGTGTACATAAACGCTTTCCGCCATAATATAATGCCTCCATGTGAATGCCGTTAGGACCAGGGCACTTACCAAGTTTCATTTTCTTTACAACATTAATAACATCTAACACAGTAAAGGCTGTGCATTCAACCTCAAGCAGTTTGTTGTCAATTTTGGTCTCAAATAAGGTCTGTTGACCATTATCCACAAAACTGCTGTAAAGTGCAGCAAAGTGTTGCTTCCACATTTCAGTAACGTCCGTAACACCACTGTTGCCCCCAACACAGGTGGCAAAATTAGTTGCTCTGTTATTACTTGTCTTATATGCATTTCTTTAAAACTTATGACAATCATTATCAATTAAACCTTCAGCACAGGCATCAGCTTTCATTTGTTCGATATTGTTTTTGCAGTAACGCACAGCTAATTTAAAAATAGCCCTAGTTTTCTTCATACAGTCGAAAGCATAACCATATTTCGGTTTTCCATCAAACACCCAAGAACGATAAGCATCACGAGCTACATCATGTTTCTCACTCACATAGGTGTTCCAACCAGGAACATTAAATTGTGAATTATAATGACAATGTCGTGTAGGAATAACTGAAGACACCGCTAACTTAACACAATCAGCAATTTCACCGTAAAACTTATCAATTCTGGTTTTACATACATCCGCATCAATACTACTGTTAAGTAATTCTACAGGGATGTCCACCATTTTCGATGCATTATCTAAATACATTTCGTAATTATAACGTGTGCTGTCATTACATGCTGACCAATGAGGAACCCGACTGCTATGTTCCAAACTCTCTGTCGAGCTACACTTGTTAACTAGTACACTATATTGTAAATAGCATAAAACTGGTTTGTGATCTGAAACAACAACATCCTCTAAAACCGTCATACATGTAATGAGACGGTCCAAAGAGGCAGTGCTGAGAATATGATCAATCCATGAGCAATTGCAGCCATTATCACTAACATAGGTGTAAACATTATTAAGTCTACTTTTGTCACACATTAACAGCCCGTTATCAGTCATAAAGTTACACAACTCATGATAGAAACGAGAATTAGTATCACAATTAAAATCACCTGCAATGAAAACATGTGCAGCATCAACATCAACAATAATACCTTGTAATTTACATAGACAGTCAACATATATAATTGCTCTAGACTATGATCATCACCATAATTGGTTGGCATATATACGTTAATAAAAAGTATGGGGCCACTGACAGTATCAATTAATACTCTAGTTATTCGAGACTCAGAGCTGTGCACAACAGTCAGCCTATCAGCAAGATTCTTGCGGTATAAGATAACCGTACCAACATAAGGTCTGCCAACTAGTAAATACCGAGATATATCTACTGCCGATAAACCGTAGGAGAAGAAATCTAAATGAATGTTGTTTAGCAGATGAAGTTTATCAGGTAGCCACCAGTGCTCTTGTAAGAAGACGATATCATTTATATCACACAGTTTCTGAAGTTCAGGAATACAGTTCTTCACCGATCGACAGTTAAATGTACAGAACTGCAATCCACTATAACACTGACTATTGTTCTCCATCTTTAGGCAAGAAATATCTTCTCACTAGCAAGTCTGAGGGCCATGACTTAGCAGACATAAACAAGTCAATTGCCTTTTTGAAATCTGATGATGCAACTTTGACTTGCACATATAATTACAAATACATGACTTGCAAATATAATTACAATTGGTGACAACATTAAAACATGAGAAAAAGTGCTGCAAATCAAACCGGTATTATATTTCTAATCAAAACTAAACAGAACAACGCTGGCAGTATGGCCAAAAGAACGCGGAAAAAATACCGCAGTTAAACTTGCCTAGACATGTCCAGCCAACCCCCGGCCTATACCCTAGACCTTGTCGAGATCTGCCACCAATATGATCAGCGGCCGTCGCGAACTCTCTTTTATAGCTTCCTGAGGGGGCGTGGCCTAGCACACTTCCCGGCGTGATGTGCGCACTTCCCTGCAAAACGAATACAGAAGAGCACTTCACTGCATGAAGAGTAGGGGAAAGTAAACTTCGCTGAGTAAAAAATACGGAAGAGTAGAAAGGGAATTAATTTTAATAGAATTAAATATAGGACTGCCAACGGTGCTGCCTCACTAATGAAAACCGTAAAAGTCCGTGATCACAAAAAATCTCTACAAAATACATATTCGAAAAAAAACATAAGGTTGCCGGGAACTATCGTTATAGTAAATGTAAAGGTGTCATACCGCTGAAGGAGGTAAGCTGGGCGCTCATTTCCCTTTCTACGGCCGTAGAGCCCACAGGTGGATATATGTCTGAGTCCGTGACGCAGAACTGCCGCTTTGGGCGGACTAATAATTAAAAGTATGGCCCATACGCCAAAATTTGTTATTTTCGCACCCTTTTGTTCTCTGATGTCGGCCACGTTTTGCATGGGGGTAGTTTCCCAAATATCTATCTTGGTTTTATAGTTTCAGAAAAGTCGGCTAAAATGTGGGATCTGGGGAGTTCTATAATATTTCGGCTTTTTATTGACAAGGTGCATCGCTAAATACAACAGTTTGTTATCGTACATATCTTGATTGTGACGTGATGATTATTTGATTGGCGAAGCGCTTGCTGGTTGTTTGTAGAGTATCTTTGGGCAGGATGCGATAATCAGAATAGCGTCTGGACCGCGGGGCAACGATATGCCCCATATTCAGATACACAATCGCGGTTTTTGTGGAAGAAGCAATATAATCATTTCAATATCACACAGCTTGAATTGGGATACACAAACTGGCACGATGGCGAACCTAATTTCGCCGGATACAACGAGTCATGCATAATTGCATCAAAAGCTTTAAATGGCAAATGGAGTGACGTAAATTGCTGGCTTCGTTACTGTTTTGTCTGCGATTTTCAAGATACGCCAACAGAATATCAACCGTACCACAGCAGTAAGTCACAGCGGCTACGACGCTTCACTACATAATGTTTCATTAAAAAATGTTTTTTTCGCCAAATGCGTTCGGCGTTTCAAAAAGTTTTGCATCTACTTCAAAAGTTTTTCGCCAGCGCTGTTAGTTTTGCAAAAAGTTTCGAGTGGCAGACAGCATGCAAGGTTTTAAAATAGTCGTTCAGTGGTTCAGATCAAGAACCGAATAACGTGAGTTATGATGTTCTTGTTTGAAACTAGTGCAATCGATTCATTAGGGTCCAATGTGGTCTTTGGCATGGGCCGGGGTACGACGGTCATTAGTCCTACCGGTAGAATGGCGGTGGGTGTAATCTGGTATAAGACTTTCGGAGTTACGTCACCTACACCACGCGCCAATGACGCGGTTCAACAATAAATATCTCTGGCGACATTATCATACTTAGTCAGTGGTCGCGGTACCGGGCTTACAGCCGCCCGTACACGCATGGTCAGGGCGCCCGGCGACTAATTAAATTAAACTCATAAATTTGTCTTTTTTGTAATTGTTTTATGTTTATAACTTTTTACATCTTTTTTAAGTTTGTCGCTTTTTACATTTTTAAGTCCACATTTTTTAAAATATTCTAAATTTGCGTCTTATTTACACTTTTTAAAGTTTGTAACGTTCTCTAACTGTACTAAGTGGATTCGCTCACCGCCGTTGTAGTAATGCACTTTTGTTGCCTCGACAGAAGCGCTAATTTCTAATCATGTGAACAAAACGCTCGCAGTTTTCGGCTGCGCACGTTTTGGCCAAATTGATGCATTACTGGGCTCCAACGAATGCGTGAACATGCAGTAGCTATGATTCGTTTTTTTTGCAGTGAATGAACATGTTGTTATCATGCTGTTGCATTACTGATGTATTTGCGGTCGACGGTGCAGGTCTCTGCCATCGATGGATTCCACACCACAACGTGGAAATTATTGGTGGTTATGAGCTTTTTTTCCTTAAAGAAAACTGGAATGTTCATGACTGCCAACATACGTGCGAAGAGGACGATGACTGCGTTGGAATCAACTACGATCACAGATTTCATCGGTGCTGGTCACTGTTTATGTCTGCATTTCATACGGTTAACGAAAGAAGCGGATTTACCTACTATTACAGAAACAAAAACTGTCCTATAGGTCAGTATATGTTTGCAACGAAAAAAACTTTTGGCGATACTGATGTATACCATATTACTGCCACGGTCAGCAAATTGAAAGGCTGCCAATCTGCACGCGAAATAATTGCCCACTGAGTTGGGGTCCAATTTTATCATGCAATTAACAATAAGCCCAGCCGTCGCTAGGATGGGCGACCGTACTGGTTGTCAGTAGTGACCTTTAGGGTCATCCAAGGTCGATGATTTTCATCTCATCCAAAAGGGCGTATATATATATATATATATATATATATATATATATATATATATATAT
>Ga0209367_1008087_pt1 | contig 14410 bp, 9 predicted proteins | sample WorMetLIZISLAND2_FD_187412 | JGI IMG/M metagenome (GOLD analysis project Ga0209367, IMG submission 187412) | Marine gutless worms symbiont microbial communities from Max Planck institute for Marine Microbiology, Germany - Olavius geniculatus... ... | reverse complement strand
ACCCCTGGGCGGATTGAGCCCAAATTTTGTTTGTTGGTAGGCGTCCATGACGTAATCACGCCATTAAAATTTGGTGACGATCGGTTCAGGGGTTTTTGGTTGGCTGAGGGTCAAAGTTTGCATTTTTCCATATACTTTGAAGTCGCATATTGGCTTTCAAATGACCCGAAAAGCATCGACCTTGAAGGTCACTAACAACTAGTACGGTCGGCTATCCTAGCGACAGCTGGGCTTCTTGTTACCTTTTAAACTGAAAACTGGCACACCAGTTAGTCTTTGTAAACGTTAAAAAAACTGTTGTTTTTTCTACAGTTTTACTGATTTCTAGTTGGGACAAGACAGACGCAGACGGACGGGCTAGGCATGTAATGTGGCTTATTAGGACAGCCGCACAAGACATGGTGCCAGTTTTGCATGTACTGGACGGAATGAACAGTATACTAGCTGGAAAAAAGTACAAATCAGCACACACGTAGCACATGATGACAGCATCTAGTATAAAAATAGTGAATGCAGCACTGGTTAAGTTAAAACTCAAAGATAGTATCATTATTAAACATTGCACTAATATACACGCGTGCACCATTCAGAACACAGCTCACAGCATTTGATCACAACTATATCTTGGCAGACATACAACTCTGTACAGTTTATGAAGATAATCTACCGGTTGTGTTTTAGCCACATTATTGAATACCGTATGAAATTCACTATTCACACGCTAATGCCAAATTTTAAGTGTTATTGCACAAGTTGAGATGGAGTCCTTGAACTTTTCTAAATTATTGTAAAGGGCAGCATCAGAAAAAAACTTCCCCGCCCCCAATCAACAGTGTCAAAGCATTTACAGACAAAAGTTGCATACTACACTCCAAACTTACATGCAAATCAGCCTTTCATTTGCCAAAATTTGAAATGACATTAGAAGTCATAGACAGACTGACAGAAAAGTTGCCAGAAAGTCAAAAAATACAGAAACTAAACAAAACAATTAGTAGTTCAGTTCCCAACTAAACAAGTGAATATACGTCTGACTGTCAATATACGCCAACATACAAACCCACAATATTATGTAATCATGAACAATAAGCAAAATATTATGTTTTCACGCTAATATATAGAATGATGGATACACGAAACTAAATCTATCACCAATTAGTAAGTAATCAGTTGAAACGATACATGCTTTTACATGGAGTAATTAAAAATACTGCTGGATGCATTCCCTGTCTGCAAGAAATGTTGACCCTCTTTCTCCATGCCAAACCCACTGACTAAACTAAACTTTGTAATTAACACAGAAAGAGTTCTCATTAATACTGTATACTTAAAACATTTCCCCTTTTTATATGTAAACTTTTATTTCATGATGTGTTATATCATCGGTAATAATCCACTTGAAAGCATTACAAGTTGTTAATATATAAAGACAGCAGCAAAGATCGATGCTGCACAAGTAACATGCATACACAGTGAATATAAATATCGAAGCTCGGCAAATAGCCTGAAATTGTACCTGTATGATGAGAGTTAATAAATACCAGTTGAGCAAATCGATATGTAAGCTACAGAAGGCCATAACTGCGCCTGAAGCAAGTTAATCACATTTATAGGAGCAGAAAAATATACGACCATACTGCCAAAGAAAAATATTGGATTCCGGGTGTGTCAGTAGAGGCCTTCGAGTAAGATGTCCAATCCACCACTTTTCCTCTTCCTCACTCCTCTTTCCCCTCTTCCATTCCTAGTTTCTTTTGGATACTTTCCCACAATCCCGGCTAGGGCCTGGCTAGGGTCTGGGAAATGCTGTAAGGTTCTTCAGCAGGGTCATGGCAAAAACATGTGTTGGAACATTCTGACTTCGGAGACAGACAAAGCACATTTCGTGGAAAGTTAGAATACAATTTAAACCTTAAATTATACTAACCCTCTATGAAAGGCCTAAAACCTTCCCCCTGCTTTTACGATGAAACATTTGCTTCAAAGCATATAAGGTGTAAAAGTCCCTATGTGTCAAGTATTAAATTTTGATTCACAGTCACTAGTGACATACAAAACCATGTAATGTTTTAATTCTATGAAAATTATCAAATAACATAAAGGTAAGACAACAGTGATATTATGCACCATAAGAGATCACAATTAACTTACAGACAGCAGACAGACAATGATTCTGCTAAGACAATTCAGAGTACAAAATACCGAGCATTTCGGCAACTACACAGGGGCACGGTTCGAAAAATAGCATAAATGCCATAATAGAAAACAATAATTCCAGCTACTGCTCTTAAGTAAAATGTTTACATTTCTTACACGCTATTCAGCGACTGTGAATAGTCTAGTAATGGAAAAGGCACGACATGGCAAAATACAATGTTTGCAAAATAATTTCTTACAGGGTGGCCACTCTCCAATCATGATCAAATTTCCTGACTTTTCCAGACATTTTAAGAAAACAAAGGCGAGTATCACCCCTCGCAACAGTAGCGATATGACGTCTATTGGCAACAATTTTAATTATTTTCCAAAGAATTAACTGACCAAATTGAGTGCAGTTTAAACAATAAAGGCAAACAAAAGCGGCCTACTGGCACCACAAATTCAAAAGTACGGGAGCACAAGTCTGCGAGCAGAAAAAAATGGAGTTGAACGCAAATATTCAACTAGTAATGAACAGTTTTGGGACGCTTTTCCCTGACAAGATTTTTTCCCTGACAAGTTTCAAATTCCCTGACATTTCCAGGTTTTCCAGACAAGTGGTCACCCCATTCTTAGGACCTCTTTGGCCTAAAAGTAACTAAATTAAAAGACTCTAGAACTGAACATAACCAAACAAATGCTAAAAAAATTTATGGTAACAAAGTATTTGACATGTGACTAAACCACAAACATAACTAAAATAACTTTTCACACTGCATAATCTACAAACATAAACTGCTAATGATGCTTTTTATCTGCTTCGACTACAAATACTAAAATTCTCAATCTCGAAAGTCTGAATTCTTTCCGAATTTTATCGGACTACGGTCAACTGCCAGGCTAGGAAATTTCTCTATCAAGATCTTCAAGCAGGCACAGAAATCCTATTAATAACCACAACTTTGCTTATAATTGCTATGGGTGCCTATATTATGTACTATAGTAAATAAAAAATAAAAACTGTTGGTCCCTCTAATATCTGACAAAAGCACTGCAACTTCGTTAAAATTCACCGTAAAGCAGCACATTATGCATTCTCTTCCTCATAACAGTTTCTCCGGCGTCTTTCTCCATTAACACATCTATCCAATAAATTTCTATCATACTTTTCACTGCAACCCTTAACGAAATTTAAACACACTGCATCCTACTTAGCAGGGGCAAATTAAGAAGTGTGGAAGGCGTATGTGTACTTATTGCAGAACTATTTTCCGTTAGGCCTCACAAACTCCCTTCCTCTTGTATGAGTCCCTGTTCATTACTTTTTCACTTTCACAGAGAGTAAGAGCAAAAGCCCCCCCCCCCTAAATATGCCCTTGGTAATTAAACTTAGCCATTTGTTCTGTAACTCTGCAGACATGCATCTGTACTCCACAGTCAACTCAACTCACTACAAAATTTGTTGTCTCGTATTGCAGTTTACTAATAAAATAAAATATGCACCACATAAATTACAACCAACTGCACAAGTTGGTAATTCTAATACAATAATTGATAAAATGCTATTTTTTTATCTAAAGATCATCCCGATTACACTGGGGGTCCATCACCATTCTAAACTACACTATTAACAGCAATATTTTTCTAGAAAACAAGGATATAAAAATAAAAAAGTGAATAAAGACATAACTCAACTCGTCGCTTAAAAATCAAACACATTACAGCGGCAAAGAGTTAAAAACGCCAGGCAGCAAATGGCACAAATACGCATGCACACGCTTGGGCTAATGCCATAAGATGAAAAGCCGAGATCTTTTGAAGCAACAAACTGGTCCACGTTCGATGGAATGAAAAACTGATATAAAATGCCATGGTATTAATGTCAACCAAGTAATATCGGAGAAACCTACAAAAAAAATGCAAAACAAACCATGGGTGCCTTTCAAAAGTGCTGAGTTTAAAAAATATTTGTAGACATTAAGTGGACTATGCACACCGAAAGAATGAGCTAAATTAAAAAACAAGAACAATTGATCAAACTACGAAAATTAAAATATAAACAACGTAGTGAAGTAACCATTGCCAATTGATCCAGATACAGAACTAAGTAAAATAAAAGTGCCTTTCGATGCACACAACATTTTTTTTAATAAAGTACATACCAAACAACAGAAAAATCATGAAAAATTATGGATTGCGTGGAATCTTGAAATAATGTCAGCTAAAGGTCATACCATAACTTAAATATAGAGCAAATGCCTGAATAACAACACATACAGCATTAGATGACATGTACATAACTGGTTATGCAGTAAAACACTTTGACTTTGAATGCATTGGTCTGGATACAGCAAAAACTGAGGCTAGTGTCAAACAAATGTCAAACAGTGGCCTAAACGTGCAATAATAAATGCCTTGAAAACCGTATGTACAGCACATCAGATAACTCTTCACGTAGAAAAACATTCGGACTTGGAACAGAGTGGTCCGGATACGTCATTGAGAGCAAAAAGCGAGGCCCGGTGTTGGAGAAATGCCGATCCGTTAACATCTGAAGTATATTGCGGAGTGTATCCATTCGTCAGCTCGTCAGCATTACTATGGTGTAACATCGACAGGGCCGCCACGTGTCTTTTTCTGCGACCAAGTGCACTCAACAGCTGGCAGTTGTCCGCTTCCGTGAACATCTGGAGTTGTGTTGGGAAAGAAGAACTAGACCGAGCACTGTTTGTTATATTCTGCTGCTGTTCGGCGAATGCAGAATGCAACGAATCTGCAATGGAATTCCGAATCTTTTTGGAAGCAGGACAATGTCGATCGGTCGCCGCGTCGCTCTCCAGTCCGGAGTCTCGAGAGTCGCTGCGCTGTTCCAGGTGACGCAGCGACCAGTCCGGCAGCCGATGAAGCTCATCGACCGTCGTCGGACACAACCCGCTACGGAGGTCCTCAGTGGCATACCTCCAGTCCGTGCAGTCCGCAGTGCCGTGGTGACTGATATTGGCCTCCGAGTGTGGGGACAGTAGAGCATCATTGACCAGAGCTTCAAAGCTGCTGTTTATCTGCTGCTGCCAGCGTGCAGTGCTTGGAGACACTTTTCTCTCCCTCGACCCTGCAACCAAACGTGCCAGAACTCGTTACTAAACAATAAATTAAACAAAATCATCAAAATACAATCACATCATCATTTTGTTTGTACCTAGTAGTATGAAAAGAGCAGCAAATACACAGTAAGCAGTTGTGGCAGGACAAAAAGGCAACACATTGCACTAATGATTGCCCTTAAGAAGTCTAAAAACACTACAAAATCTGCGACATAATCATTACATATAAATCAGTGTATATGTTCTGGCAACTGCAGCTGCCTTCTTTGGAACAACTGTGCACCAGGTGTCAGCAGCAGTTGCCATAACATCAACCTTAAATAAGACGAAGGCTGGACTTTGATCGTTTTGCTTAATTTGTTAGTTAGCGTATCAACCTAGGAGTCTATTTAAAGACACATTACTACCAAATGTTACGACTTCTTTATCTTATAAGATGCCAGATGTTAAAACTTTCTGTACAAAAAACCCATTACTAAATAATCGAAGTTTCCAATATTTAACAAATAAGAAACACCTTAAGTTAAAGCTTTTCTTACAAAGAAAACAGCATATTACTACAGTACTTCATCAGCTTAACAGCTCATACTTATACACAGCTAACAAGTCTGTACAAACTTCTACACAAATAAAAAGCCCCAAATTTGAAGAAACAACTTTTAATGTCCAGATTCGACAATTTGCTGCAATTACCATTAACTTAATCGTTTGATATAACTAAAAAATTCCTTTAAAAACAAACCTGGCAAGGTTTCGTTTTCCGAGCTGAAAATGCCATTCATGTTGCGGCCATCTGCTGATGAGTGCGAATTGCCATTAGACAGCACAGGTACTTTTGTTCCGACTTCACACTGAGAGCGTGAGTGACTCGCATTCAACGGACCGATATTGTAAACTCTGCTTAATCCACTGCTGGCAGCTACTGTTGGTCGCACAGTCGCGTAGTCCTGAGCATTATGAGTATTATGCCTTATGCTGTCACTCAGTACATTATTCATCACAGAATTGGATACAAGACTAGAACGGCCGACACGACGATCTGAACTATCCAAACTCCTACGACAGTGAACTTCATTCCGGTGCTGATCGGTGGCAATCAGTGAGGTCGCGAAGTCATGTGCAGCCAGAAAGCTGTCACGATTGACAGCGACAAGCTGTTCTGCAAACGAACGCGTCCACATGGATTGCGACTGGGAAAAGTCCAATGACTGTTGTGCAGACATTTCGTGAAACCGGTCGAGAAATGAGGCGATGATTCCGACCGACTGTTGGGGTGGGACATCCTGCCTGGAATTACCAATGACGTTCTCGGTTTCGACAACTTCCGGCGTCGACCGGCCAGAAATGCTGCTGATTGGTGAGTAGACAGGACGTGGCGACAGGACGGATGATGAGACACTGTACGAGTATGAGTGCTTTACATCCGCCGCGGCTGAGGAGGCTGAGTTAGACTGGGTCATCGTGACTGAAGCCCGGCTTGTCAGATCAACCGGCATCGCAGTCAAGCACACCTCACTGGTACAGTCCACAGCTGCTTCCGATCGACCAACATTCTTGCCCAGAACTCCGTCTTCGTCTGCATCAATCACTCCAGTCATGGGAAGGTGGATCGAAATACGGAGTGGGGTTTCGGGATTGTATTCGACCCTAGGCTCTGGCAGAAGTTTGGGCATTCTCGGCTCTGCTTTAACACTGACATCGCTGGGACATTTGCTGCCGCCACGCTTCGACCTGTGGAATCGTCTCTTGTGACGTCTCCGTTTCCTTCCGGTTCGAACAGACAGCGGAGTGGTTTCCTGCTCATCAGTGACGTCCTCATCACACGTTGAGTGTTTGCAAAAGCTGCTTACACCAGGTGGCGGTGGCGGCGTAACACTGTCGATGATGGGTGGTGGTGTTGCAACGTTACTGACGGGAGTCTCGCCACGGCTGCTGGCGTCACTCAACACAATACATCTATCCAGCACATCGGGTGTGGATAGTGGAGTGCTCTCAGGGGCCTGACCAGCTGCAGCCACATGCTTCTGTGTTGGCAACGAGGTGTAGCTAAGTTGTGCGACCGGTGACGTATCTCGGGATTCTGCATGTGAGTGTATCTTTGCAGCTCCTACAGACTGTACAGTAGCCATAGCAGCCTGAGCCTCATCAGCCTGAAAGACAGTAATTCCACACAACACAAAATCATTTGCTAAGTATTGCTAATGCAATGTAATCTGAAAACAATTTAATAAAGTGCCATTGTCACACTGTCACTGTGAATCAGATGCACTGTGATGACGCCAACCTGTCCTAAGTCGGGTGGGCTGAAGAGAACAATTCAGAAAATGCCTCGACTACTACAGTGTGTCTCAAAAAAGTATCCAGACATTACTAAATGAAATGTCAGCCACAGTGTCAGAAATGTGAACAAAATGTGTTGTTATGCATTATGTTAATTCAGCAATCACATTGCATTGGATAAAAAAGCGATATTTTGCTGGTTGTGGTTTCCCCAGGTAGTGCAGAAACAAACGTTGGGTGAGATGGAAAACTGACTGGTCATTTGATGGCAAGTTGTTTCATGAATATTTGTACCAAAAATTATCAAAATCTGATAATTTGTTTTCAAGTTACAGTCAAAAATGTCGGGGATACTTTTTTTGAGACACAGTGCAGCTCTAGTGTTCGCAGCAATACCACACTACAGATGCACCAGTTAACATCCAATAATCATTCTCAGTCAATTATTCTAAATTTACATAAAATGTCAATTTAGACACACCTTTTGATCCACTGTCTTTATTAATTAAAATGTTGCACAAAGTAGATAAATAGGGAAATAATTCATATACTCATATATATACATAGACAGAATCGATAAACATTTGGGAGCAAGCACATTATGGCAAAATGTGGCTGACTGGAAGCATAGCATCACTCGAGGATGGCCAAATATGGAAAACAAAATGTAAATGCTTGAAAAATAGAAGAAAATGGTGAATTGTAACTGACATCTAGCACAGAAAACAAGGTGGTTACAACGCACCAGAACCATGTTCGTGTAGAGTGATGCTGCACACTGATGCAGGAATCTGTGCCGACTCATGATGCTGTTGGCATGGACCACAAACTGTGACGGCGTGCTCGATGGCGTTCCCAACTAAAATAAACAGACAGACACAGAGTTAAGCCATTTACTGAATATGCATTAAACTCAATACTTCATAGCAGTAGTTAATAATTTAGCGTGGATAATAAACTGTGCTGAAGGGTTGAATGGTGTGCCCAAATGACAAAAATAGAAACACAAATCCCTATTATTTGTCTAATATGCACAAAAAACTCAAAAAAATATTTTACAATGACATTGTCTCTCAAGGAAAATGATGGTTTACAACTAGAGCTGTCAAATTAACGCATTAATTAATTAATTAACACATTAATGCGTTAATAAATTAACGTTAAAAAAATTAACACGCATACGTTAATTTATGTTGATTTACTAAATTCCATGACACAAAAGTTCCAATATTCCGTTAAACTGCGGTTATTTGACAATGGATTGAATTCAAGTAACTAAACTCTAGTTGCCGATCACTCACTACTGTAAAAAAATTATTATTTCAACGACAGGCTAATGGATTTCTATGCTAGCTATGATGGCAGTTATTGTTGATTATACGTATAAAATGTGTTTCTAACTTTTTATATTCTACAGGCAGACCCCCCAAACGTCACGGGGCCCAGGGTAACTTACCCCCTACTTTCCATCTCGATAAGCCTGGGTGCATTTATAACGCGTTATTAATGCGTTAATAAAATGAACGCAGTGTGTTAATGCATTAAAAAAAATTAACGCTTCGACAGCTCTATTTACAACAAATGCTCTGCACTGACACTGCAGACAACTAGTTCTCAGCACTTCAAAGTCATACGACAATTGCTTGCTCACTCACTAGTTTGACTTAAGCTTAACATTTCACTCATGAACTGATTTCAGTCACTGGCCTGGTCTTGAGATTAACGAATTTACTCGACTGATGCAGGACAGATGGAAATGGAGAAAGTGCATTCATCGCGTTGCCGGCGATCCATCAAACGATGGCACCTGAGCCGAGCAAACTGTGAGTCCTGCATTTATTGCAATGTACAGCACTCGAGCCATTACCTCAGAAAGGCGCTGATGCAGTCTACTGACTCCGTCCTGTAGTAAGCCACTGATCTGTTGCTCCAGTTCTGACAGATGACTCCGCAGCTGATCTCGACTATCCTAGAAATACACCAAAGTCAACAGTCACAACACTGACTTGTGTTACAGTCAGTTTTTATTTATTAGAATCATATATTAAGGTATAAAAATAAAACTACCCAAAAATATTCACGTTTTACTCACATAAAATGATGCAGATAGACATAGCTATGCTTGACATATACAATAGTTCACCAATCTGTCTAACCTTAGACAGACTACAATTAGAAAACCAGTTTTGATACTGCACGAACCATGCAATTTATTAACATCCGCCAATTCATGAGTAAAACCTCAAACAGAGATGCGCAATGTAAAAGGGTGACAAATACCATAAATTAGCAGTATAGTATGTAACATATAAAACAAAAGCAAAGACATCCATCCAAAGATAACAAGAAACCTAACTCACAGACTGAAGTTTAATCTCGGCCAGAATATGATCACGATACTGAGACGATGCCATCAGTTCTAGCATCTGCAGATACTGGCGTCTGAATGACTCTGTACACACAAATAAACACACAAATGTCCAATGTCTATAACACTTATAGTACAGTGGTCACTACAAAATAATCTGACAAGAGATAATTAACAATAACGACAAAGTCCACCAAAGCTGCTATCACCACCAACAATGCTGCTAATTTACTACCACGATTACGACTACTAAATATTCGCAGTTCAGTTAAATTGTGCAAGCAACAAACAAAAGCAGAGAGTAACCAAAGTTATGCAAAGCAATGCCAAATATAAATTACAGAAAATCATGCTAAAGTTATCGTAAGTAAAAAAAGTAAAATAGCTTAGAAGGTGCAGATAAACACAAATGTACTGCGATCTCAACATTCAAACAAAAATGTCTTTAGCAGCTGCTTAAACTGTACACAGCTAATGTCAGTTCGTCTCAGATGAGCCACAAAGTTGTTCCACAGCCTAGAACCCACAGCAGCAAAACACCTGTCTCCATAGCTGCTGTAAGTTATCTACTTAAACAATCCAGGATTGGGCATCTAAGCAAATTCTAACAAAAACACCGAAAGCCCACACACCTAGTAATGTTTCCAGTGCCTGTAGTGACCCGGGATTCACTCGTGGTAGGTTGTGTTGCATTTGATCAGTCAATGATGTTTCTAACTTAGACAACTCCGATGCATCTTCTGATACTGTCTTAGGCAACCCTGGTACGACTTCTGTTTGAGTCTGAGTCAATGCGGGAAGTCCAGCGGCCAGACTAGCCGGGAGTGAGACACCAAGCTTCAATTTGGTCAACACTGATTGGTCGCAATCATCTTCAGGTGGTACTAGGTCTTCAGCCAGTGCCATGTCATCAGCTGGGATGATCACCAGCTGATGACACTTCCGTACTGCTGTAACCTAAATGCAACAGAACCAGAAAATTAACGTCAGATTCAATTCTAAAATTACACAACAACGGTGAACAAAAAGCTAAAACATAAATGCATCACATAAATCGTGGAGAATCAAGATAGTTTCAGTAAACACTTGAACACTTGCTGAACATGACTGTCTTTCGCTGCAATTATCATACGTTAATCTTTTCCGAAACCGTCCAATCCCTCAATACTTATAAAGCATGTACATATGTTCCATTTTATTTCTGTGCCACAAAAATGGAACACAAAATTCATTTGTACAATACTGATACATGTGATACTAACATTATAAAACACAGACTCATTAGATGCAATGATACCAAGATCTTTCAGTTGCCATAAACTGCATATAATCTAATAAACCTGTAAATCGAACACATTTACATTGTGACATAATGATAATGACAAAAGTTCTTAAGTGTCACAGCTACAAATATTGGGACACTGTGCTTTAATCATTCCGCGACCTACTTAGTCCTCCTATCTCTCGACACAGCATCTACAGTGTTATAACTGCCCGTAAAGTAAGTAAGTAAGTAATTCATATAGCGCGTTAGCTGTAACAACCTCAAACGCGCTCGATGTGCTAGTAAAACAAAAAGTAAAAATGTTTTAGATGACGTCTGAAAGTAGGCAAGCAGTGTGAACTGCATTTGACACTGTTTGGCAGAGCGTTCCAAGTAGATAGATTGGCATGTTCAAAAGCACGGCTTCTGTAACAAGCATAACAGTTAAAACACATCTCGCACCTGTATATCACACACGTACCAGGAAAAGCAAACCGTTGATTGCAGTCATGTTTATTATGCCTTGTTACATGCAGATAACACACCCTAAACTGTGATGAAACCTATTCTGTTGTCAACAGTGATTAGTCATAAATGGTTGTAGGCTGGTACCTGGTTGTCATCTGGCTGCTGGTCGTCAGCTGGTACCTTGTCATCATCATCCAGTGTACAGTTGTCGTTGGTGGTCGTTGGCGTCTGCATCTCACACACTGCTGTATTCAGCAACTGAAAACTACTCGTCTTATCTTCCAGCGTATCCTGAATCCCAGCCGCTGCAACCTCCTGCTGCTGGCCCTCATCCTGTGAAGTCTGTAATGATGTATTCTGTGGATCTAACTGAGGGGGTCCAGTGGGAACAGATCGTGCCATGTCAGTAAGACGACGATCGTTGAACGATTCTGTACTGTTGTAACCTAAACACAACAGAAGCCGGACCCCTTAACTATTAGGGTTTCAAATTCAACTAAAAAAAACTATCTGGGCTTGGTGCCAACATATTGAGCGGCCAAATCCACCTGACCACTGACAACTTGAGCTATACATTGACACACTGGCTGCTCTTGCCCCGGCCTATAATACATCATTTTCAAGTGTTTTTGATGCCGAATGACGAGTGTTTTCTCGTGCAAACATGGCATGAGCTAAAACAACTCTAAAAAATAAAAAAGTAGTATTTGTGGTATCATTCTGTATACAAATGATGTATAGTGCATGTGCAGTGTCTGAGAGCCTCAATTTGCTAGCACTAAAACTGTACCGCAAACAAAAGCAAGGTTTTACAACATTTTGTTCTAAAGTATCTATATTTTCACAAAACAGATCAAGTCCAGAGAAATCGAACAGGTTTCTCAAATCACGAGGTACCAGAAAAAAAATTTAGTAGTCAAATCTGCATTCCACATGTCACTCTAAAACTGCTTACCGAGCACTGAATGAAAGCCAATCGCACAAACCTTTCAACGAGGTCGCAACTAAAACCTGCTGATGAAAATATCTCAACATGTCCATCACAGCTGCGGACAATCTCGACCTTGTGCGTGTCGATACAGACTTCTTCTTAGTAACTACTAACAAACAAAAAAAAACATATATTATACCAGTAACAGACTGATATGTGATGTTAGCTGTATGCTGCTTTGTCAGTGTTGTGACCTTGTGTGAAACATGACTCCAAGCATTGCAAGTTAGTCATCTGCAGGCTATATAATATCAAATGATACAACATGATGAATGATTTGAACTGGAAAACTAGCAGCCACCAGTTTAATCTAAAACCTCAAAGCAAACAAGAAATATTTTAGATTGTGACCAATCTAATGTACTCCTCGCGCACATTACTTTCTCCTATATTCTTTTAACTGCTTTTTAGTTCCTTTTTTTCACACCGCAAATGACGTCATCGATCACGTGACCATTCGATTCCCGGGGGTTGACTTCCTATTGGTGGTCCATAGTGACCATGCGTTGGTCGGTCCGCAATAGTACACTGATCTTATATACTCCTCTTCGTTACGTTAAAAACGTAGCGTGCAAGGAGTAAAAAATCTGAATAAAATTTTGTACTTCGCAACATTAGTAATCTGCACATATCATGTAGAAAATACCATCAACACTTTTACATGTTCTGTAGTATTCATAGTCCTTCCGATTAACTACAAAACTTGTTGGAAATTAATTAATTAACTAAGTTACTTTTTGGAGATAAATCAATTTGAAAAGTTTTAATCAGTATCAGTTGTACTGTTTACTGTTAGCTTCATGTCTGGTGCAACACCACTGGTTTAGCCTTTATGTGTGAGGAACAGAGTATGGTTTTTTTCTGATTGACCACAAAAATCACTCAAAATAAATCAATTAACTACAGTTAATCTGTAAAAAACAGAGCAGGCTGAAGCTGTTTACCCTGTGGCGACGGAGTGCAGTTGAGCTTTGCATGACAATGCTTGCGTTTTCTCAGCTGAATCTGCAGACTGCGCAGAGCCATTGATGACTGGCGACTTGCTGCTGGCCGACGAGTCTGCAAATTAAACACACACAGGGCCAACATAATAAATATGGCAACTGTTTTTGACTACAACTTATGCACTCCTAACTTGGCTTAGTGGTAAGTTGGCTTGGTGTAGTGGTAACGCGCTTCGTCTAATCAACGAAGTTACTCTACGGCGGGCCCAGTTAGTACTTGGACGGGTGACTGTCTACGGGCAGGTAAAGCATCTCGGTACGAAGCCAGCCAGATAGGTTGACTCAGCCTTCTACCCTCAGTGAAATGGTAAAATGAGTATCAGCTTTCGGGCTGAGTAGTAATAAACGGTGATGGTTAGTGTAGTACTTGTAGCTGCCTATAGGTGGACCTGAGGTTCAGATCGATCAGTCTGGTCCAAAGGTCGGCAGCCGCCTGGCGCTCATGCTGCTCTGACCAAATGAACCGAATGGCAGTTCACTGCTACGATGACAGTACCATAAACATTGTCACAGCTATTACTATTACTATTATACAGTATATCAAGTCACTCAAACACAATAAAAGGCAGTCAGCCAATCCATCCTGCATGAAGTACTATAGACAAACGCATGTTTTAGTTTTCTATGATTTGACCCCCAAGAAATCTTACTATAATGTGCGGAAAGTCTGTTTGTCTGTCAGTCCCCTCTAGGGCCTTCCCTGTTACATGGTCGCGGACCCCGACCATGGCATTCGAGTCCTTGGGCCTTAGGTATGTGCCCCCCACCTTGACCCCCACCTGCCCCCATGAGCAG
>Ga0209367_1008085_pt1 | contig 14414 bp, 7 predicted proteins | sample WorMetLIZISLAND2_FD_187412 | JGI IMG/M metagenome (GOLD analysis project Ga0209367, IMG submission 187412) | Marine gutless worms symbiont microbial communities from Max Planck institute for Marine Microbiology, Germany - Olavius geniculatus... ... | reverse complement strand
CAGTCAGTGTGATGCGGGCAATATCACCTTTTGTAATTTTTGCTGTTTTCGATGTGCAAGTCCTTAAATGTTGCCGTTAACAAGTGTATAAACTAATGTTTTATACATTTATAAGATTTAAACTTGCCACCTCAACTTATAAGGCACTGCACACTGGCCGTCCGCCTCACCTTACTGATCTTCTGCAATATCATAAATCTTCACTGTCCACGCGCTCTTCTACCTGTCAGTTACTTGCAATTCCACGGCATAACTTATCCTTTGGTTCTCGTTCCTTTCGTGTCTATGCTCCGAGAATTTGGAACTCCTTAACTCCTCAAATTTGTCAATATCAAACCTTGGCTACATTCAGATGTCACTTAAAGACCCACTACTTTCAGTCAGCCTTTTCTGCCACCTAGCATCCATCATCCTATGCGCTCTGATTGTTTCTGAGACTTTGGCGCTTTATAAATCATTTACTTACTTACTTACTTAGTACTACAGGGTGCGGCAGAAAAAAGTGGACCCCTGAAGTTTTTTGCCTTTTTCTCAGCAAACGTTTGGGATTTTAATATGAAATTTTACAGCTCTATTTACTGACTGCCTACTGATTATTCAGCATTCAAAAATGTTCATGCTAAAAATGCTATTTAGTTTTCAAAAACTGCTTACACGCTGCTGCCAATGACGTCACAGTGACGTTTTGATAAACAGCAATTTATATTGTTTATAAATTATCACTTAATTATCGTTCCTTTAAAGCAATTGTCGGCTGCCCACCGGAATCATCTTCCAGCAGGACGGCGCGTCAGCACACACAGCGTGCAATGTCACGCCGTGCAGTGCACAGAACTGGCTGCGGGCCAGCTGTACAGATATCATCACAAAAGACCAATGGCCTCCAAATTTCTTAGATTATCATGTATGGGGTGCAATGTTAAAGGCTTGCAAGCGCCGAACTCAAGGAAGCGCTTCAGGTTATCTGGGGCAACCTGCCACAGGGACCGATCGACAAGGTTGTAACAGATTTCTCAAATAAGGCGACTGGAGAGGCTGGTGTAGCTTGGAGCTGGGGGTGAACACTTTGAACATTTACAGTGACAATGGAATTCTGGCATCTGATCATTATTTAACTGTGCTATTTCAATGATGTTATTAAATTGGTGTTGTAGCCGGAACATTTTTGAATGCTGAAAAATCTGTAGGCCGTCATGTTAAAGTCTGTAACTTCGTCCTTTTTCAACAGAATCACATTTTACTTGGCAGTTTGATGTAGAAGGTTTTATTAAATAAATCTGTGAAATTTCAAATTAAAATTTCAAGCGGTTGCTGAGAAAACAGCGAAAAACTTTAGGGGTCCACTTTTTTGCCGCACGCTGTGCAGCTGTCAGTTTAGGTAGATCTCTGGCTCATAAAGCGTTTTATATTGGTCAGTGTTTGAATTGTGAAAAATTAGCTGGGGGTTAAACTTTTTTACGGTCAGAGCTTAATCAAAATTGTGATGTAAATGTACACTGTGTTTGATAAAAAACTGACCCCCTAGACATTGTGCGATGAAAATGTTAAATCTGAACGATTTTAAATGACGATTCGTACACTTTACCCCTAATCAATTTCTGAAGCAGTTGCCAAATTTCGTTGAAAAATATTATTTTTTTGCAAAAATTATTAAATGTTGAATATCGATTAAATATAAAAAAACTTACCATTTTACACTACTGTGTAAGGGCGACCAAGTCACACATCCAAAACAGCAGAAATCATTTTACTAGAACACAGAGTGATAGAACGATGAACTGGCTTCCCTTACAAACCCATGTGACGTTACCCCATTTAACCTTTTCCACTCCTGCATTATCCTGTAAGCCAATAAACATAGTCAATGCGAATGCGATACAAATATTTTTATACTACTACTACTACTACTACTACTACAGTGTGTCTGTGTGTGTATTTAGAGTGGCTGATAACTCTGAGGTTAATCAGATGACTGCCTCTAACCTGGCGCTCATCTTTGGTCCCACTCTGATGAAACTAAACAGGTTAAATGTGTACTGTATTACACGTTGCCTCGATAAAAAGGCACCCTTTTTTTTCTGCATGTCTCAGTCGAATTACATTAAATTCACACAAGCTTTGAACCAAGTGTAGCAGAAAGAATAGGAATTCAAAATATTTCAACACGAATTGGCTGTTAGTTAAACATTCTTTGCTGTTGGTGACATAACAGTGACATCATGAAATGTGTTGTGACAACAAGTTGTCAGTTGCTCCCCTGCTTCGACGATGAACTTCATCGAGTTCACTGATATCTTGTTGTTGGCTCTAATAACCGATTGTTGGCGACTGTGGAACAGGTGCCGGTTAAACCTCACTCTACAGCAGGATTATTCAGAGGTGTGTCATGCTCAGGCAGTAATGCTGTAAGTTACATTAGTAGCAGGGAGTTGACTGAAAGTTCGGGGAAATGGCAAAATCCATCTACATTTTGGCCCTACCAGACTCAGTTATTTCTTACTTATCACTGTGTGTAGAAGTTTTCTGCTGCATTGTGTATATACTCTACTTTAGCATGACATTGTATGTGTTGCAACCTGCAGTGATGAGATGGGTGGTGGGTCTGCTAATGTGCTGTTGGAAATGTCTCACAGATCACGAGTTGTTGAACTACTCATTCTACACGTACACGTACGTCTGTCTTTCTCCCCGCCTGTCTGTCTGTCTGTCTGTAAATGTGGGGTGTTTAGTTAAAAATATCTCACGGATTACGAATTGCACGCCCACAGCAGCACAGTCTGTTGCCATTGGTCTGGCTTTTATGCACAAGCCTATGTTGGACGTCTGGGGTTGTGCCTTTACCGGGATCCAGGAACCGAGTTCAGGTGGAAGGGAGGGTCAATGCTCTGAAGCTGAAGACTATTTTGCAATATGTAAACCAGACATTCGTCTGGCAGCTGCCGAACCGGCTGCTATGGCCTTGAGTTGTTGTACAGATCTGCCCCCCCCCGCTTATTGCCTATCTGTCAGTTTGTTTGTCTATATTGTCTGTCTGCTTTTTTTCTTATAAATTAAATAAATAAAACTTACCAGTTTACATTACTGTGTAAGGGCGACCAAGTAACACATCCAAAACAGCAGAAATGATTTTACGAGGACACACAGTGATAGAACGACGAACTGGCTGCCTTTACAAACCATGTGATGTGACCCCATTTAACGTTTTCCACCCCGCATTATTCCGTAAGCCAATAGGGGAGAGTTGCCTGAATTGGAACGGTTTGTTGATTGGAACACTTTACTTACTCGAAATCTATGAGCTGCTTACTGAAATTGAGGAGTAATTAGTACTCTACGGCGGTTTCGCTTTCGATTTTAGGTAAGTATGGTGTGTGTTATTGACTGGATTTGCAGTTAATGACGATTGTTGATTTTTGACTGAAACGATTTTAAATGCAGCACCAGTAGTGAGGATGGCACACGCCGTATTTGTGAGGTGACTTCGTAGCCGCTAATGCTGTGCACACTGGATGTTTATTGGTGTCGGGTGTATGAGCGATAATGTGATGTAAACAACGGCCGCGCTGCTGCAGTGATTTGTAAAATTTGTTTAAATTGCGCTGAATGGAACAGCTATAGTTTCCTTAATTGGAACAAAATACTGAGTATGTTCTGTTTAAGGAAACTTGCTCATATTATTGCAACACTGCTCAATCACGGCTGTTGAGCTGTATTTAACCCACTTTTGGCTTAGATATGCCAAGCAACTGAGTCAGTTGACATCAATTTCGCCATTAACGGCTGTTAAGAGTGGGAAGAGATTTTGTTCCACTTTAGGCAACTACCGTTGTGCACATTAATTAAATAGATTTGTTTGTTGTTACTTGATTTTTTTTGGAACAAAGTTGAATTTTTTTTGGAAGACTAGATTCAACTTTGTTTCCAATTTGACTCTTTCAGCTACGGACCAGCAGTACATTTAATCAGCTGGACAACATTTGTATCACATTTGCATTGACTATGTTTATTAGCTTACGAGATAATGCTGGAGTGGAAAAGGTTAAATGGGGTCACGTCACATGGTTTGTAAGGGCAGCCAGTTCATCATTCTATCACTCTGTGTCCTAGTAAAATGATTTCTGTTGTCTTGGATGTGTGACTTGGTCGCCCTTACACAGTAATGTAAACTGATAAGTTTTTTATATTTAATATTTGGTGTTTTATTAGCAAATTTAATTGTGAATTTGTGACTTAAAAGCAATATTTTGATCAAAACCAATCACGTGACCATTTGACTCGTGGTGGGTGACTTCCTATAGGTGGTCCATTGTGACCATGTGTCTATCTTGCATAGTTACGGATATATGGCGCCTCAAAGATAATGGGGTCAGGACGTTGATTTTTTGAGCATCTCCATTGTTAAGCTTTTTCATTTTCAGTCGTAATTTTTCTAAGTCCGAAAATGGGCCAAAAATTGGCGGTTTTGGGGGTTTGGAGGGGAAAAATATGGAAGATGAATGTTAAGACCCTCTTAGGAAATCAGTCCCCATCAAAACACGTCGTCCAGTGCAAAAAATTTGATAGTCGCCCTTACAACAGTGATACGTATTACCCAATGTGATATCGTGTTGATTCGTATTAATGTTATTGTTACTAAAAACATATGCTAATAAAGCAGCATATCGAGGGTTGACTGGTACAACATTCTATGTGTCATCGACAACATTTCATAAAAAGTGAAGACAACTTGTTACACAATGCATTTTTTCACCTTTTTTTTCCAGTTTTGTCAATAAATAATGCACAGATTTGCTGGCTGTATTTCATTTGGTAATGAAGTAGATATTTAAGTGGCATGTTGAAGAACTTTGCAGCTTGTAGTTATTACATTTTGCCAGGGGTCAACTGATGTAGACTTTATGCTTGTCACTCCTGCCGCAATATGTGCATGTGTCTGTCTGTTAGAGTGTGTTTGAGAAGGAGAAAGTCAACGTTTCAGGTCTACATCGACAATCAGCCACCAGACTATCTCCAGGTCAACTGTCTGTCTGTCTGTCTCGCTGTCTTTCTTTTTCAGTGTGTGTCAGCCCATTACATGACCACAGCCACAGAGATGGTTTCTTCTTTTATTGACAGCAGTGTCAATAATGTTCTGCTCCAGAACAATCCAGACTTTACCACTTAATTTTTGAATTTATCAATATTTTTAAAGGTTATCTGGTAAACACGTTGCTCCGCAACATTCAAACAGTGTAATTGACTGGCTGTTAGGGGACAGGCGACTCTGAAAATCTTAAATTTATTGTAGTTTTTGTTCATTTCAACATACATGTCGCTTGTTTTGGTTTTTCCAGATAGTGCAAAAGCAAACACTGGGTGAGGTGGGACCTAAAACGGTTTTTTGATGGGCAGTTGTGTTAAAAATGTTTGACCCCAAAATTATTAAGATCTATCAATTCTTCTTCAAATTGCAGTCGATAATGTTGGAGATGTTTTTGACGTATTTTTGTTCATTTCGTCTCATATTTTGTTGGTTCAGTTTTCCTCAGGTAGTGCAGAAACAGACGTCGGGTGAGGTGATAAAACGGCCTGTCATTTAATGGCAAGTTGTGCCCGAAATATTCCTACCACAAATTATTAAAATTGGTCAACCTCTCGGGATGTTTTTTTTCCAGACACTGTTTATGTATTGCTATGTGGATACTCTCCATGGAATTATTTGTATGAGATACCGAATTTTTCTGTTTGTTTAATTATTTTTGTAAGTGCTTGAAGTACAGTTTAATTAATCATTATCAGTGGAACAAGAAAATAAATGTAGGGAAAGTTTGGGGAGGGTTTTTTGGGGTGGTTTTTGCAAAAAAAGCCTGCAGGAATTTTTGTTATTTTCCTTTTTTTGTGTTTATTTTACAGCTGACAAGGCAAAACATCACTCACACCATTCTTCCAGGTGACTGACAGCAATCTTTTTACATTAGTATATTCTTACAATTACTTACTTACAATAGCATATCAGGTAAAAAGGTTGGGACAGGACAGGAAGTTGCAAATTTTTGACAGAGGAGATTACGGGTACTCAGAATTTTACTTTTGCCCTAAATGCCCCCAAAATGAAGGATTTACATGGCCTGCAATTTTTTTTATTTTTTGATGAAAATTTTTTAATGAAGAAAATTTTCTTAGGGGTAAAGTTAAGAGGGGGCAACTTAAAAGCCCTGAAGTTTTGTGTCGTCATTTGTCTCTGATGGGTCACGGCTTTGGTCAATAATGTCTTTAGTGGTAGCTGTGTTTTTTTTGCAGGAAATAAAGTTGCAGAGCTGCTGGATGCATTTTCTGGGCTCTTAATGCAGCCGCCCAGATGCATTCGTGGTCTTGAACCCTGCTTACATCTCTCCCTTAGACCCCTAGCTGGTCGGGTGGGGTTTGCTGCCTCCCAAAGAATCTTTTCTCCACTCTTCCACTCTTGGTCCTTAATTTTGGCCCTTTCGGCCTGAGGAGTACACCCCTTGCAGAAATTGTTGCTAGTAGTCATGGCAATGGGCAGCTCGATAATCAGAAGGTTTGAGATAGTCTGAAACTTTTGGGGTTTTTTTCAGTACATTTTTACAGACGTTGACTCAGTCTCCAAATTTCCTCTTAACTAGGGTTAGGGTTAGGGTTAGGGTTAGAGTTAGTGAAAATGCACGTTGCAGTATACACCTGAGGGAACTATGGAATCTTCTGACTGTAAACATGCAACCGTCGTGGGACTCATGGCAGCTGCAGCAGCATATAAGCCCAGTGTTTATGTGTTTTCATAGGAGAAAAGAACGTGAGCACGTGACTGACCCATCCACTGCAGACGTGGGTCACGTGACCAGTACCACTGCGGACAGTGTGTCAGCAGCACGCAGTCGTCTGACCCGTCAGCCTGTGTTGACACAAGCCTACCGACGTCACGTGGTCGTTGCCAAGACAACGTCACTGCCACACTCCAGCACCAGGCACTAGCAGTAGTTGTAATGCTAGTAGTAATGGTAATGGTAGTGCTAATACAACACTACCAACTAGCTTGGAAAAATTAAAAGATTAATTTGTCAGAAAAACTAGGGCATGAATATTTTGCAATCAAATCAAAAGACACCATAACTTCAGAAAATGATGACTGATTTCTCATTTTCCAAATTCTTTTTCTGTAATAGGCAAAAAAAGTTACAACTGCTATTCAAAGTGTCCACGTTTGGCGTGAACACAGGCTGTTAGCCACTGATCAGTTGCCAAGTCAGTAATCGACTGTTCCAGTTTAAGACAAGTGGCTGTGAGCTGTTCTCTCAGTTCATCAACATCACCGATCTTTCTCTGGTAGAGCCGCTACTCCATTGTAGCCCAGACCTTGTAGTCTACCAGATTAAGTTCCAGACCGTCAGTGTGGATTATAATGTATACATGTAATTAATTAATCTTTTAGTTTTTCCAAGGTAGTGTGCACCTGTGTTAAGGTGAGGTGGGAAATATTACGGGGGTTTTGTTAAAATTTATTTCTTTTTCAAACAATGCAAAAAATGGGAAAATTGGTTAACGTATGATAAGCCTGTCACCGATAATGTAATGTCGTGTTTTTCTGGCTCCTTGTGTAGTGGCTACTAACGTGGCTTGTGATAAATCCCACTGGTACCAGTAACACTGAACCTGTTTTATCTGTTTGGCAGGAGTGCAGAGGTGAGACTGTCTCGCTCCTGTGGTTACCATGACAACCAACAGAGACAACTATCTACCGCTGATACTACCACTACTACTAGCCCTCTTGACTACAGATCATCAGAATCAGCATCAGAATCAGAATCAGTGACGACATCGTCCGATGAGGGACACGCCTATCTGTACCACCACCATCATCATCATCATCACTGCAGCAGTACTGCGGAAGTAGGTGACATTTCGCTGGAGAATCCCTTGGAAACAGCCTGTGGACACCTGGACAATCTGGAGAGGCCAACGAGTTTGCTAGACATGAAGACACTCTCTGAGGTTCCAGGTGAAAGACTTCTGAACACTTTGGAGTCATTGGATAATCACTCAGACACAGTCCGCGGTCACTTGGACAGTCCGGATAGACTACCAGGACACTCTACCATTTCTTTAGACAACGAGATAGTGTCTGTTCCAGATGGAAGACTTCCAGAGTCGTTGGACAATCCACCAGCACACCTTCCTGCTTTGTCATACAGTTCGGTAGCAGTCTCTGGGGTTCCAGGTGAAAGATTTCTAGACACATTGGACTCGTTGGACAATTGGTCAGAAAAACAATTGGGAAATGCAGCCACTATTTTCAGTGATCCAGATACAGCGACTGGACCCTTGGATAATCCGGACACATCTGGGGAACGCTTGCTTAATCGAGACACAATGGCAGGACTCTTGATTGATCCAGACATGCCCGGAGGACACTTGCGGTCTAATCCTTCTTACTCAGTGCTGGGACACTTGCCATCTGATCCTTCGGTCGACACCAGGACTGGAGCAGCAATCTTTGTGCCGGGAAGACTTCTGGGTACATCGGACTCATTCCATCATCATATGAAGAACGACTCCTTGCTGCCAGCAAGAACACATCGTCATAAGCACAATACATCATCATCATCATCATCAGTTGATAATGATGAGAATGGTGATGATGACACAGCGTTCATTGGGGTACAAGCACCTGTTTTCCCTCCCACTGATCACCTGACGTCATTGCTGACGTCAGTTTCTACCGCTACTACTACTACAACAACTATTATTAGAAGTAGTGTTGCTGATACTAACAATGCCACGTCAGCAGCAGCAGCAGCGGCGGCAGCGTGTTTTGTGCGTGAAAGGCGTTGCGTGCGTCGACATAAACCTAGACAACAGCAACAGCAAACACAGCCATGTGCTGCTGACTGTAGCTTGGACACGCCTGTGGCGGAATGTACCTCAGTCACGCCTGTCACTGATTCTACCCTGGGCTGGCGTGTCGCTGACTGTACCCTGGACTCGACGTAGCGGCGGAATTCATCATGGTAATGTACTGAGAACAGCTGGAGTGAAATGGGTGGTCGATTCTAACACTGAAAGTTGTTGTAGGCAACTTGCAAGTACCAGTTGCCTTGTGGCCAGCAGAATGATTGCCTCCCCGTCTCCCTTCCTCCTTTTCCCCGAAAATTTTATCCCCTCTGAAAATAGAATTTTAGTAAGCCTATTGTTGATAGCAATTTATGGGAGTTGAGGCTGGACCCTTTGTAGCAAAGAACAGAAATAAATTGAAGCATTTGAAATGTGGTGCTATCGAAGGCTGTTAAGAATTCCGTGGACGCAACACAAGACAAATGAATGGATTGTGTGCGAATTAAGTTGACAAAAAACTTTTGGTCTGTGTGGAATCATTGAAATTGGGATTTTGTGGCCACATGACACGGAAATACGAAAGTCTGGAGAAGGAAATGGTTCAAGGATGTTTACCAGGTTACAGAAATCGTGGTCGACAACGCCAACGTTGGACAGATGACATCATGGAATGGACTGGGATGAAGATCAGTGAAGTGGCTGCAGCAGCGAAGATCGTGATTGTTGGAGAGGGATACTACGCGCCGCCAACCCTTCTTGTGGAGGAAGGCACTGAACGACGACGACGACAATTAGCGGAACATTTCCTTTGAGGAATTAAACATGTGGGCTGTAAATGGCCCACTCTGGGGGTATATAGGTACAAAGATTGAGATTGTAGACACTCATAATTCTTCTCTCGAAAATTTTGTAGCTGTTGGAAAACTGCAACTTTCTTCCTGCCCCTTTGTCACCCCGCCCCACTTTTTTAACCGTCGATGCTACTGGCTGGACGTGTACACAGTTTGAAATGTGTTAGGAGTGTTTTATCTTTCAGGCATGCATGAAAAATTTGGTGTAATTTGGGGGTCCAAATTAGCCTCTTCTCTAGCTGCTTCCAGATGCATTTTGCTCCCCAGATCACCCAGCTGTACTTAAGGGAAATGTGTGGGAAAAGGGAGAGAGGAGAAAAAAACTTGCTGCCAGGGACGCTGAACTGGATTCAAGTAAAATTGCATTGTGAAAAAAATGGGAGCTGGCGACGAAAGGGAGGGTAGTGAAAGGGGACGCGAAGGGAGAAGCAGGGAGAGAAGGATAGGGGAGGGGGAAAGGAAAGAAAAGGGAAGGGCATCCCGCAATTTTTCACACCCTGCAGTTTCGATTTTCTAGAAACATGACTACCACTAACCTTATCCTAGGATCACGTACCAAGTCTGGCTCGTGGCTATAACCGTGACGGTCCAACCCCTCACACGCAGACCTGTGTTAGTAGCCTAATAATAACATTACGAACGTCGAGTCTGTGACTGCCGATTTGTTGTAATACACTGTGACGCATAGAAAACACACTAGATTTTTTTTACCATAACTTGAAGAAGGGTTATCCAATTTTAATAATTTTTGGTACGCATTCATGACACAACTAGCCATCAAATGGCCGTTTAGTTTCCCACCTCACCCAAAATCTGCTTCTGCACTACCTGGTAAAAACAGAACAGACAATATATGCATTAAAATCAACAAAAATCTGTATAAAATTTCATTTTTCCGGATAGGTGGCCACCAACAGCCAATCAATTATAAGGTTTGCCTGTTGTGCAGCAGCACGTCTATTAAATAGGCATGACATTCAGGAATATTGATGAATTCAAGAAGCGACTGGTGAAGTCTGGATTGGTCTGGAGCAGAACGTTATCAACGCTGCTATCAACGGATTGAGAAAGTGTCTCCGAGCCATGTTCGTGGGCCAACATTTCAAACATTTTATAGGCAGTTAAAATAGACAATATAAACTATCAGTTAAAACGATAAAAATATGGACAAAATGTGTGTTTTGTGTGTTTTTTGATTAAGCAAATACTAGTGGTTAAAAATGCAATATTTTGTTTGTTTTCTTTCCCCAGGTACTGTAGAAACAGACAATGGGTGAGGTGGGAAACTAAACAGTCATTTGATAAATAGCCAGTTGCATCAGGAATATTTGTACCAAAACCTACTAAAATTGGATCACTTTTCTTCAAGTTATGATGGAAAAAATTTTGGTGTGTTTTTTTGTGCCCCACAGTGTATTTGTTATAGCAGTGAGCTTAAGAGTTCTGTTTATATTATTGTTCATCGATATGTACATTGCATTATTTGTTTAAAGGCCACGTCGCACTATTATTTTACGTAACTGTTATATAGTGCTAATTTGCCTTTTCAAATGACAGTTTGTCAATATTTAGTAATCTTTTTGTTGCTAATATATCCGTTTACCATTAAAAATAAAGTTGAAAGTGCAACATTTTCATGTTTTGCCGCTTCGCTACGTTCCGCTTTTACCGAAACTGTGACGACATAAACAGAGAACATTTCGCAGTTGTATTGTTTACCTTGACCAGTGATGTTTTTCAGTTTTTACGCGCGAGAGCTAGCATAGATAGCGCGTAATAGCTACGGTAATTCTGTTTGTCTGTCCGTCTGTCACAACCCGGTACCGTTTAGAGACCAGGTGAGATAGAGACTTCGGGTTTTTACCATATGATAGCTTAGAGTCTAGTATTTTGTGTCAAAATTTCATGCTACTGGGTAAATGGGGGAACGAGGAGGCGAAAGAGGGGCACCTCTCTTAAAAAGGCGTTATTCTACCGCTATTGGCTCGTCTAACGTGAAATCGGTTGCAGATAGGCACAGACATGCTGCTTACAAGCACTGACGACGAGCTTCTTAGGAATGTCAACGTTCTTGACATCTTGATCTTGAATGACCTTGAGCCCCCGAAAATACGGGTTATGGTGAATTTTTCGCGATTTCGGGCTGCAACACGCATTTCAAGATTGAATTGCGCCGAAATGGCTGGAGATGGACCAAAACGACATGCGTATGGAATGTTCAGCATTTTGTGTAGATTTCAGCAATCCACGTCCGGACTCTGTGGGTTTAAGGAGGTCTGAGCACGCGGGTGTCAAAGTGGGGTACCCCTCTAAAAATGGCTATTTATTCGATGTTGGCTTGTCTAGCGTAAAATGATTGCCGATAGGCACAGACATGCTACTTATCATAACAAGCACTGCTGACGAGCTTCTTAAAAATGTCAACATCGATGACCTTGAATGACCTTAAACCCTAAAAATAAAGTTTTCAGTGATCTTTTGGTGAGTTTTGGCTGCAAAAGAGTGAATTGCGACGAAATGGATGGAGATAGATCAGGCGCACGAAAAATGTTTACTCACTCTGCCTGTTGTGTCTGCTCGATACAATAAAGAATTTGCACTTAAAAACTGACAGACAAACTGTCGGTTTAATTTAGCTAATAGTTTAATTTAAACGTTCTAGAAATGAATGAAATAGACGACTGAACTACAATTAGCTAGCGGCGACGTCAAAGATAGAGACTTCGGGTTTTTACCATATGATAGCTTAGAGTCTAGTATTTTGTGTCAAAATTTCATGCTACTGGGTAAATGGGGGAACGAGGAGGCGAAAGAGGGGCACCTCTCTTAAAAAGGCGTTATTCTACCGCTATTGGCTCGTCTAACGTGAAATCGGTTGCAGATAGGCACAGACATGCTGCTTACAAGCACTGACGACGAGCTTCTTAGGAATGTCAACGTTCTTGACATCTTGATCTTGAATGACCTTGAGCCCCCGAAAATACGGGTTATGGTGAATTTTTCGCGATTTCGGGCTGCAACACGCATTTCAAGATTGAATTGCGCCGAAATGGCTGGAGATGGACCAAAACGACATGCGTATGGAATGTTCAGCATTTTGTGTAGATTTCAGCAATCCACGTCCGGACTCTGTGGGTTTAAGGAGGTCTGAGCACGCGGGTGTCAAAGTGGGGTACCCCTCTAAAAATGGCTATTTATTCGATGTTGGCTTGTCTAGCGTAAAATGATTGCCGATAGGCACAGACATGCTACTTATCATAACAAGCACTGCTGACGAGCTTCTTAAAAATGTCAACATCGATGACCTTGAATGACCTTAAACCCTAAAAATAAAGTTTTCAGTGATCTTTTGGTGAGTTTTGGCTGCAAAAGAGTGAATTGCGACGAAATGGATGGAGATAGATCAGGCGCACGAAAAATGTTTACTCACTCTGCCTGTTGTGTCTGCTCGATACAATAAAGAATTTGCACTTAAAAACTGACAGACAAACTGTCGGTTTAATTTAGCTAATAGTTTAATTTAAACGTTCTAGAAATGAATGAAATAGACGACTGAACTACAATTAGCTAGCGGCGACGTTTACACGTACACTAACTTAATAATAGAATAATTACTGAAGTACCTTCTTTGTGAATAGTTTTTCGCAGCAAAAGTGTTTCGACGTTGGCGCGAAAATGATAAAAAGTGAAAAAGATAAATGGTACGAATAGTCCACCACGTGAAAGGTACGAATAGTCCGTGATGTTGCGAACAGTCCAAGCTACGAATCGTCCGAGGTACGAAAAGTCCAGTCACCTCTCTGGTTTCCAAGGTGGCTTGGTTGTGTTACGGTAGGATGTCGGACCAGATTTAGTGGTTGTGGGTTCGACTCCCGATCGGGTCGCTATTAAGTGGTTTTAAGTAAGTAAGTAAGTACGTGCATGTTTAAAGTGCACAATGCCAGCTAGTGGCCGAATCTGAGGCACTTTGCTGAGCCGCTAGGGGGAGCAGTAGGCCTGCTGGAAGCAGCGAGTTTTAAGGAGGCGACGGAAAGTGTCTGCAGAAGTAGAACTGCGAATGCTAGAGGGCAAGTAAACCATCTATCGTAGGTAATAATAACCAACATTAAGATCAACTCAAGTTTTCCATCCTCCGTCTGGTTGGCGTTAATGCAGGGCGTGTTCACCTGTGTCCAGTGGCAGCTAACACTGCGATCCCGTATGGCAGGTGACGCTTCGTAGCTCTGATGGGTTTTTTATTAAGAGCTTTAGGCCTATAAACCACCTTCACATGCATATATTGACTTTAATCTTAGTGTAAGCAAGGGCGTCATTTAGGGGAGGCTGGAGGGGACTACGGACCCGCAAGAATTTATGGTTTTAATTATTTCTCTGTAAATCATACTTTTGAAACACTGTTACATTACGTTAAAACAATACGTTACCGGTACGCAGACTGAGACCCCAATGATTTACTAAAATGACGCCACTGACTATACCCTCTCCTCTGGCATTCGCAGTTCTACCTCTGCAGACACTTTCCGTCGCCTCTTTAAAACTCACAGCTTCCAGCAGGCCTACTGCTCCCTCTAGCGGCTCAGCCAAGTGCCTGACATTGTGGACTCTAAATGTGCACTTACTTACATATTTAGTTACGCTGACTGAGTGAAAGAATAGTATCCGTCGGAATGGCGTCTTGTAAACGATATTTCTTCAGCTCTCACAACAAGTTCTTGAATTTCTCACGTTTCTCACTCA
>Ga0209367_1008084_pt1 | contig 14416 bp, 8 predicted proteins | sample WorMetLIZISLAND2_FD_187412 | JGI IMG/M metagenome (GOLD analysis project Ga0209367, IMG submission 187412) | Marine gutless worms symbiont microbial communities from Max Planck institute for Marine Microbiology, Germany - Olavius geniculatus... ... | reverse complement strand
TTTCGCCCCCGAAATTTTTTTGGGGTGTGCCCCTCAAAATTTTGGACCGGCATTATAAAATTCGGCCTAATACTGACCATCGTGCAAAATTTCGCGCCGGTCGGCCCACGCATCTCGGAGATCTCATGCTCGGAAAAAAAAACATCATGCGTAAAACATAAGTCCTTCCGAAAACTATCGTTTTCGGGCGGACTAATTAGTGCTGTATAGCTGCATTTCAGTTGAAAATATTTGCATTAGCTGTATCTTTAGTCATAGATTTTTGTTCCTGACCAAATTTGGCTAATCCAAATACCAGCCGTTTTTTGGCTGATATTTATTTTTTTAAATTCGCTAGGAAGTCTTTTAAAGCCACAGTTCAAAAAGTCATCTTTGGCAGAGACCTGTCAGCTATGTCTATGCTGGTGTGTCGTTTCAGACGACGTGTTGACGGAGGACAAGGGCGAATGTGTCATCTGCCTGGACGACTTACGTTGCGGCGACGCCATCGCCCGGCTGCCTTGCCTTTGCGTCTACCATAAAAGGTGAGACATTAGAGACCGAGAAAGACTGAATATAGCCAGAGTTCTCAGGAACTGCGGCAGAACTAGTTCTGTGTAGCGACTGACTGTACGTCGGCGGCGACGACGACGACGACGATGCTTAGTTGGTGCCCACGTGTGTGACAAAACATCTCGCATGCAACAAAAACAGGACGCGGCTGCGTACTGTGCGGCTGTCAATCAACCTGTGTTTGGCAGCGCCATCGCGCCAGCCGTCGCTGGTGGTGCTTTCAAGCCCGACTTCATTGACAGCTGCACTGTACGTAGCCCGTCGTTTTTTTGTCGTGTGGCAAGTTTTGGTCTCACATGTATGCACTTTCTTACCAGGAACGCTGGAGCGGGGTTGGTAATCCGTGAGCGGAGGCGGTAGTCGCACCTTGGGTGGTTTCTGCTGTTCCATGGGTACGGACATCTTGGGTAGTTACGGTTTTGGTTGTAGCAGTTTAAACGCTGGTCTTAGATTAAATTGTAGCATTCTCGTCAGCTGATGTTTGGTACCGAGCGTTCCTCGTCACTGCGGCAAGAACTTGGAACAGTCTGCCATCAGAGGTGACGTCTTCAGAGTGTCTGTGGACATTTAAGACTAAACTTAAGACTCATTTTCTGTTTTTCTCTCATTTCCTACTCATAGCTGCCTGTAAAGTGGTTGCAGTTCCATAAGCATTTTACATGCTTTAAATTTTATTGTAACATTTGCCAGCCAGTGCGCAGCATTTTGCTCACCCACGGAGGGACGGCCAGGCTGAGTTTGCCCAGGTGGCTTGGTCATATACCAAGGAAGGAACTAACCATATCGTCCTTAGATAGGGTGACGTAATACCACCCAAGATGTCATACAGTCGGTGCGGAGACATTTTACAGTTGACTGATAATCATACGGGCGGCTGTGGTGTGCGCTGAGGGCTGAGGACGCTGAATGCTCCAAGACTCCAAGTGTCGCTGTGAGACTCCATGTCGGCACTCCCCGCGCCTGTAAATCTCACTAACCACTGTGCGCTCGCCCAGCTGCTCTAGTCCGCCTCCTATTATGCCTGCGTTCCTCTGTCTGTCTGTCTGTCTGTCTGTCTTTGCTTCCTAGTACTAGTCTGTGCTAGCTGATGGTGATTTCGTGATAGGCGGCACCCGCCGCTGATAACACGCTATGCTATATATCGATATTCGTCCGTCGTGCCCAGAATCCACCTGCTTCGATTTGATGTACGCGACAAGTGTGCTGATGTCACCTCAGCCTCCTGTCCCGCAGCCGGATAGGTAATGTGTAGCGGCAGGCTATGGGGGCGTGGGCGAAGGTTGTGTGGCTCATTGGGCGGCCGGTGGTATGTCTGCTAGTTGCAAACCGCGGGTCCAGATGTTCGCTGCCGCCGACAGTGGATGGCCGCATAGTGCGCTGCGGCATCATTAGCTTATACCAATCAGATGCCACTTCCGAGTATCAGACAAAGGTTTCAGTTCGTAACGGTGGCGCAGCTGCATGCGCACAGGCCACTCTGTTTCTGGCGGCTTTTTCTAGGACACCGTCACCGCATCGGAAGCCGGGACTCGGCCACCTGTCCCCACTGCAATGGCGCTGAAGAGACAGCCGAACACCTGGTCTTCCAGTGTCCGGCACACACACGACCAGCCTCAGTGGGAGACATGGCCTGACTTCCAGGTTTCAACGGATCCACGACGCCTTCGGAGCTTCCTGGAAGGGATTGGGACGGTGATTTCTCCCTCTCTCGACCGAGAATGAGAGAGCGTGCAAGATTTTTGCCTTTCTGCACCTTAAAAGCGGAAGGCTTATGCAACAAATCAAAGTATAGTGGAGTTTATTCATACAGAGCGCCATCGTATCGGCGATGACGGCGTTGGTCGGTCGGTCGTTGCTGAGTCGTAAATGACACTCGGCTCAAGTATAGGCGACACCGCAGCAGTTCGTAGCATAGATGTAAAAAACATTTTTTATGTTTTTTTATAAAAGTATAAAAAACATGATTTATTATGTTTTTTCAATGTTTTTTAAATTTTTTGTTGTGCTATTTTTTATTTTTAAAATGTTTTTTTTGTGCTTTTTCATGTTTTTTGTTCTTGTTAAATCGTTAGAATAAATTGCTACAGATGTGTTAAAAGCTGTTAACGTGACTAGTATACTTGGTATTTGTTCCGACATTTGATTGTTTAGTTCATAATTAAGTATGTGCCACAATCACGGTTACAGCAATTGCTACTTTTTACTTTGTTTTTAATCACGGTTACATAAAAGAAAAAATGCCCAAAGTAAAAAGTAGCAATTGGAAACATCTGCAGTTTAATGTTTTTTATAATGTTTTCATAATGTTTCTTATAAAAGTATAAAAACGTGTTTTTTATGTTTTTTATTTGCAAATGAATGTTTTTAACATCTATGGTTCGTAGCTAGGTCCCAGCTGAAGTCTGCTGCTAACCAGCATTCCGACACACTCCGCGGGCCGCCGCTCAAAGGAAACAGGCCTTCCGGCCAGGCAGTGGCGTAGTTAGAAATGTGAATTGGAGAAGGGGTCTCGACCCATTCCTTTCCCTTATCCTTTTTCCTTCACCTCTCCTCTTTTCTACCCTCCCTATTTGTCCCTTTAGAAGTAGGACCCCTAAATCCAGTTTTAATGGTCTGGGGGAGCGCTGTTCACACAGCACATGGGATCTGGTGCCAACAATTTTAATTATTTTCCCCGAGAATCAAGTTCAACTGCTTATCTTTTCTGGAGTCTTGGGGGGCTTGCCCCCCTCCTTTCGGGCCCCCTTTTTGTCTACGCCACTGCATTGGGGGACAGTCCTCAGTTCAGCTGCTGTACGGCGTGGTCAACGTGGTCGACTTTGATGTCTCGCCCTGGCCGTCATTATTAACTTGCTTTATGAATATCCCGTTATGTTGTCCACCACTCCGCCTCATCCAGTCGCCTCACCCGGTAGCCACCCGTCTAATATTTATACTCTCTGTGTCGATCGGTCTGTCGGTGGTCTGTGGCGTCTAATTAGACGCTGCTGCTCTGACTGAGTTATAGCCTGCGGTCGGTCAGCCGCTGACCTGGGCTTGTATCCGCAATTCCGTATATCTGTACGCTCCCACCTCTTCTTCTGGAATTGCCCTGCTGCCATAGACCTCTTGTCTGCTACACATTCATTCAGTTCTTGCTCAGCCGGCGGCGGCGGCGGCCTAGTTTTTCGTGAAATGCTCAACCGGTTCCCTGACCGTTAAGGGTTGTATATAGCTGTTAATGGGAAACCCATCGCAGAGCTATGGAGCGTCACCTGCCATATGGCATCACAGCCAGACGGGCCGTTACTTGATTTACCTAACCCGAAGGGATGGAAGGCTGAGTTTACTTTGGTGTTGGTTATATATCCAGATGGTTTACCTGCCCACAGGCAGTTATCCATCCACTGTTCAGTTCAGCCTACCTCATCTAGGCCCCACTATAGGGCCAGTGCCAATGCGCCATGACATATAGGGGCCTACAGGGCTTCTGATTGACGTTACAGTGTGACGTACTTCTTCGTGCTCTGTCAAACAGATTACATTAGATTAGACTGTACTCTTGTGTGCATGTTGTAGCTGCATCGACGCGTGGTTCAAGGTGAACAGATCGTGTCCTGAACACCCTGCCGACTGACTGACTCTACACAGCCAGTGACGACCGACATCATCCGTCATTCACCGACTGAAGAACTCATTGGTTCATTGACGACATGAACGGAACTGAACCGAACCGTGAAAAGTGTGCTCCAGTGGATAGTCAGTCCTCTGTCAGCTGTTACGGAAGTGATGGGGAGAAAATTTAGCAGTTTCCGGCAGCATCCATCGTGGGTTAAAAAGTGGGGGCAGCAATTTATCTGCAAGCTTCTGGGAGCAAAATTGGCGTATCAAGAACTTGAACTTTGAATTCTCGTACTGCATCTATAGAAAGATAATCTGGAATTTGCTCATGCAGTATAGAACAGATATTTTCGCAGTGGTGGAAGCCCAGCTGCAAATTTTGTATTTTTGGAAGAAATTTTTTTTGAGAGGATAAAATTTACTAGGACGCTGCTGTCTGACTCTTGTGCGTGAGCTTTTGTGTAGTGTGGATAACAATAACGTGTCTGTCTGTTTGTCTGTGGACTGTCGCATGTGAGGCCTAATTTGCTACTTTTTAGGAATTTTCCTAAGATCTTGCTAGGTTCAACAGTTTTGCGATTTCCCAAGTATTTCCTACGAATTGATTTTTGTATATTGGGTTACGATTTCTTAGCATGTTCTAATTTCTAAAATTACCGGTAACCAAGTATTTTTGCATTACTTCTAAGATTTTTTTTGTAAATCACATTTTTTCCCTAAGATTTTCCTACGTCAGGCTTTGTTGTAGGTTTTCCTAGGAACAAACTAGCAAGTTTTGTAAATTCGGCCCCTGCTACATTGTTTGTTTGGTAGCGCTGAACTTACGACTTATGTTTCACAGCTGTCACCACCTGCTTTCATATTCTGCAAACTAGCGCTAGCAACTGCACTGTCTGCATAGTGTCATTGTGACCAAAGGCAATTCCACCCCGCTAAATTTCGCATGTCGGGGAGTTGTCAGAAGATTTCCTTTTGTCAGAGAATTTTTGTCCTAAAGTGCAATATTTGTGGTGAAAACCCCCCATTTGGGGGAATTTTGGGCGAAAGTGATAAAATTTTGAGCGCCATAGTTTCGTCTGTCTGAAATTTGCAGTGGTCTGTCAGAAAGATGCAACTTCCTGCCCAGCTTACTTTTTTACTCCTCGCACGCTACGTTCCTAACGTAGCGAAGAGGAGTATATAAGATCAGTGTAATACTGAGGACCGACCGACGACCAACCGACCGACCTCAGTTCCTGGAAGAGCCTTCCTGGAAGGACTTCAAACGGCCATATCTCCATAATGGTGCTAGATAGATGCATGGTCACTATAGACCACCCATAGGAAGTCGACCCCGGGTAGTCGAATGGTCACGTGACCGATGACGTCACGTGACCCCAAAAGGTCAAGGTCGTGACCCCATTATCTTTGAGGCGCCATATCTCCGTAACAGTGCCAGATAGACGCATGCATTGAGGTATAACAAGACAAATGGCAACTAGCTTCATCAACCATTATTGGAAATTTTTTCGTCTCAGTTCCTAAAATCAGGCAATATTTTATGAACTTTGGGGAGACAATTTCCAATAACGACCTCGACGCCAGCCACTATTAGTATAACATTAAACGGGTCTCGGTTAGATGCCGGGTCTCTAATACAAGCCTTTGAGTGGTGGCCCGCGGAGTGTGTCAGAATGCTGGTTTGCAGCAGACTTCAGCTGGGACCTAGCTACGAACCATAGATGTTAAAAACATTCATTCAAAGCTCTTAAAAGAATATTTCTACAAAAGAAAATGATGGGCGTGAGGAGTACATTAGATTGGTCGCAATCTAATAATAATTCTTGTAATCCATGATGTCACTGTGTACAGTGTATATGATGATCCCAGGTATTAAGCTGCACAACATCTAGAACACATCTTAGCCAGCTGTCTTGCCATTCTTTTTTTCTAACAAAAAACATGAGTTCAGTGTATGCATATTTGTCACTAAGGAAAGGCTCATAGAAATGAAACACGAGCAACTTTTCTATGGTGGCAGTCTGTAATCTAGCAAGTTTGGCACAAGTTGCTCTCTTCAAAGGTCACAGTCACAGAACTGTTACCTTGTCAGTATGTAATATGTAATTCTATGAACCAGTGCATAAATGTGTCTTGTTCTAACAAGTCGTGTAGATTACACGTGCCAATACAGCATGAATGCTGATTGACGTGTTTGATCTGTCTATGCACCGTGACGTACGGAGGCCTCCTATATGCCATGCGATTTGCAGCTTATCTTTAAATGTTCTTGTGGTAGGCAAATCTGCCCTAATAATCTTGCAAATCGAAAAAATCTTTGCCCAATAACAAATCTGCCCTGTGACACTCTGGTGTTCCAGTAAAATATCTCCATCTGAACAAGTAGAGGGCTCCCAGGAGCAAGAAGTGAAATTTCAGGACCCAATGTTTACAAAATTTTAGGACATTTTTGTCAGTTTCACGAGGCTCAAGACACAGAAAATGCACGTTTTTCTGTCTTCATAAATGTTATTGATTGAAGCAGATCAGTATTGCAGTCCTAAAATGTTACTAAGGCACTGTTACACATAAAACAATAAAATGTCACAAGAGAAAACATTACTTAACAAAATGAATGCAGTGCCATAACGACAGCATAACACAGGTCCATATCAGGACATTCTGACCAAATGAGTAAAATTTCAGGACATCTGTGACATTTCAGGAATTTCAGGACAACTGGGAGCCCTGCAAATATCAATTTTGTAAGTTTTCAACACTTCAGTCTTATCCGCATTTGTTGTAAGCTAACTTAGTGGATCAGCTAACTGGAAAATGCCCTGAATCTTGTCGGTTTTTGTATGGTGAAAATAAGTTTCGTTGAGTGGGAGGCCTGTGTAAGCTATGCTTGCTTGCTATGCCTGAGCCATGGATCCCAGGCTGTGGTCTGTGATTGTGAAGCCCTAGCAGCATATATGCAATACTGAGTGAATGAAAGTGAATGACTTGTGTTTTATTGTGCGTGGATTGGAAACGACAAAACTGCTGTTTTTCAGTATTGTTGACGTGATAATTCATGAACCACTGCACTTAGTTTGATGAGATTTTGCACGATCATGTACATTGGCAATCTCTCGAAACCCCATATCATGTGGGTTTTTTTGTGTGCATGATACTGCGTTAGCCCGCCGGCAGTACTTAGCCTTGAGCAAAGCTCGACAGTCTTGTTTTGTTGATATTTCTGTTGACCAGTGATCTGTTCTGTTTATTATGATTTTTGTTGTGTTAGGTGCCGGTGTGTTAATTCGCTGTTTTCTTGTTCATTTCACTTATCCCGTTATGTACCATATTGGAAATATGCATGAAATATGTAAAGATTTTGAAGTGGCGACCAGCCTCTATGTTTACAGTGTCAACTGGCATTTTTTTTTACAGAAATATTTACTGCACCTACTCTGGTAGAGTGTGTACTCACTGCAGGACGCTTTGGCATGTGGGTTGATTTGGTGTTGATGGCAGTTTGACAAGATTGTAAAGTGGAACTCCAGTGTGGAAGTCAGGACTTTGAAGATTAATACCAGGGTCATCAACAGTAATGTTTGGCTGTACTAGAAAGAATGGGGAGAGCACAAAATAATGACCTTGTATTTTATATCAGAAACGAGTCAGCTGTAACAAAATTTTAGCACAGGTCGTGTCTACATATTTTTATTTGCCATTTTCTGGGACAATGGGACATTCGGAATATTTAACTATTGTATTTTATAAACGAGTGTTTTGAGATACAGATGAGTGAAGAAAATCATTTGGTTGTTAAAACGGTGAAGATTGTGGTTCATTCATTTGTGGAAGCTCTGTGATGGTTTGCTGTGCTATTGGCAAAGAAATACGGTGTACATGATTGGAGCTGTAACAGCTGTGCCCAAGTCTTTCAGCAATGTATGCCCATATTGGAAAATTGTAGTTTTGATAACAACATCTTGGTTACAGCAATTCCAAGCTTGCGATTATCCATTGAGAACAGTGTTTTTGATTTAGCATTACGCTTACAATCTGTTTTCATTGTAATTATTATAACAAGCTGTAGTGAATTATTTCACTCCAGCATTGTCTGCAAGAAGGGGAAATAGTTTCAACTTATATATAAAGAATTTTAGGGTTAACTCGCAATGATAAACAGTAGACACTTCTTCAGTCAAAGGGTTTTTGAAGCATGGTATATACTACCAGAAGATGTGAGTGCATGTAACATAAATGCATTCAAGGATAAGCATGACAGATCGATGATGAGATGTGGGCATTAAAAGCACCTCATCCTTCTCAGTCTGTAACTGTAACTGTATTGCTAGTATTAATGTGGTCATTACTGCAGTAACTGTTGATGTAATTGTAATCATACTGTTGTCGTAGTGAGGTTATGTTTTAGTCTGTTATTTTGTATATAATGATGAACGAGTAAGAAACCTGTCGGCGTGCTAGGCTATCAAGTTATAACTGTTGTCTTGTTCAAAGTAACAGAGATAGGCGTATAAATTACAAGTACAGTGTATGCAAGATTGATGTCATGTATCCCTGCAGTTTTTATTGCGCATCGGCCACTGTTGTACACGTACAGTGAATGCTGTTTTTGTTGTTGTTGAAACCAGTGTATGTCGCATAGTTTGAGAATTTGTGACTTTCATTTTCAAAAATTGTTAAAATTTGCTAATATTTAAAATTTAAAAAAAATTCTTTTTCCCATCTATGGCTATGGGCCCACTCGACTTCCGTCGTTGAGAGTTGCTAGTGTTATGACTGACTGGTGTAACGTGAACTTGGGACAGCATAGAGCTACTTTTACTGAGCACTGATAGTCTACACACAGTTACTGAATCATGATAAAGAAATCACTGATGTTTCAATAGTTTGCACCTCAAAATGCAGTATTTTGATGTGGCGAAGTGTAAAAATAACATTTATTCCGCGTGTTAAATTTCGTGAAAAATTTGAGATTTTTTTTAATTCATAAAACACAAATTCTCAAACTGTGGTATGGCTGTTTGTTTTCCTGCATGTATCTAATGCAGTGTGAGTGGCATGCCAGTCAGTTAGTTTACTGTCATTGGTTGAGGTCTTTGATCAACTCTGTCATTCAGTGACTCATGAATGCAGTAATCGGTCAATAATTAATATCTGCAATATGGATGCACTGTGTTGTTTCATGTGGATTCAGTGATCAATACCATCTGTAATACATAAACACTCTGCCGTGCAGCATTTCTAGGATTCATGATGCTAAATGCAAAACTTGTATTTTTGTTCAACAAATTATGCATAATAGAGGCTGAAGGCCTAGAAACTGGGGAGGTGTCCATGGGGAGAGCAGCAAGCCCCTGCTCATTGGCAGAACGTATTTATCATTTATGGAGGGGGTAGACCCTGTTTGCAAGGAACAATTAACCGAATCACTAGGGCCCACAGTTTTCTGCGGGCCACGGAATTTTGAAATTAACAAAATGGCCAACAATCAGTACGATCGTCGGCTTCACAACGTAACTAAATAGACTAGATATATCACAGAAAAAAATCTAACTGAACAGCCTAAAACTGTGAGCCCCACTAATACCCATCATAGTACAGCACACAATTATAAACAAACACGATTCGACTTGACAGATTGCACTTTAAAAAAAAACGATAGATAATTTTTTTACGAATGCTGCTAGCATAACTGAGCAAAACGCCAGCCTTCAATAACTGAAGTTTTTTGACACGATAGAGCTCAGTTTACTCAGAAATGGATGGCTGCAGTAAGCCACGGAATTTGAACAATTTTGCCACAGTGAGCAGCGGAATTCTGCAAACTGGCTCGCCCTACAAATCGCAATACATGTAATCACATTCACTCCCCGTGTACCGGAAATGCAATCTGTTACAGTCATCATGGTTTTCGGTTGACTGGTGGCAAATCTGAACATTCTGTAAATTACATGGAACATCTATCTCACTGCCACTGGATATGACTTGATCTCTGAATGAGAGAAGAGAATCTTCAGTCTTGCAAAAGTCTCACAGTACTCACTGTGAATCACTCAGACACTGGACGGCTGCATTGTGAGTTAGTGCACACATTAGAATTTGAACCGTTTAACTGACATATATGACAATAAGAATTACTTGCTTTGGTTTGACAGGGAAAACAGCAAGAGTCATTTTTACAGAGCATTATTCAATAACAAAACCAATCTTTCTCATATCATTATAACAAAATATGTCAGACATATGCACATTGTAGCCTTGTGATACATGTAATACTGCATCATTCATGATGATGCATACAGTATTCCTTTCACACATACACATATGGGCATACATACTTGTAAATTACGTACAATAATGTAATGCCTTTATTAAAGTCCAATTTTTAAGCAAATGCAAACAGTTCACACACACTATGATACCATGCTGTTAATGCTGCAGCAATACACAAAATATTCTTATCAAAATATTACTGGTGCCAACTTAAAGAGGCATACACCACATATATACAAATACAGGTATACACACATGCAACTTTGAACAGCAATTTTAGGTAGACAGAGCTAGAAGGAAACGGAAACCCACTGAATCTGAGTTGCAAGAGGTGGGTGGCAGACTAAGATGGCCTAGACGCTAGGTTGTAGGAAAAATGCTTTGAGATGGCGATAAAAAAACACAGAAGGAAAATTGCAAAAGTCCAGAAAAGGGTATTCCAAACAGTAGGAGTGGCTGCAGCAAAACTAGGAGAACACGTGCATACATGAGGAACAAACAGCAAATTAGAGCCTGATGAAAGCAGTATACAAGACAGAAGACAGATGGCTACAACTGGTCTACTTTGCTCTATAACTTCTGCCACCAAACTGTCGGCAGGCAAGAGATCGACGTAGTTCGTGCTATTATGCTTCACACAAAATCAGTCACTGCCGCTAGTGACATCTGCAAAGAACAAATTTGTAAAAGATTCATGTGATATTTAATGAGTAAACTTCAGGAGAATATAAGAAAATTTCTGCAATTTCTGAAATTCAGTTCAAAGTTCACTTTTATACTGGCTCGGATAATAACACTAGCAAGATAGGCTTCATATTGGGAGGTTTCTGGCAACTTCTGACTTTAAAAGTTTTACTTTCTAAGTTGAAGAGAGAAATCTTGGAAATGTTCACACCAATTTTTGACTACTCTGCTTTTCCTGTTGGGAGTTAGAAGCACCTGGGGCAGTATGCATAACGTCGTAGATTAGTTTGGACGTAAGGCCCACGTCACGACTGACTACTTCCAAACTAGCACGTTACGAATGACAGCATGCAAAACACTGTCGTATCGGGTGACTAGCAGGTCACTACGTAGTTGACGTCGGGTAGTTTGACTCTGGAATTTCCTGGCTAGATGCACTCTGCCTCAACCGGCCTGCAGCTAAAAATAGATATGGCCCGACTTGTCATCTGCTGCTGTCTCAGGTATGCTCAAGCCTAGTTACAGCTCCAAGAATGTGCGATGTGAATAAATGAAATTTATTGAACGCTAAAAGTTTTATTCAGCAACTTATAATACTGCAATTAGTTTCAACAGTGTAACTGACTCGCCAGTAAGTCCTTTACGACGCATGATGTGATTGCAGCTTCTCCTTAGCGACATTAGTTTACATTGACAACGCCCAACTATATATTTATGACAGGTCGCTGGAGTGACTAGCGTTAGTTTGGATATAGGCGTCTGACTAGTGCTACGACATCGTTATGCATACCGACTTAGCACTACATCCGACGTAAATCGATTTTAGTTTGGAAGTAAAGTTACAACGTTGTTATGCATATGGCCCCTGTGGACAAACAGACAGACAGATGCGCACTGCGCAAGACCCATAATGCCACCTATTAGAACGATCACATAATAATTCAATTGCTGATAATGAATGAATGCTTACAACACAATAAACGTGTGTCAAAGTCTCAGCACACATTTACCCATCAGTTATGCTCAATTCACATTTCAACCTGACTAGTCTGTGCTGTCAATATTCACACAAATGCAACCTGACGAAAAATAAAAATCCGATAAAACTTGTGTAAAATAAAACAAACAGCAAACAGTACTTTACAGTCTAGCTGTGCTGTTCATCCACGATGCACTGCTGCAGACAGTGATAATTTCCATCAATTATAACAACACAAACATTTGACAAGGTAGCGCAAGAAAGGTGGTACATACATACGTGCAATACACAAGTATTTACTAAATCGCAGTTTTAGCCTCAATCACTGCAGCGAAGTGCTGTCACTTTGTTGAACACTCCTTTGCAGTGACGTCGTGGCAAAGGAAGTCAAATTTCGGAAATTTTTTCTTGCCGGAATATTTTCTTCCAAAAATGTAACATTTACAACTAAACGCAAACCATTCTGGGGGAATTCAGAAGCAAAACTGAAGTTCTGAGCACCCACAATCTCCTCTATCGGACGTTTGCAGCTGTCTGTCTGTCGGAAAATTCAACTTCTTACCACAACTTCCGTGAACCATGGCGCCGATGTTGCATATTTGATCAGTTGCATAAGGTCTGTCATTGATATGTTACATTAGCTTTCCCATATTATGCATGATGTGCACGGCATAAAACATGAAAATGAATCACTGCAGTTTATTTTTGAGCCACCCTGTACAAAGCGCTGATGTTTAGATGGACTGTTGAGCTGCAGTGGACAGGGCCGGTGTAGTCGAGCTGGTGCTCTGTTGAGACATGAGTACAGAATGCGATGCCGAAGACGATGATCTTTCAAGACAACGATGGCAAAGTCCACGTCCCATCACAGCAGCATGCAACAGTAGACAGATCACACCAAACACCTGCAAACAAACAGCATCACATATGGACACAGGTGTGAGCTCTACAGTGGTTCTAGGCAAAACAGTACCATGAGTCATGTTTAACTAAAGAAAAAATGTAATGATTACTAAAATCATAATAAATGAATTTTTTTTTCTTCAAGTCAAGAATGAATCACACGGTAGACAATGGAAAACATGATTGTAGAAGACAAACTGTTAGGCTCCATACTCAGTGCATCCATGCTAAATGTTAGATGAATAACTTTAAAAGTTTAAAAATTATCATGCATTTTACTTGCACAACAACCACCGTTATTGTGCACTGTAATCATTAATACCGTAACTATTTTGTTATTTTCTTTTTTACCGCTATGTTACTTACTTTAAATGGCAGAACATGCGTGCTTTACTCAACAGGGACATTTTACAGTCACTGCTAATCATTTTTAGATCAAACTCCAGAGTCCAGACTGGAAGACATTCAACAATTTCCTGGCTTTTAGACTTATACTTAATTAAAACTGCAGTATAGAAACCGGAACTAGAGTTGAGATCCAGCTAAAATATGTAAATACGTAAGTACCGGTAAGTGAAATGTCACCTACTGTAATTTGGTTTTTAATTGTGACTAACTGATAATTACAATAATTCTAATGCATTCTGGTTGCATTGCCATGTAAACGTACTAATTGATTTTAATGGCTGTAACTACAAAACTGCTTTTGAGCTAAGAGCTGCAAAGCACAGATGCTCAAGAGATGGACGCGAACCAATGCAGCGATGTGTATGCGAGTTGTTGATGGGGGAAGAGCCTGTAGATAGTTGTCACTGTTGGCAATGTCAACAGTGAGCAGTATGTTTGTCAACAACAATAGTAACACCAACACACCGTAGACAATTATGTCCTGCACATACCCATCACATATTAACAGTTAAAGGTAAATCACCCATAATCAACGGCGCCCTCTCACAGCTGCGTAACCCTAAGGGGTGGTGCTCATGATCGCTGTTAGGAAAGATCTGAGCCAACAGTGAATGCAAACACAGCTCAGATATATGGGTGGAGGGCCTGATCTCTCCAATATATTGCTGCTACTTTCCTGCCGGTCAGACCAGCCACAAATTATACTGCTTGCTGACAGAGGCACATGACATTGTGTGTGAACAACTTGCTCATGGTTAGAGACCAGCTTAATTCACGATTTCACGGCCGTGACATTTTCCGTGAAATTGACCTTCTTCCGTGAAAAACGCTGATTTCCGTGAAATCCGTGATTTTTCGTGAATTTTAGCGCTTTTAGTGTAATTTATGACAATTCCAGAGTTTTATCAGCAGCTTCTGTACGGATGTTGCTGTTTGCTACGTGTCGTACTTCAGCACTAAGTAGTTGACATTGACTATCACCACACCTCGCAGCACCAGAGGAAGCCCAACCATAATGAC
>Ga0209367_1008083_pt1 | contig 14416 bp, 11 predicted proteins | sample WorMetLIZISLAND2_FD_187412 | JGI IMG/M metagenome (GOLD analysis project Ga0209367, IMG submission 187412) | Marine gutless worms symbiont microbial communities from Max Planck institute for Marine Microbiology, Germany - Olavius geniculatus... ... | reverse complement strand
TCACCACAGTTGTTTTCTCCGATCTGGCCTATAGACTCCACTTATGGGACAATTCCGACTACTGATGACGCTTCTCGTTGCCCGAAGGAAAGACAGATTTGTTCGACTAGGGATCTTTGTCCGACAGCTGCCAGACCAATGTTTGAGTGCATATATAATTCTTCCACAACTATATTTGACCAAAGCAAAATACTGGTGCCATTTTTTGTGAGAATTTGTTTTTGTAGTGCAAAAAAATCCAGCTTCAGAGGGATGGCTTCACCACCTGACTTCCTCCATCTGAACTATATGCTTGGGGCGCAATCTCCAACATAGGCTCACACTCCAACGTTCGCCAAAAAGCTACACAAATCCAAACTACGCTGCCAATTGCCAGAAATGCAGGGCTGTATTTAAAAAGGGGGGGCGTTAGCGGGTTCAACCCGCCGAAATGTTGGCAATTTTGAAGTTGATGTGACGATTCAGTTTAGAAGAGCTCAAAATTTTTTCTGCTTGCTTCGCTCACAAATTACTTGTACATTTGCTTTTAAATTTCTTTCGTCGTCTTTGTTTGCCTTTATTGTTGAAACTGCATGCACTAAATTTGATTATTTGATTTTGAAAAAAAATAATTAAAACTGTTGCCACCAGATGCCATATTCTAAAACTAAAGTGCACAAAATTCAATTTCGGTTGCAGCTACGCCCCAGACCCTGCTGGGGAAGCTCACAGCACTCCCCAGACTCAATAGCTGGATTTCAGAAATCCTACTTCTAAGAAAGGGAAAAGGGGAAAGGAAAAGGGAGTGGTGGAGGGAAGTGGAAAAGGGGCAAAGGGAAAAGGAAGGGGAAAGTCAAACACCCCGAACAAAAATTCTGTCTACTGCCTTGCAGAAATGTACCAAAATAACAATCGGCATGGTTTGGTAAAGAGTGTTAATTAACATGCGTACAATATACACTGACAAAATTAATATAATATACTGCTGCACATTATTAATTCAACTCTTTTACAAAGACATAATGTTTATAACAGTTTGCATGTACACCACCACACGGCGATAACAAAAAACAAGCTTGACCATATTGTAAAATGTGACTAAATATTTGACACAGTTTCAGATGTTGTATACATAAAATCTACCTGACATAATAACAAAACATTAGTAAAACAGCTGCAACCATATTATCTCAGCACATTAAGTCATGCAATATAATTCATGCTTAAACTGATTAACAAACTAACAATACACATCTGCTAATGCAGCCACAAGCATGCACTGAAGTACCAGTACCCAATTAACACTAAACATTTAACATTACAAATTGCCAATAAGTTCAACTAATTCTAGTACACTTTCCTCTAAATCATAACAAATCATATGTTCATATATAGGCCCATATCTTATAGATAATATGCTCTTCAGTTAATTCTGGAAATTCATTGATTAATTTAACATTAACAATACAACTGTCAAACTGTCACATACAAAGGCACAAGACAAGTAATGCAAAACCATAGCAGCAATGATGACTAAAATAACACAGCATGCACTTGACTCAGTGTGAAAAAAAGCCTTTCAAACACAGCTAACGAACAAATGCCATATTTTCCAACTGACTACTAATCACAAAGTGACAGACAATAAGTTCAAGGCAGAGATCTGGAATATTTGGCAGATGGCACGTCAGTGAAAAGGCGCTCTCAAAGTTGATGTTAAACTGGCAGTTGATGAACCAGGTGTAACCACATGATAGCCTGCCGGAAGAAAACGTCTACAGCAGCAAAGCAAATCAGATAAAATCTTTTCTACAACAGAACAACTAACAGACTGCTAATGCACAATGTAAAAGACCACAAACTATAAAAACAACAAAAGTAATAACTTTGGTAGAACAACATAATTTTATGTACGATAAAATTACAGCAGGTGAAATGGAACACACAGTCTGGAAGTTTCCAGGCTACTGAATCTTCTGTCCATGAAATCATAAACAGCAGGTGTAGGCAAAAGTACTCCAAAAACAAGGTATTCTTGTTAGAAATGTTAGCAAACAACTAAATACTAGAGGCAGTATACCGAGTACATGAAGTGAAATCATTTAGTCTGGCAACGCATTATGTAATCAATGAAAACAATGCAGACTGGCAACAAAGTCACTGCCATCCACACTTAGGTCACCATTTACAGAAACAAATAGTCCCCAGTATATATTTCAAGAATCTCTGAGTCACATACATATTTTAATCAATTACATGCATTATACGCATGCATCAAACAATTTAAATTAACTGACTAATCACTAGCAAATGATAAAAAGCAACTGACTGATAAGTCATAATAAATTTCAAGCCAAATACTGCCATAATTACACTATTATACTAATAATTTCTACATATAAGATACTGCCTGCAAGTTATGCTAGAGCTGACTCTAGTTGCACCTACAGCGCACCTCCTACAAGACATTGCAAAGTGAAAAAACTTACGTGTAAGGAGATGCTGGAACGCCGACTACTATGAGATGATTGTCTTTGATGAACAGTCGCCACATACTCTAACAATGTTACAACGTTACATTACACACAACATCACTCAATTACCACCAACTACAAACTGTGGAATTACTAATGAACATGATAATCTTAAATATCCACCGATGTAAATTGGTGACAGATTAAGCCAGCATAGATGGTAGCATACCGGTAACAGTACCAGCAAGTAAGTAAGTAAGATGATTCAACTCAGCCTTCCATCCGTTTGGGGCAGTGAAATCGAGTACCAGCCTGATTGGCTGGGGTTAAGGTGGGGTGCTTTTATCATTGTCAGCTGGCAGGTGGCACTGTGTGATAACAGTTTACACTTCACAGCGCTGAGATGGTTTCCCAATAAAAGAGTTACGTCTGTAACACCTGTAACGTTTCTAACCTTTGATCGGAAATATTAACATAAAACTATGAGTGATACAACAGCATCAGCAGAGCAACAAATCAGCTTCATCAGCTCAACGATGGAACATGTACCTTATGAACATTTCTGACGTCCAAATCCCAAACATATAGACACTGCAAAAACATAACACATGACATATTTCATGCAAAAACATTACAAATAAAAACACAATAAAACAAAATAAAATAAACACAATAGAGACTTCAATTGCAACATAAAGTAGATGCAAACTATTCACTGATATCAAGCTGAGATCAAGTTTGAAGTTGTTCACATTCTCAACTTTGAGTAAGAGTAAGTTTTTACATTAGCGCTGCTCAACTGAATGACGGAAGATCAAAATGCGATGAGAAAAAATGTCAGACGATCCAGCTTCAAAAAGTATACACACAGGACTGTTTATGCTATCAAGTATACGACAAATAACAATCATAGAGTAAATGTGCAATCAGATTTACTTTATACATGAATTCCATCAAATTATCATTCAAATATAAAACAAAATAAAAATTCATATGTAAAAAGAGAATTTTTTTCATACATCTACGTCACTGACTCACACAACGAAAAATCTGAGCTAATCCTCGTGAGACATGCGAGAGCCTATAGCAGTTCCTGTTCGCAGGTAATCTTGGTCTACCTCCATCCATTTCATTGCAATTCACTCTTTTGCAGCCAAAGATCGCCAAAAAATCATCAAAAACCCCTACTTTATGGTTTGAGATCATTCAAGGTCATCAATGATGACATTACTAAAAAGCTCGTCGCTAGCGCTTGTTATGATAAGCAGCATGTCAATGCCTATCTGCAACCATTTTTACGCTAGACAATGAATAAACTAGAAAGCAGTCATAGCCCGCAGGTACCTTTGCCAAGGCAATGTTTTTCGCCAGGTGGCGTCACCGTATTCACTTTGACAGTGGTTCCCTTATGCCCCCTTTAACGCAATGGTAAGGAAAATTTCAAAGTGATCCAGAATCCAGGATTCCTGCCAGATCACCCCCAAAATTAAACCACTTGTAGTTTATGCCATGCCCGACATTCCCTCAAAATTTCAGAAAGATCTCTCCATAACTTTGAGTTATCTTTCTGACACACAGACAAACAGACAGACAGACAAAAAAAGTCTGGCAAAAACATTACCTCCTCGGCGGAGGTAATAACCACTTTTTAGAGGGGTATGCCTGCTTGACACCTGTGTGTGCAGACCTCCTTAAACATAGAGAGTCCGGACTTAAATTGCTAAAATCTACATTCAATGCTGAAAATTTCATATGCAGGTTGTTTGGTCTATCTCCAGCCACTACAGAGCAATTCACTCTTAAAATGCATGTTGCAGCCCAAAATTGCGAAAAATTCACTTTAACCCTCTATTTTGGGGGTTCAAGGTCATTAAAGTGTTGACATTTCTAAGAAGCTTGTCGCCAGTACTTGTTATGATAAGCAGCATGTCTGTGCCTATCTGCAACCATTTTCACGTTAGACGAGCCAATGGCGGTAAAATAATGCCTTTTAAGGGGGTGCTGCTCTTTTGCCCCCCTCATTTATGGAGACCCCCTTCACCCAGTGGCATAAAATTTTGTCACAAAATACTAGAGACTCTAAGCTATTATACAGTAAAAACCCGAAGTCCCTATCTCACCTGGGCTCTGATCGGTACTGGGAGTGGGATGTAACATCAAGACACCAAGACACCTAGACAGATACCAGGACAGAATTACCATAGCTAATACGCACATATGCTAGCTCTCACACGTAAAAACGAATGCAATATTCACCTTTGCTATTTCAATCCACATTTGAAAGTCTTCAGAATTAACCATCTGAATGTAGACGACATATGTCATATTCTACAAAAAACACTGGAAACATGTAAAACACAGATTAGACATGTACAAGTACCAACAATGCAAAAATGCTTTTAAAATTCAATGTATACATGTATAATGCAACAGAAAAAAATACAGTACCAAAAATAAAAAAGTGCTTCACACAGTCAGTATATCAGAATTACTAATCAAAAATAAAGTAGCAAAAATAAACTTGCCGATTACCTGAGTTTGAGGCAGGGACCGTTCATCACAGAGATGTAGTGAAAAGCTTAGTGGCGTTGCATGCTGAATCAAGTTTGCCATTAAAACTTCATATGCATTCTTCTTCATGCTATCAACGTGACAGACATTACAACGCACTGGACTAATTACATCATAAAAACGGGGACATGCATGTTTTTCTACACTTATGTTTTCAATGATTTCCAGCGTCATATCCTCTTCATGGTCGTCTTTTGGGATTGTTCTCCCAACATGCCTCATGCTATGATGTCCTTCTCTTAATTGTCTCCATCAGTTCTCAGTAAGTTACCATGACATCTCATTTTCCTGGCTTTGATATGTAAAACCAAAAACAGTATAATAGCATTCAAAAAAAATCACCACATGGTATAAACTAAATGACAATTCAGTGTTAACCTGTCGACATCAGACAGCTTGACTTGTGGGATGCTATTAAGCGCTCGCGTCTTGAAGTACTTCTCGTAGAAATAGACGTTCATATTGAGACCAGTAGAGCCAAAGTGATAAGTGCGTGGCACGTCTGGAACAACGCACTCGCGATCACGTCGCACTGATTGGCTCCGCATCCACATGTCCCAGTCCCACTGCTGCATGCAATAATCGAATCAATCACTTAGCTTATTTCAGGTTAAAAAACCTACAGCGTGTCCCAAAATTAACGGCCCCCTACAAATAAGTTAGTGTAAAATCGTTAATACCCGACAGATTTTCACAAAATTTGAAGCAGTCATTGAGACAGTCATTCTAAACTCGTCTTTATAGTTTGAGCTCAAAGTGGCCACGTTTGGCCTCGACGCAAGCTCTTAGTTTAAGGCGGGTAGGCTGCTGCTTGATCCCTTTGTCAATAACAATGTATTGAACGTAAGCTTAATGTAAACAAACTCTGACATCATAATGACACAGAGCACACACGGCAAAATGCATACAACACAATGAATGTGACCGTAAGTAATGTTAAGATAGTGCAGTGTACAACATGTCATTGAAATCCATGAACTACAAACTGAATTATGCGTGTTTGAAGCTGGGGTGGCCAGTAATTTTGGGACATGGTGTATATGTTGTCAGTGTATATGTAGCCTACGAAATCACATTCTGTTCCATGTACAAGAATAACTACAGTAACTACAGTTTTGCCACCAACAGTCCTGCCACATGCAACAGCCTAGCAGCAAAACTGCATCTGGATATGTTACTATCGACACCAACCAACATCTTCACTAGTTTCGATGTCAAAATAAACAGTATGACGCACGTGTACAGAGACATTTGTTATACAGGGTAGGCCATAAAAAACGTGGCAGTTAACTTTTGTCCATATCTTCGCCAATTAATGACCAATTTTCAAAATTCTTTCACTGATACACTTTGCAGACAATTTGCAATAATGTGGTTATTATATATTCCACCACACCATAAATGCATCCCTACACTACCTTGTGAAATATGAATGAAATATGCATGTATGACGATATTATGTATAACGATACTACCACACAAACATTTAGGAAAAATTGAAAAAAAAACACTTCAGACGATTATTGCAGTGAATGATCTGAATAACACTAGACTGTGTGGGTCTAACGCAGTTTAATGCCATATGGATCATTCACCACAACGTTGGTCTGAAGTGTTTTTTCATTTACTTAAATGTTTGTTATTATCGTTAGGTTTTCTTACATTTATGTTTCACTAGATAGCGTAAAAACGCATTTACGGTGTGGTGGGATATATAATAATCGTATTATTGCAAATTGTCCGGAGAGTGTGCCAGTGAAAAAATTGTTAAAATCAATCAATAATTGGTGAAAACATGAACAAAAGTAAAGTGCCACGTTTTTTTATGGCCCACGGTGTATATAACTCATTCACCATTGCTGATATTTACCATATCGACGTCAGGCCATTGCGGCTCAAACTCCTGCTTAAACAGACTACGCCTGAGCATCCAGCCAAGACCTGGCATTCCTTCTACCCGATACAGCAAATGAGGATCTCTACAAGAGTGCTTATATCCCTGCACAGAATGCAACACAACATAAAATAAAACAAAAATAAAAAGCTGTAAAATGACAATCAACAATTGTCACTGCACACACCATCAAAAATTATGTGACAATAAACAAAAAGAAAACAGCAAGTATGGCAAAGGATGTCATTCCCGAATGCTGGCTCGTAACTTGATGCAATGATACAAGTGATCTGTTAACGCAAACAGAAACACGCAACAGTCGGGGTGCATGTTTGAAACACAGTAAAACAAAGTCAAATTTATTCACCAGATAGCGCCAGGCGCCAGATGACCCACGGCTATAGTGTCTATAGTGTTTTATTTACTTGTACTCGCCAGAAGTCGCCTCTATCGCTCTGCTAACGTCGTATCGGTGGATATAGCAAATTTTGCCTACCCCTCTCATTTAACACCCTCGTTCGGGGTGACCCCCTTCGAATTTATGGAAAAGCTTTACGGTTCCTGAAACTAGAGTCTTCCAGGCAGCCGACGGTGAAGATTTGGTGATCTTAGCTTGCACCGTTTTTGACTGATCCACCCATGTGACAGACAGACGGACAGAATTGCGATGGCTAAGACGTGCTACAGCAGTAGCTGCTGTTGCGTGTAAAAATGTTGTTCTCGATCAATAAATTTACTCTACGCTTGAGCCTGGTTGCTTTGTAGCCGGATGGGTGACTGAAAACAGGTAAACCATCTCAATACATAACCAGCCACCAGGTCAACTCAGCCTTCCATGCCTAGGCTGATCTGTGGCTTAAGCTGATTGAGTTGATACAAAGGTGAATGGCCACCCAGCGCTGCTCTACAATCATCAAACTAGAGAAAGCACTCAGAGAGCGCAGGTACCTCCGCCAAGGCCATTATTCGCCAGGTGGCGTCACCATCTTCGCTTTGCCAGCGGTTCCCTAATGCCCCCTTTAATGCAATGGTAACGAAAATTTCAAAGTGATCCAGAATCCAGGATTCTTGTTGGAGCAAGCCCAAATTGAATCAATGGTAGTTTATGCCATGCCCGACATACCCTCAAAATTTCAGAAAGATCCATCCATAACTTTTCAAGTTATCGCGTGGACTTACAGACAAACAAACAAACAAAAACCGGCAAAAACATTACCTCCTTGGCGGAGGTAATGAACCGGATAAACTCTCACTACGGCAGTGCCACGATGGCAGCATTATAAACATTGACATGGCCATTACTATTATTAGACAATAATTACCAGATCATTCCATGCACTGATGCAGTAGATAGTGTCATCTCCCTCAAGCAAATGCATCGTCTGACTGAAGTAGCTGCACACACGTATACACTCAACGCCAGTAAAAAAGGTAAAGTCCTGTACTTGCTACAGTGCTTCTTACATGAGATGGACTCAAAACCAGAAACGATGTTGCAATCTCGAAAAAGACAGTTAATTGGCATGAGCTAATGATACCACAGAGCACTATGCAGCCATCCATTGCCTGCATGAACGAACAATTGAACCCACGGTTTGCAGCTAGCAGACATACCACCACCTCAATCAGCCACACTAGGCCTTCACCCCGTAGCCCGTAAGCTACTATCCATTTTCCATCCCGCTGGGGTAGAAAACAGAGTTGATCTGAGACCATAATAAGTTAATATAGATCGATAATGTTAGGGATTTTTTCAGGTTTTCTGTTTATTTTAACACATATTTCGCTTGATCTGCTTTCCCTAGGTAGTGCAGAAGCATACATTGGGTGAGACAAAAAAACTTAACGGTCATTTGATGGCAAGTTGTTTCAGGAATATTTGTACCAAAAATTATTAAAATCTGATAATTGGTTTTCAAGTTACAGTCAAAAAAATGTTGGGAATGCTTTTTTGAGACACAGTGTAACAATTGTACTACTGTATGTCTGTAATACTGTTTACAGTGGGATAAGCTCAAACAAAAATACTAATGTTACAGTTAATCAACAACATCCAGTAATAATCATCCCAATAAATAATAACTTGGTGAAATAACTCAACACGGTGCTTTTTTTCAAAATCACTAATTACTAAATACATGAATTAAAATTCAACCACTCTGTCCTACAAGTGTAGAGAGTTTGTAATTTGGCAGTATTTGCTAAAGAAACAGTGCAGCTAACTTACTACTTACTAAGTTTCAGATAACCATTTAAACGACAGACCTAAAGAAATCAACGGATACTTCAAGATCTTCCTCCACTACAATCAGATAGTCTGCATCCTAACACGCCACAAAAATATGCACTCAGTTTACTGGCACCAGAAAATAAAACAGTATAATTTTGGCTAAGAAAAACTGGCTGGTTAAACAAAAACTAGCCTAATAAGATAACAACAAATCTGTGTCACTTATCATCCAGCTATCAAAACAGGCCACACTACAGCTCTTAAAGTTTTCAAAATTTTCAAAATTATGCCTTTGAATTATCAATCCATCCATTTTTTATGCCATCCTGCACAAACACCTAACTCTAAAACGAAAAAAAAACAAAAGCACCAAAATAATGCAAACGTTCTACAAGGCAGCATCAGTGTGTCGATTTACAGTTTAAAAAATCAAACGTTAGGGTCAGGGTTGCACAGTGCTATATGGTCGGCCACAGAATATGATGACATATTTTTCTACATTTTTTCCATACAAGCACAAAGCAACTCACAGCAAAAACACTAACACGATGGAGAAAAAATGTGGACATGAAGCTTGCTCTGTAGTGATGTGAAATGCGAGCATTTCCTACTCCGCTCGGTGTATGTAAAATAGCCGTAACATTGAACAACTTGCAGACCTGCACCGGAAGCTGTAAAATACACAGCAAAATATGCACTAACATTTGTAACTAAAACTATAAAATGATGCAAAATTTTAAAAAAGTACTTTCTGAGTGTAAGGAACATTGGGTGGTGCTTGCTGATTTCTGTTTCCTTAGCCCTCAGTCATACACCAGTTTACACTGCGAGACAATGGATATGGGGCTAGTGCATCACACGGTGTGCCCGTTTACACCCCAGTTTTTGATGGTACTCATTGCACCCACCCATAAAGGGACGGCCAGGCTGAGTTGACCTGAGAAACTTGTTACCTGCCTGCCTCACCCACCCACCCACCAGCATCAGAATCTACTTTATTGATTAAACACTGCACTAAGCCACGACATATAACAGATATATACACAATGCCGCTTACAAACAAAATACAGCACAAATATACTTACATCAAATAAACCATCGATGAAAACCGTGATCATGGACTTATTGACACCATCAGCAGACAGCAGAGAACGCAAAGTCCTGAAGCAATTACACCCAATACACCCAGATTCACTGACATGCCGTGTCCACTACAACTAACCACATATTCACACACACACACACACACACTGCCTAACTGACTGGCACGTTATGCTGCAACTACAAACTATTAACAAGTTCACATACTAAACACCAATTCCAGTACCACTAACCACTACCAAAAATACTCATATTTTGTCTTTAAAAGTTAGTCCAGATTATGGCTTGTTAGAAGCCCTCTTCTGACAATTCCCAAAAGTGGATGTCACGATACAATATCACAACTATCGGTACATAAAACACACCACCCGTAGTTCTGTCCGCAGAACAACTTGTGACATAAATACAGTAAGCAGAATGTAACAGATGACACATTAAGCAGTGGAACATACTCACTTTACTCAGATTGAGAGGGTTTTGAAAATGATCAGCACACGATCATTACACTGATACAGTGGTGGCGTTGAATAGTACGAATACTAGAGCTGTCAAAGTGTTAATTTTTTAATGCGTTAACGCATTGCATTAATTTTTCAACGCACAATTAACGTGTTATTAATGCACCCAGGCCGTCAAGATGGAGAGTAGGAAGGGTTAAGTTACCCCGGGCCCTGCAACGTTTGGGGGGCCCCGCCTGTAGAATACAGAAAGTTAGAAACACATTATCAACAATAACTGACGTAATTGCTCGCATAAAAATCTATTAGCCTGTCATCTAAATAATATTTATTTACAGTAGTGATGGAACAGCAACTACAGTTTAGTTACTTGAATTCATTTGATTGTTAAATAACCACAGTTTAATGGAGTGCTAAAACTTCTGAGACAAAAAATTTAGAAAATTAAATAAATTTACGTATGTGTGTTCATTTTTTTAACGTGCATTAATTTATTAATGCGTTAACACATTAATTAACACGTTAATTTGACAGCTCTAACGAATACTCTAGCCAAGTGTTCAGCACGATGAACCTTCAGTGGAATGATCATTCCAAAACTATCCTATTGCATAATCTATGCAAAACATGTAGGTACCACTTTTTCACGCACCACGCTGCAGTAAATACCTGTACAGATAATGAGCTCGATCGCTGGCAATCACAATGACTGGAATGTTTGACACAAAGTTGTTGTCCAACTACAGAACACATCAGCGCATTGCACATGCACATTACCAGCATCAGCCACAGGTAACTTATGAAACAGCTGCTGATATTCAAACAATTCACTGACCACTTTACACCAAGTCTAACCAGCAAAGCAAGTGCAAAAATTTACCAGCAATTTACAACAGTTGAACATTTTAAGCAATGTGTGCCCGCAGTGACTATTGTTAAACAGCATTTATCAGTAAATGAAGTTATTCTATGTTGAGTTGCATTAGTACAAAAATGAGTAACCATTTACAGGTATATTGTCTTGGAATCAATTAGGTCAACTAGACCAATCGAAGTGCTCCAAAGAATATCAGCTCCCACCAAAATGGAACAGTCTATATGAAAAATTTCTTCTAAGAGTAGGTATTCTATTCACAGCTAAGACTGTCAGTGATACCGCAACAGGGCTAAAGACAATTGGTGATGGATCATGACAGCGACAGACATCAACCAATCCTTCAACACTGCGACAAAATGCACGACGCCGACTCAGAACAATCTCATCCGACTCAGTCCATAAGCAGTCCACGGCATCGATATCGGTGGCTGGCAAACACAGCAACACTGGCATAGTAAGTAAGTGAGTAAATAAGTAAGTAAGTAAGCTGCTTCCTAAGAGAGTATGTCAAAGCATGGCGAACATAAAAATCACAAAGCAATACACGGTGTGTATTGCTTTGTGATTTTTATGTTCGCCATGCTTTGACATACTCTCTTAGGAAGCACCGTGTTCAGAAAAAAAGTCTACACTTTTTCTGAATAACTTCAACAAATTTAAACTTATTTTTATAATATTTGGCACACATTATCACAATGATACGCTTTACCAAAAGCATCTAAACTTGTCTTCAAAATTTACTTCGCACTAAGTATAGCTAATTTAATCATGACGCCATCGAAAATGCCATTTTTGAGAAAAGATAACGTCAAAATGAGCCTCTGCAATACAAAAACATGAAAACCAATGACAGGAAATTGCAGTGAAAAACTTTAGAAATTGTTGGCATAGAAATAAATTATTTTTTATCAAAATTTTCAACCTAGTCTTGCTGTTTGCCATGTTAACGCGTGGCCATCGCATGCAGTATGGGAACGTCGTTGTGCAGTAGCCGTTATCAGCAGGCAGCATCATTTTCTGCAGCATGCATTAGCATCGTAGTAGTGTACATTTGTAATTAAGTTGTTTACTCAAAAGTTGGTTAATAGCAAGTTTTGTTACTGTTGACGACAACTTAGTCAGCTACAGGCTAAAAAGCCTATTTTCTGCATATCTGTTTATTTTGGTGTGGAGTAAAGCAAGAATACAGAGTTTTTTATTTTACATGGTAAAGTGACGTCAGTATTTGGGCAAAGTGGACTACCAGTATACTGTCATTTTTAATGTTGCCTACAAAAAAGTATAAGCATATTTTTAATTTTGTTAAAGTTATTAACCAAAACACTATTAGCTTTTTTCACCTCTGATACAATAAAAACGGTTTTTTTGATGACATCATAATTACGTCAGCTCTACATAGTGACATGGCAATGTAAAGAAAAAATATTTCAAAAGTTTAATAAAGTGAATATTCAGGACAACTCATGCCAAAAATTATGAAAATAAAAAGTTAAGGTTTGACAAAAATATGTTGAAAAAACCATAGACTCTTTTTTCAGACATGGTGTACAATAATAAAATCATATCAGAAAAGTGCACAGCATCATATATCAATGCAAACATACATCTGCTAGAACAAAAAAACACAATAAAAATTTTATGTGTGACAATACAGAAATATATTCGCAACTTCTTAGAGTAGACAGTAATTTCTTGGGTATTTGTTAGCATGGTACTGGGTGAAGGCAGCACTTCTGGTTAAACATCGTATCAGCATACATAAAAATGCAACTGGACAGCCAAACTAGTACAGCAACCAGCGAGGGGCACTGCAATACCGTACTCCATTATTGCATGACACAAAAATGCCCACTACATAACCTGCACGTAACTTCATCTCAGGATAAAAAATATCTGGTGGACAGACACTAACAGCGATGACACACTGGCCAGTTTTCTGACATCAGTTGCCCGTACCAGTTTTGGCACTAGTTATCAGCATGAAATTAAACAAGTTCAGTCTGGTGCTGGCAACTGCACTGGTAAAAGTCTGGTACCGGAAAGTATGACATACTGACCGGTTACTGGTACCAGTCAACCAGTACCAGCAGCTGGTGCCAGAAATCTGCCCAGTGTGTCATCATTATAAAATACTTGCAGTTAGAAAGTTGATGGATAGCTAATTGTTCTCAGCAGCATAAAAGCAGTAGTAACATTCAGAAGTGCAACTGTCAGCAATAAATGTGTAATGACCTGATTGTTCGTGTAAAACCAGTGTGGCATCCAGCATGACTGGATCAGCCCAGACGCTCGCGTTCTCTGCCTTGTTGTAATGTTCGGCAATCTTTCCATCTGTTCCATGCGCACAACTGCTAATGTACACTGTGTCTCAAAAAAAACCGGACCCCTGCTACCTTTTGCAATAATTCCAACAGTCCTGGTTCAATAGCAATAGATTTTGACAAAATAATCGTTAGAGAATCAGCACTTAATAGCATGTGTTACTTTGCAAGAAATTTTAAGAACAGAGTACCAGCTGAGGTTTTCCTGTGGCACCAACAGTAGAGGCAACTGCACTGCAGTACTCCAACGAACCAACAACGTCAGCTACGAAATCATTAAATGTTATAACGCCAACGTTTGAAGTTGAACGAACTGTTGATTAGCAACATCATAGTCAGAAGTTACAGCAGATGTTCAAAGTGATGTCCCTTTACTCAAACACAGGCCCGGAGACGTCTTCTCCATTCGTCGATTGCGTCATCAACAACGGTCTGCTGTAGGCTAGACCAGACCTCCACCAAGCGCTGCTTCAGTTCATCCACATCTTTCACCGGCTTCTGGTACACACAC
>Ga0209367_1008082_pt1 | contig 14418 bp, 9 predicted proteins | sample WorMetLIZISLAND2_FD_187412 | JGI IMG/M metagenome (GOLD analysis project Ga0209367, IMG submission 187412) | Marine gutless worms symbiont microbial communities from Max Planck institute for Marine Microbiology, Germany - Olavius geniculatus... ... | reverse complement strand
TGAATAAATCTCAGATCGCATCACTTGATTTCGTCATTAACCGCTTCTTTATGAAGCTTTTTAATACTAATAATATGGAAATCATAAAGGCTTGTCAAAGTTATTTTTCGTTCAAATTACCTAGTGTTCTCATTCCGATACGAGTAAACAAATTCACAGCCACAACTAACGCGATTTGAGATTTTTCAGGTTATTTCCCTGTCTGATATTGCTGTCTCTATAGCTGTTTGCTCAACATGACATAACTATATATTGTTGTTCTTTTTGTTTGTTTTTTTTGTCTACCGATGTTTGTTTGGTGAAATAAAGATTATCATAAATAATCGCGTGATGGGGTGTAGACTAATTTAAAAGCTCGCCTACTTTTTTCACGAACGACGCCGCTGGTACGTGTTTGTTCTCTGTTGTACAGTTTACATCGTTTATAACTGTTGACGTGTGATTGTTTTCCTTTTCTACTTATGAGTTAAGTTTCTTGTATGTGTAGGCCTACGGTGTGTCTTTTGGCTGGCTCGGTAGGCTACGTTATTAAAACCTGCTTGATTTATTATCTTCGAATAGACTTATAGGTTGAAACGATAACTTAAAAATTTACGTAAATTCATAAAAGATTGGATGTTTTAATTGATGTTTTGAAAAAAAACAGCAACGGTTGCCGAAACGCCAACACGTATTCAGTTTAAGGTTGTCTATTGATGAATTTACGTAGTTTATTCTGCTTGATTGAGTGATTGCGTGCTTGTGTTTGTCGTGGCGCCTGTGCAGTGACTAGGTGAGAGTGAAGGCAAGGCGAGGTGGTTTCGGCGTCAACGAGCTGGAATACTGAGCGCCTGTCCAGCCACTCAGTCAACAGCCCGTTGCTGGGGAGGTCTATGTAACGAGCGGCTCCGGCGACGAGGATAGCGAGAAATGAGAAACGACGAGCTAGCAAGCGAAGTAAAGTAGAGTCCGGTGATCATCGGGCAAGCGTGCAAGAATGATGACTCGACGACGAGAGAACTACTGACCGCCGACGACCGACCAAGTCGCCGAGTCGCTGGAGCGCAGCGGGTCCGCGAGACAAACGTGGCGATTCTGCGCGAGGAGGGAGCGGTCGTTGGGGGGAGAGCGTGGTTGGGCGCGATGTGTGGTTGGCGAGGTCATGCCAAGGACTGGCTGGGTGGCGTTCTCCTGCTGGTGGTTGCCGTAGTCCGGGTGACGTCGAGCGAGGCGGGCGTGTCGTCAATGAGATCAAGCCGGTCAGTGCCTGGCGACGACTGCAGCGGTTTGTCTAATGATGGCGCGGCCTCCGGCGACACGCAGCACGTTGTTATTGCACCGACCCAGCAGATTCTGCCGTCGGTCGTCGACCTATGGCTCGGCGTACAAGTACGTACGTGCAAGTCTCACATTCATCGGATGTTAGATATTGTCGTCATCTTCTCGTTTTTTTCGGCTCAGCCGCTCTAGTAATGTTTTCAGGTGGCCGCCGTCAGTGACGCGTATCACAGAGCTCGGCAGTGCCTGCAACTGCGGTGGGGTGGCTGCGGGGCTTGCAAAGGTCTCAACCATTATTGTTATATTTTGACTGAAACTAGACGGCTAGAACTCGTGTGCCGACCTCAGGTTGGTGAGATTTTGATATTTAATTTTTTTTGACCATTAAACGAAGTTTATCTTTGACCCAGGATGCGTTGTTGACATTGAAAGAATCCGCCAATGCATGTCCGGATACAAAATAAACACTAAGATTGACTAAACACAGCATTTTAACATATTTCGTTAAAACCGCAACCTTGACCTTTGACTTTATATACTAGACTTTTATCTGGTCATGGCGTCAGCCGCACAAATAAACGCACACCCAGCACAAAAAAACTTTTTTTAAAAATTAAAAACAAAAATTAAGTAATGTACTCCAAACCCTAATGAAGTTTTGTCATTGTCGTACGACGCAGGACTAGCAAAAGTTTAGTGAAAATTCATCGGCAAGTGACGTACGCGGAAATGCCACCAACGCATGCAGAATTGCAGATACAGTCACAGGAAAACATAATGCGTCCGGCTGCGCTCCATTCACCAGCGAAGGACGGAGGCACAAAACATATTGCAAAGGAGACAAAGGAGAGCAGGAGCAGCTAGATTAATTTTGCAAGGCGCTCGCAATGTCACTAAACGCAATATTTTCTCCTCGAAATTCTCCGTTTTCGCCGGCGACGCTGGCTGTTCTCGGACCAATCAAAACACTTCTGATTTCTCGCTCCATAGTTCAGGAAGGTTTGACATTTTCAAGTATTTTGTCGTTGTAATGAGCGCAGAATAAACTGTTACGTGATGACGATTGTGACGATATACACTGTGTCTCCAAAACGTCCCACGTCGCCAAAAATTAACCGATTTTTTAATTTTTTTTACCGATGCATTTTATGGACAATTTGCAATAAAACGATTATTGAATATCCCGCCACACGTTAACTGTGTCGCTGCACAACTTTGTGAAACATAAATGTAAGAAAAACTAACAATAATAGACAGCCATCGTGTTGATGAACAAAATACACTTCTGAACAAAAAAAGCCGTAAATGATCTATACGATGCTACACTTTGTTAGATCCTATTCTTTATATATTTGGCGTATTGAACAGTATGTTTGTTTCTTGCCTTTGTGGTTTAGCAAGCCTACCATTTCATCCACAGTGATCACGTTTTTGTCAGTACGTGTATGCTTCAGTCTGGCGGTCTCATGCTTTTGGTCGGTGCTACGTGTTTCTCAAATCAGCGTTAATAACATTCCCACTCTTTCCCTGTTGCAGTTTATCTTCAAAAATTCTGCCAGTATTTTCCGAAAACTATTTTTTGAACCGGTACAAGTTCTTAATCGGAGCCTTGTCTCAATTGCTAAATGACACATCACATCACCAGTATATCGTCGGTGCATTAAAAGTTATTATTTTTGACAATATCATTTGCTTTTATTTACAAACATCAGAAACGTATGTAAAATTAAACATAATTTAATTATTGTATGAAAATTAGCAAAAATTGTTTTAGAAGATGATTTATTGCTTATGTATTATATCGACTTTGGTGATTTTCGAAAATTTGTTTTACATGGTAGTGTAGCGACACAGTTAAAATGCGGTTGGGATATTTAACAACTACTTTATTGCTAATTGTTTACAGTATGTGTAGATGAAAAAATTTTGAAAATCGGTTAATATTTGGCGAAGATAAGAAAAAAAAGACAGAGTGGGACGTTATTTTGGGACACGGTGTAATGAGGATGATGATGATGCATAGGTCTACTGATGTTTGTCTCACTGACTCATACCACTGGAGAATTAAACACTTGTGGTTTCAAAATAACTTGTAGTATTGAAAAAAAATCGCGACTTTCGTGATTATTATTTCGTACCGGGACAAACTTCTCCTCTGATTTCCGGCAAATACAGCTTCCACGGTCGCCGTTTTTTGTCATATTTGCTACTTTCATTGTTTCTCTAAAGCAGACATCGTGAAAAAAGCAAACAAAATATACTTAGTATCGACAGTCGACGCTAAGCGTGCTTCGGTATCACAATTGACCCGAATAAAGCTGAAACGGTCGGTCTCGGGCAACTTTGTCTAGCGCTCAGCGAATTATACACGTTATCTCAGAAATGCAGTCGAGACATTCTCGGTCGATCGGGGTGGCGTCAAAATAAACAACGGTTAAAGGTCTCCTGTGTGTCGTATAGGGACGCAGTTTCTAGGCTATGAGAGCATCCGCGTGTAACTCGGTGGCAGCGATGTGGTTCCAGTAGCCCTGTCTATTTAATAACGACGGGGAGGATAGGGAGAAAAATAACTGCAGTAATAATAATCATACGGCGTCAGAAGAACCGTTATAGAACGTAGTGACATCAATCAGTAGACGAGGATATATGATCCGCTAAAGCTGAAGGCATTGTTATTACGGTCAAATTTCTGCCAAAAACACGAAAGCTTATTGCCGGATATGAGAACAGAAAGGAATATATTGCCTACTGTATAATTCAATGCACACAGGCAATCGTTCGATCTCGGTCTACAACAAGTCCAGTAGGTAAGGAAAACAGGCACTCGACAGATGTTCGGTGCAGGCATAAACTTATTTCTAGAAAGTCGAAACTGGGGGCGTAAAAATTATCGGGGGCCCTTTCCTCCCTTTTTCTTCATCCTTTTCTTCTTCCTGTTCCCTTTCTTTTTTCATTCACTCCATACTCACTGTACAGAACCTAAAATTAGGCCTATACACTAGCTGAGATATTCAAACGACTAAAGTAGTTTGGTTACGAACAAAGTAATGCAAACTGATTAAATTTCCGCGACACACGAGTTATCTTGACGAGTCTGGCCACACGCGACCGTCTTTAACATTATCAAGTAGCTTACGAAAACTGCATCTCGTGGTTAAATCGTACAAAAATTAAAATTGCGGAGAAACGTGTGCGTGTGTGTTGTGCGTAGCTTTCTTGATGGCGAGGCTTAGATCGGTACATCTAATTGTCGGTCTGTACCGACGACTATCAGTGTATACGTCCCGCGGCGTCTGATCGATGTGCTACTCTATCGCCGTATGCAGTCGCTCACTCACCGTATCCTCCTCGTGGCTGGGTCCTGGTACCCGAATCACCCAGGTCCTGGTACCCAGGTCTCTACAGGACCGCCAACCATTGTCCGACCGTTTTACAGTGAGACCCGCGTACTTTGGACCTGCCCAGAAATGTGATCATTTAGTGGTTTTCAGCTTTCAAGATTAGAATCGATTATGCCGACGCTTAGGCCTAGTGCATGCGCTTTTAGTCGACATTACTGAAATTGACTTGTTACCTTACCGGCCAAAACATCAGTTCACTTATTGACCAAACATGTTTATTTTTCTGTGGTCGACATTACAGGCAACGTTTCAGCTTTACAGTCAAGAGTCATAGGCTATCCTTTACGTTGCGATATTCTAATTTGGCTTCAGGTCCTTTATTTTCGTATAATAAAACGATTACTCAACGCGTTGCAAAACAAATCCACAACAAGTTGAAATAAGTGGAGTTGTGGCTCAGTCATGTATGGTGCAGCGGCAGCATTTAATTAATTGCGATAATTTCGTTCAGTTTTGCGCTGTGGCGGCTGTACGCGTCAAGTTCGATTTTCAGAGACACGCGACGCGGCACCCGTAAGACAACAGACGTGGGTTCCACTCGACACTACGCGAAGCCTTAAATCCGGCGGGTTTACCGACGACACTGTACGCCATACAAATTTACTTACTTAGTTATTCGCAGACTCCGTCGTCACACGTTAAACTGGGGTATATCAGTGTCATTGGCCGCTGTCTTTTGGCAGCTTCTTAAAATACAAACTGCACGCAAACAATTCCGCAAACGTCTGCAAAGTTTCAAAGTGACAGTTTCGTTCATTCGTGCTTTGTATTGCGACAGATCGTGTAATTGTATTTGTTGCGTAATGTTGGAAAATGGTCTTCACTGCAGTTAAGTCCCACGTCGTCTGGTTTGGACACAGAAGACGAGAGTATGCGACGTAGCCAGACCGTCGGTCGGTAGGCCGTCGTAAGTCCGTCGCGAGGTACGACGAACAAATTGCACATTATTACGCCGGCTCGTATCAGTCGCTTTGTCTCAATCGTCGTCCATCGGCTGACCAACTTCATGTACTGTCCTGTCCGTCCATCGCTGTCTGTCCATCCACTGCCCATCAACTTATCACATTTACTCACGCAGCAGCAGCAGCAGCAGTGGCCGACCATATGCAGCCGACTCGTGCCATCTCTATTCTCTATCTCTCTCGTTATCTTCATCGCTATTACTCGCACAATGCTTTGTAACTAATAGACATGTCTGCTTCATTTCAGCGATCTGCGCCGATGTTCATGATGATAAATTATTAGGCCTATAGTTATACGCTCTAGGCTTGTCATTCGTATTCTACTACAGCGGTACATAACTCCAGAATATAGGCTCTGCCAGCACGGTTATTTCCCCGATCACTAAACGAGCGAAATGTCGATCCACTTGAAGAACGGTTCTAGGATGCAAGCCGGCATGAATGGGTTTTCAACCGCACATCAGCACCCAAGAGGCTTGTTCATGCCATGACAATGTTAATAGCACAACTAATTTCACAAATATAACAATATAATGTTCATACGAACACGGAGTCTGTCCAATGCATTTCGATAGTTTACAGTATGTGTCCGTATAAATATAATCAGTGAGCTGTTTAAACTGGTAAAAAAAACCAAAAAGTTTAATTTTATTGTACAGCAGCAATGTTCCTGTGATCCTTCACTATTTTTATAACTAAAAAATAAATATTGTCAGTCACGAGACACCATTCGATTCGTCACTAGCGCTTTACTATAAATGGTCCATCGTCATCATTCGACTATCTTGCACCGTTATGGAGATATAGCGCCTCAAAGATAATGGGGTCACGACCTTGACCTTTTGGGGTCAGGGTCACGTAACGTCATCAATCACGTGGCCATTTGACTCGCGGCGGTCGACTTCCTATGGGTGGTCCATGGTGTAACCATGCGTCTATCTTGCAGCGGTACGGAGATACGGCGCCTCAAATGTTGGACGCATGGACGTGGACATGGAACGAAAAATGGAAAAAGGAAAAGAAAAAGAGGAAGGGGGAGGGAAAAGAAAGAGAAAAAGAAAGTGGAAGGAGAAAAGGAAGGGAAGGGGAAAGGAAGGTTAAGAAATGGGTAGAGGGAAGGAAAACCGAAAGCGAAAGGGAAAAAAGGGAAAGGGGAAGGGAAAAGATAAGGGAAAAGGGAAGAAAAAGGTGAAGGGTACGGGAAGGAGAAGAGAAAGAGAAAGGGGAAGGAAAGGGGAAAGGGACGGTAAAGGAAAGGGGAAGCAGAAGGGAAAGGCAAAAGGGAAGGGGTAGGAAAAGCGGAAGAGGAAAGGGGAAGAGGAATGGGAAAGGGAAGAAAAATGGGATAGGGGAAAAGGGGAAGGAAAAGAGAAAAGGAAGGGGAAGGTGGAAGGAAAATAGCTTAAGAAAAGTTGGACGAACGGACGCACGCACGCACGCACGGACACTCAGGTGATTTTATACACTTTCCAACGCTATGCATTGCATTGGACAGACAACTATTGTGTATATAACACTCTCGATTATTTAGCCGGAATAGGTCCATAACATTTCGCCCAATTGTGTATACGCTTTTTTTATTTTTGCTTTTTTAATTGTCTATTATCTGTCTTGTTCTTTACTATTTACTCGTGATGGTAAATAAAAGATTTTTTATAACATAGGTAACGAAAGAATGCGACACGTTGAGTTAATAGGCCTATATAAAAGCAATATCGTGGATGTCGATATTTTATTAAAGGTCTTTGAAATTACGTACGTAGGCGTTATAGACTTGCAAGAAAACATAGAAAAGATAAAATTGCTGCAAAACATTTAGACTATTAAACTACTATTAAAAATGAGTAGTGGCTTACGGGTACGCTGTGAAGACATTGTGGCTGATTGGGGCAGTGTTATGACAGCTAAACCTTAAATCAGCGGGTCCAATTGTTCGCTGACGCGGGCAATGGATGGCCGCATAGTACGCTGCGGTTAGTTCATGCCAATCAGCTGCCACTTGCCAGGAGATTGTAAAGCGCTTCTGGTCGCCAGTCAGACTCGTGTAAGAAGCAGTAGACTAGTTACTCTTGTATTAGCCTGTGGATGTTACGATAGGGTGAAGTTGAGTTGGAAGACTCTAGTTCAGAAGATCGAGCAGTGACGGTGGAAGTACTGAAGAGAGTGGGTAGCGTTGAACAACTAAACGAGATTGCGGTGCAACACTACCAAGAGATCGACAACGACAACCGCCTCACGCTTACCATCAGAGTCGTACGTTTAACACCGCTACTGCTACTTGAATCTAAACTTACCTCATGTATAAGACCGTTTGTGCACGATCTTCAATCGTTATACTGGTATCCAGATTCCGGACTCAATGAGTACGTTAAGCCACAAGGAAATTACACTATGTGGGAGGACAAAAAGGACTAGGTCAAATGGTTACAGGAACAAAAAAATCATTTTATTAATACGCAGTTTCTCGTGACTCAACTAAGTCTGGTCACCTCCCTTCAGTCATTTGGAGCATGTTATAATGTCGTTCTCATAACCGCAAAAGAACAGAATTACTTTTTGTCCCAAGCATTGTTGTCTATCTCTCTAGACAGCTTGCGCTAAAATATGCTTTTGAATTGAGTGACCACCTACATCACCCGTCATTTATGTGTCATTGTATTACGAAATCATGGGCGAACGTATACCGATCGTAATATTCCTAATATTAGTCGCATTTATGACGGGCGGGCATCCATGCACCAAAATGGCTACTTTTTACGACATCGGTAGATATGCAATAAGCAGACGTCACGTCGTTTCGTTTTATTAACTGGACGATGCGAAAAGATAATTAATTGACGGAGGCTTTCGGTGAGGTCTTCTGTAATAGTCTCGACGTTCGGCAATGGCATCTGGAGCCATTGTGTGCGAGATTAGTAGCAGGAACTGGCTTAAAGAGAGGTCTAGAGCTCAGCTGGTCTTGGGCCATCGCATTATAGCGCCGCCGATATATTCTATCGACATGTAAATGAAACGACAGACAGCGAGTCGAGTCCAAAGACAGACATACAGACTCGTCGAATTGCTAATTCCAACAACTTTGCGCTTGCTAATCGCCGCAACTGACTAACCGACCGATCGCCTCTAGTCCGCGTGAAACCATTTTCACAGGTCGGACGGGTCTCCGCTTGGCGCCGCCGCCATCGACTAGAAGAAAATGCTTTTTACGCACGACAGCACAATGCTTTGCGCGTCTTAGCCATGGCCTAAACGTCCTTCTGTCTGTCTGTCTGTCACACTTTCGAGCCTTATCAAAACGGTGTAGTTAAAGCTAGAATCACGGCGGAAAGTAAGTAGTATAGATGTGTAGAAGTTGATAGGACCCCCCTTCTCTCGGTTCTGCCGTAGCGACACCCAGCGGACAGTCGTTTCGACGAACGCAGCAGCGGTTGCCATTACGTCAACAATAACAGAATAAAAAGGCTATATTTTGATGAATCTACATAACTTATTAAGTTATCGTTTTAACTTATAAGTATATTTAAAAACAGTTTTTCTGGTCATTACTGTACAGCCGAATTGGAGTCAGAATTCGACATCTTGCGCTTGGATCACGTTAGCCTTGCATTGAGAGAGAGAAAAAGAAACTGATTAGTTGATCAGCACATTTCCATCACACCAGTTACTTGTGCATATATCTAAAACGCAATAAACAGAGAGAATGTTCATTCACTGCAGAGTGTTATGCGGCTGCCGTGCATTCGCATTCGCTCGGCTTCTTTGTCGCATTTAATTTGCATTTCTGCGTGACTTTCTGATGTAACTTTTAGCGCTATAAATACGTACGAACGTTTTTGTGGTCAAAAGGCATAAATTAAAAACGTTCACAGCGTTGATACGTTTGAATTGTGATTTTTTTTGTTTTGTTTCTGGAACACGTTCTGCATGTTATCACGTTTTAAACTTGCGGCAGGTGCGAGAATGCTGTTCTATTGCGCGTTTTTTTGTTATATAAAAAATTCAGTAACTTTGTTGTAGTTACAGATAACTACATTTATCCTCAATACAAACAGGTAATGAACGTACAAAATTTGTGTTCAAGATTTCGAGCGATTGCGAAAAATGGTTAATATCTTTATGGTGACATTTTACCGCATCTGTAGCCCTACATAGCCTAGAGCTGGAGCCAGGGTGCATAACGGCAACGTCGGCCCGACACTGAAAAGTTGCTTTAAACAGCAGAAAGCTGCAATAATTTTTTTCTAAAATAGCGCTGATTGTATAACGTCTAGCATGAAGTGAAGAACTATAGATCGATAGGCTAAGCTGTCGTCAGAACTACGAGTTGAAATAGTTTGACACTACATACACGTACATGTACACCGTGGTCCATAAAACGTGGCACTTTACTTTTGTCTATATCTTCTCTCAGCTATTGACCAATTTTCCAAATTTTTTTCCCACTCGCACACTCTGCGGACAATTTGCAACAACGCAATGATTATACATTCAACCACACCGTAAATGCGTCTTTACAGTACTAGGTAAGCCTAGTGACTACCTTGTGAAAAAAATGTAAGAAAAAATTAACTACAATAATAAACATTTAGGTAAATAAAAAAAATAAGTAAATAAAACAACACTTTAGACCAAAATTGCGGTGAATGATCCGTATGCCACTAAACTGTGTTAAATCCACACAGTTTAATGTCTTACAGAACATTTACAGGTCTGAAGTGTTTTTTTATTTACCAAAATGCTTGTTTGTTATTGTCGTTAAACATGTACATTTTATTTATATTTTACAAGGCAGTGTAGAGACGCATTTAAGGTGTGATGGGATAGATAATAATCGCATTATTGCAAATTGTCTTCAGAGTGTGCCAGTGAAAGAATTTTGAAGATCGGTCAATACTTGGCAAAGACATGGACAAAAGTAAAGTGCGATGTTATTATGGACCATGGTGTATATGTACATGTGCCTGCCGTGCAGCGATGATGACGGTGGCTATTTGGCGAATGCAGCGCTCGCAGTGTCGATTAAGTAGACCTAAGTCGCCGATAATTCAATAAAACGCTAATACACCGTCGCGATTTCTCGTCCCTGATTGGCTGATGGATATCCGTGCTGACGTCACAAGATGGCGTCTGTATTCTATGTACGTACACCGACACCGTCGCCGCGATCGGCAGTTACCGGCAAAAATCAGCAGCGACAGGCGATAGTGTTGACTGATTAGATTTCTAATCGTTAGTCCCGTTTTAAAACGTCCTACGAAACTGCTCAATCACGCGAGTAGTCGTAAAACTTTTTCATAAAGTAAATGTTTACTCATTTTTTTTGTCCTGAAAATATTATTGGGGCAATAATTTTTACCACTGCTTCTCTAATAACGATGCGTATACATTTCTGTAGCGTGAGTCAAAAAAAGTATACTACACCATAGGCTAACTATTCAATCGTTTACTGTTGTGCTTCGTAGAAAATTTGCAACGAAACTAAACGAATATACCACTCACTTCAAATGCGCCGCTACGCTATGTAGGTTTAGATAAAATAAAATTCAGTCACTGGCTATCACAAAAACTTTAGGAGCAGTCCTTTGTCTGTCATTAGCATCCTTGCGCTTGAGCGTTCTAATTCTATGCACCTTTGTTAAAAGTTTGTCATATTTTTTATTCTCGAGAGACTTTCCTTACAAGTTTACGTATTTTGTCGTTTTTGTTAAGGTACAAATTCTTTAAAAATGTTTTGTCTTTTTCAGTGAAAACCGTTTCAGCAACCAGTTATTGCATTTTTCAAGTTTACAAGAAAATAGTCTTCTAATAATTGCGCACATTACCGTAAACGGATTGTGTGAGTTAGTGGAAGAAAGTGCGGTAAATCGAAACATTGCAGTTTTTGCTCGCTGTGCTTCATAGTTGTGACAAGTTCGTCTTCCAGCAACAAGACTGTCACAACGGACAAGACACGCTAGCTCTTTGGCGTTAATATTTTACGAGGTAGTGTAGCGACGCGTTTGAGGTTCGGTGGGAAGACAAGACATTCGTCGCCGTTTTTCTTTTGAAATCGGCCGATACTAGCCTGCAAAATTATGGCGACAAAATTTTGCGTACTTTAGTTCCACTCACTGTAGTTTGCCAGCTAATTACTAAACGTTATTTAAGTAGATTACTATGTAAGAGTACTTTTTCGCGAACTTGTTCGTTTTCGTTTGGCCCGTCACCTCCGCTGCGTTTCTCGCATGTCAAAGACAGTTTTTGCGAACCGAAAGAAGCCGTATACGTTCCACGCCAACTTGTCGGTCGGCAGTCGGCACTCGTCTTCTGTGTGAGTTTCGTCATATTCCCCGGACGTCAGTCACTTCACTTCACGTGTGAGCGGTTAATGAAAGTTGACTGACAGGAAGGGCCAAGCTGCGAGCTGCGGCCGTAGCCCATTTGTCCTTGTGTATTAGCTACATCACAATATTACTGTCCCGGGGACGCAGACAACTAGCAGCTATATTTTAATATGTATTAGCTACGTCTGTTCTCATCAGCGTCCCGACAACCGCAGCCGTCAGACCTTGCTCTATCCGCGCAGCGACGAGATGTATGACGCACGTTCGCTTGGTCGTATATCAAACGTCAGGGAAGGACGCGCAGGGCGCCCTGGGCAAGCATAGCGGACGCTGGACTGGACTCGACCGTCTATGTAGGCCTACACCGTGTCTCAAAAAATAGTCAAAATTGTTTTTGGCATAACTTTGTCAAATTTCCACCAACTTTGATAATTTTTGGCGTAATGATGGCCAAGACGATATTATTATGTACGTTTACTCATTTTTACATACGCTAATTTATGTCAATGCACTACCGTGTGAAACACAGATGCTTTAAATTGTTACATTACGCGGCGATTATTTGTATCAGATGACTCACCTTTGCATCATCAATTCGACAGAAAATGCGACGTGGTTTAATAATTTTGCGGTATTAAATATTTTATGCTGAAAACAGCAGACAACAAAATAGCTGGCTGATGAGCTTAAAACACGTCTAATCGATGAGTGAATGCATTTGATCAGTCGATCATTGATTCTGCTATCAGCCATTGACGTTGCATTTAAGCCATTGCGTCTTTGTATGCGGAGCACACTTTGGCATAAATTCTAATTTGCAAGCGAGTTGTTATACAAACTCATTCTGTTAAATAATTCACATCTTAGTGTATTTTGTGTCTAATTAACTCGTTACAGCATTTACTTCAGACAACAACTCAGCATTATGCAACAATTTGGAGCATCTATGTTTCACATGGTACTGCATTGACATAAATTAGGTAAGGTAGAAAATGAGTGCACCTTACATAATTTCGTCGTCTTAGCCATTAACTTGCCAAAAATTATCAAAGTTAGTAAAGATTTGACAAAGTTATGACAAAAACAATTATAACTTTTTTTTTCTGAGACACGATGTAGTTGCTGAAACAAACTGTCGCGTCCGCAAAATGCACGCACGACTGCGTTAAAATGCGAAACAAGTCGTACTGCGAAGCCCAAACCATATCGGCTTCGATTTGTCACTGTTCGCGGAAACGACTGCAGTATTGTTTTTAGCATCGTCACTAAGTTTTTTTCCCATTGACACGATAATTCATGAACCGCTGCACTAAACTTGCTAAAATTTGTACGAACGTTTACCTTAACAGCCTTTAAAAGCCTACTGCGTGTCAAGGAAACGTAGGAAGTCAAAGTCACGTGAGTTTTTTTGTGATTTTGCACGCAAAATACCCGTGGGCAGTACTTAGCCTTGGGCAAGGCTTAACGGTTTTGTTGCGTATTTGTTTTTTAACATGCTGCACACGACAAATAGAAAGTCTACAACAATTCCATAAGATCTTGAAACTTGAAACGTAAAAAAAGTTGTAAAGCTTTTATTGCACGTTTCGATGTCCAATAAATCGAAGTACTAGAGCTTGCAATTATTGCGGCGCTTACATGTGCGGTAAACCTAAAACAAAAATTAACAATAAAACCCAGCTGTCGCTGGGGAAGACGCGCTACAGTCTATACAGTTTTTGTTGCAGTACTGACCATCAAGGTTATGAAAGGTCGATGATTTTTTATCTCATCTGAAAGGGCTTATGCAATTTTTTATTAGTAATCAATAGCAAGTGGCCCTATTACGCACCATTTAGCCACAATAGTAAGTACCGACGTTTAAGGTCATTCAAGGTCAGTGATTCTTGTGGCATTTGAAAGTCAATATGAGACATCCTGTTGGTGATCAATAGCAACCTAGGCCCTATCTCGCACCGTTTAGCCACAATTTATCCGTGACATACAGACGTCGGACGACAACCGTGCCATAGACGCCTAACACAAAGCAGTAGCGCGTCAAAAACCGTCTGGATGCTCGTTCGATTTTTCAAAACGCTTTATGTAGCGTGGAACCGACGACAGTCTAACTAGTCACTAGTTAGTCCGCCCGAAAACGATAGTTTTCGGAAGGACTTCTGTTTTACGCATGATGTTTTTTTTTATTCAACGCGAGATCTCCGAGATGCGTGGGCCGACCGGCGCGAAACTTTGCACGATGGTCAGTACTAGGCCGAATTTTGGGACGCACACCCCAAAAAAATTTCGGGGGCGAAAACATGCAAAATTTGGCCCGATTTCGGACGACTTCGAAGTTCGGCGGCGAATATCTCCGAAGTGGATGAAGATATTCAAAATCGGATAGTCATTCCGTGTATGGCGATTCCTCCTGCGTTAGGCGAAACAAGTACGGCGAAGTTTGGTCCAGTGACCTTGGAGATTTAGATGTGAAATCGT
>Ga0209367_1008080_pt1 | contig 14419 bp, 12 predicted proteins | sample WorMetLIZISLAND2_FD_187412 | JGI IMG/M metagenome (GOLD analysis project Ga0209367, IMG submission 187412) | Marine gutless worms symbiont microbial communities from Max Planck institute for Marine Microbiology, Germany - Olavius geniculatus... ... | reverse complement strand
CCCCCCTCTTTACTCTCCCCCTCTAATTTCCCCCAATCGGACTTAGGGCGCCGGGCGGACTCACGTTGGGCTTTGTCCCAAATTTCTAGTTTGGTTATGCTTTATGTAAAGAACAAAAAGTCTCAATGTAGACAAAAATTGAAGTAAAGCCTATAAAAACTTGCAGTTGGACATTATTGTCTAATTATACGGATCATGAATTCGACTGATGTGATCGATCGTGTAGCAGTTAGGCTTTATTATAATTACATCATCTACATGTAGCCGACCGTATTAAAGTAATAGTCGAGCTTACGGCACGAGTTGTCGTCTGTCTGTCGTCGGTCACGGATGTATTGTGGCTAAACGGTATAGGTCGTACGGGAAAAATTTTATACGAATAGGATATAAAATTTAGATCTGTGTCATAAACCTATCCATGCAAAATTTCAGCAATTAGTGCAAGGGAAACACTTTCAAATTTGGGGTTGAATGGAGGAAGGTAGGAAAATGTGCGTTTTTCAACGGAAAACTGGCCATATCTCGGAAACGGTGTGAGATACGGTCAAGGTCACTATTAATTATCGAAAGGAAGTGGCATAAGCCCTTTCAAACAAAATCTTTGACCTTGGATGATCTTGAAGGTCACTGACAACCATTACGGTCGGCTATCCTAGCGATAGCTGGACTTTTTGTTTTCTTTTTGGGCCGACCGCTAAGCAGTAAGCTTAAAGGTCAGACCGTTTGGTATTGGAGGTGTCTGTTTGTCTGTTGTTTGTTTGTAACGGATGTATTGTGGCTAAGCCGTGCGTCGAAGGGAAAAACTTTTTACACGAATAATTTGCACTCTGTTAAAACTATATGCCTACAAAATGTCAAACGTGGGTGATGCAGTGCAAGAGGAACATTTTCAAATTTGGGGTTGGATGAAGACTGATAGGAAAAACTAAAAAGTGCGTTTTTCAACCGAAAACTGTCCGTATCTAGAAAACAGTGAGAGAGAGGGCCAATGTTTCTACAGACGATTATAACAACAAATCGCATAAGCCCTTTCAAATAAAATGAACATTATCGACCTTGGATGACCTTGAAGGTCAATACGCGCTATTGTGGCTAGACAGTACGTCGTATCTCAGACACGGTGATAGATTGGTTGCTATTAATCAGTAATCGGCGAAAGTCGCATAAACACTTTCACATAGCATAAAAATCATTAACCTTGTTTGACATTGAAGAGTCATTACACACTCTGCTATGCCAATCATGCGGTATTGTGGCTGAACGGTAAGTCGTAGAAATCGGCGATGGCACTGTTGGATAGGATGATGATAACTTTTTATAGGCTGTCAATAGTAACCATGTCTCCACGGGCAGCGGTTTGGCCGCAATTTTCAATGCAATGTTTCAACCTTCAGACACGGTGATAGATTGGTTGCTATTAATCAGTAATCGGCAAAAGTCACATAAACACTTTCACATAGCATAAAAATCATTAACCTTGTTTGACATCCAAGGTCGATAATGTTCATTTTATTTGAAAGTGCTTATGCGATTTGTTGTTATAATCGTCTGTAGAAACCTTGGCCCTCTCTCGAATAATAATTCGCGGTCGTCATATCTCAGAAACGGTTGGCCTTCCATAGCGACAACTAGGCCTATGCCTATAACTCGTATAAAAGTAACTAGGCTAAGTTTAAGTGCTCAACTGCGCATCATTGCCGAACGCCTTTCGCTCAGATGCTGAATGTTTCAGCTGGTGTCATTCACGCTAACTGACAGCAAGACGCGTTGCAGCGAAGTTATTGGTTCGATTAGTGATTCATTAGAAGGAACTCTTGCAGCTAAAAACACCGGATGAGCATCAGACCGACTTCCATATGAAGATGGTAGGCCACCATATGAACGAAAGCTTAGGCCTGCACGAAATCCATGTTAGACAAGTGCCATATGCTACGTATGTCGCTCATCACAGTACCGTAGCCATTGGATCATAGATGTAAAAAACGTTTTTTACGTTTTTTGTCACGTTTTAAAACGTTTTTAACGTTTTTTTATTTTCTCAACTGTTTTATTTTTTAAACGTTTATAAAAATTTGAAAATTCTACCAAGAACGTCGAGAAGGGCTTTTAAAGCCACATAAACGAATTAATATGCTATAGTGGTGGTAGTTTACTTACTTAGTCTAGTGATACGTGGTCTTATGACTACACGGTTGAATTGAAATTGAATAAAATTTTATCTATTTCTTTAATTATAGCTTACTGCAATTACATCATTAGGTTTTAGGCAAGAAGTAAAACAAATAAGGGGTAACGTTTTTTATCAACGTTTTTAAACGTTTTTTTCTTTATTTTTGCCACGTTTTTTACGTTTTTTGACGTTTTTAAAATTTTTTTCTGGAACGTTTTTACATCCACATGTAGGCTATGCATTGGACTAAGTGTGGGCCTACTCTACGGCTATAGGCCTATGGAATAGGCCTATGCACAATAACTGCATGATTATGTAATAATTGGTTCGATGTTTTTAAAATAAGCCTATTTTCTGCCATTGCGTTCGCCAAAAGAAGGAGGTAACGTGCCTAATTACTTGTGTCTGACTGTCTGTATTCTATTCTCTCCGACAGATTAGGCCTACTTAAAAGTTATAGGCCTAGGCCTAAACGGATTTCGGTGAAACTTTGAAGTCAGCCATGGGCCACAAAAGTAACAGCAAGCTTGTCAGGCATAAAAATCCGAAAACAGCGTCACATATTTCTACCCCGTTTTACATCAAAACTTTCAATGGGATAGGGTCTAGCGGCAGTAATGATGAACCTGAAATCGCAAAATCTGCGTCGCATGTCGCAATTTGACACTGAAATAAAGCGACATATCGGCGGAGAAGAATTTGTGCTCTCCGAGCGTGTATTATCTGTTGTGTTTGTTATCATTCTTCGTTCTGCTTGGCGTGCCTATCTATCCGTTTCTATGCTGTCTTTCTGGCTAATAAAGGTCTAGATATAAAACCTGCAGTGAGCAGCAATGGTGATTGCTTAGACATGTTCAAGGCTGCAGTATTGAGGCCGAGCTGAGACAAGTTAGAAGCATTCGTATAGCGCCAGTTGAAGTGAGTTCGAAGCATGTGCCAAAGGCGCCGAACATTAGACATCACTGTGGGGGCAATTTCTACCATACCTTCTTCCTTCTTTCCTAAGTTTTCGCTTTTTCCTTTGCCCTTCTTTTTTTCTCTCTCTTTTTTTCAGATTCGCACGGTGAAATGCAACTACTGTGTCTGGAGATTGCTGAAAAATTTAAATGATAAAAGATTCACAATTTCAGTCCGGGTACCAAAAGTCGTAAAACTGTTAACTTTTGTCACTTACACAATGCACAATATATAATGCAGTTGAATTTTTACCTTGCAGTTACGACGTATTAATTTGTACAAAGAAGTCTTGCATAAAGGGTAAACTAGACGCTAAGCCACGATGCAAATTGACTCATTTTACGGTTGCGAAAATAGTCGGGAACCAGAAAAGCCTGTAGGGACGTACGTCCCCTCGCAAGTTTTTGGGCGCGTGCGGGCCGATCGACCCCATCGACCCTATGAAGTGGCGGCTGGCATGTGAGATGTGAGACGGACTATACATCAGCAGCAGCAGCAGCTGTTACTGGACCTGCTTCTAGGCACTGTAGGCCAGCACACAACACACGTAGAGCAGGCCTATAGGCCTATACACGGGTTCAATGCTATAATCTGCATCATGCTTCGAGTTACTTACGCTAGTAGCATTGATCCACTAGGCTAAATACTCGTGTCCAGCAGTGGACTCCATGGCAGTCAGACTCGAGTCCTTATTTTTCAGGACTCAAACCCACTGGACTCGGACTCATGCAGTGCCGAGTGACTTGAAAGTAACTGCATCATAGGCCCTTGTTTATATTTATTTTTGCATCAACGTCAACTAATTTCTAACGTTCTGCTGTGTTGTTTTTCAAGTTTCGTGAATAGCACGCCTGAACTTTTCTCGCCGATGAACAAAATATGTCACGTTGGTATTTTTTTGGCCACAGAATGTCATGCTGCACAAAGTGAACTTTTAAGTGTCGTAACGCAAAATTATAGTCTAGGCCCTATGCCATAAAATGACTCCCATAATGGCATAGATCAAAAAAATTTGCTGGTGTCCGACATTCTCTGGCCTGTGGTAGCCCCGTTCGGTGGGGTATTTGTTAGGTCGAACATGTTGAACATGCTTAAATCCGCCTCTGAACAAGTCAGTTTTTCTTACGCTAGCTCATTGCGACTCAGATTTAAGTGTACGGTGTACTGTTTAACGCTTAGGCCTATACTAACTAGCAGTTGCGTGAATACAACAAACGGCTCGGACAGAATCAGAGCCATTTTTTTCCAGCGCGGAACTGAGTACTTACACTCGGGGCCCCTGATGCCACAACAACCTGTGAGTTGTGAAGTTAGCAGCGTTTTAGATGGCTTACTTCTAACATGTTAGGTGTCAAATTAAATAGCCTATGTTGGAGCATAAAAAAATTTGCTAGTATATTGCCTGAATACAACAAAACAAAGCTTTTTCGAATTTTTCGTTTGCCGTGCCGTCAGCAGAAATTAGAACTATTAGCTAAAAGTATTAAGCTATTAAAAGTATTATTATCATTAGCATATTTATAACATATTTATCTATGGTACACCTAACATGTTTGGTCATCCAAAACGCAGCTCCTGTGATCACACTACACCACAAAGTGTAGGATACGCCTAAGTCTGTAAGGTAGGCCTGCAGTATCTTCTGTGTTTTAGGTCTATACAATTCGAGCGAAAAAAATTCTTTGACCCTAAATTTCAGTTTTCCCAACATTTTCTAGACTTTTTAATTGAGTTCAAATTGTGACAATAATTCACCCCAAGACGATGAAAATTGGTTAGATCGATCGCTGTAGCGTGGGGCCCCTTTGGGGCGCGGGGCCGTCCGCATTGGCACGTGCCAAGGTGCCACCCCCCCTAAAGACTGTCCTGGACAGAATAAGCTTACTGAATACATTAATACGTCCAAGAAATATTCAGATTAGTTGAAAAAAAATCGTCGAACAGTAACTGATGAATAACTTAAGCCCCACTCAAATGATCAGTTTTGCAGTAGAACACACAGTTGAAATATTTTTGATCGATGGCGGGGCCCCCAAACATCCCGGGGTCCGGGGAAGCTTCCCCCCTCTCGACGGGCCTGTTTGTGAGGCATTATAAAACACTTAAGAAAAACAGTTTAGCCGGCAGCAACACACTCCTGTAACCCTCCCAAATCCCTACTTCGACCTTCCGCGAAACCACTTATGTATGTCACGATTTCACGATTGTTTTGAGTTGCTCCGTTTACCGCCACTGAAGCCGGCGTCTGTCGGCGTCTAATAATGTAATACCGGGTGAGCCAAAAAGGTAACAACTGCACCAATATAATGGCATATAAACTGCAAAACGCCAAAAACATTTATACTGCATGTCTTATTCTCAAAAGTTTTTGCATTTGCTATTAATTAGGCCTACTCATGGTTTAAATGTGTTTATTTATTTGGGCATTTTTTATAATTCTTTCGGAACCCAAGTATTTCTTCACATGCAGATTGTGAAACAAGCAACGTTCGTCGTTAATTAACGTAAATAACGATATAGGCCAATAATATTTGCATAAAACAGTGGCCTACTTGCTTAGATGCGCACAAAAAGGAAATGACACGTGAGTAAACAAAAATTGCAAATAAAATGCATCCGCCAAGAAAGGAAACTCAAACATCAAAAGGGTGTCACTTTTTGGCCCACCCTGTAGAGCTGACGATGCAGCAGACGGATGAACTGAAGTTGCACGGTACAAAGAGATGGAGACACGTGTTTACGCTTGTCTCAAGCAGACAGCACAGCATATAGACTACCGATGTCTGCCTATCTGCCAGTGAAGGGCAGCTCGCCGTATCAGCTGATAGACCTACTCGCGACGTCAGAACTCAGAAGCATACAGCCATTTGATACGCCTAGACACCACGTGAAGCAATATGCGCAGCATCTGAGCATGACGTCACTCGCGCGACGTCATTAATAAACAAACAGCAGACGCACTATAGACTCACAGAATTTCTAGCAGCGCTAGGCCCTATATATAGGAGGAGCCTATGAGATGTCCCTGCTGTGACGATAAGGCGCTGACGTAGTCTGCAGAAGTCTTACAGTTGCTGTATCAATTGACCGCAAGCTCATTACTGTAAAGTCTAAGGTCAAGGTCACATGTAGGTCAGCTGTTCACCATGCAGTGATGCTATAAACCTTGGCCCATGACGACCAAACCGTTGTCAGTATCACCAGGATGTACAACAACAACTGCTGTGGTGGCTTCCCTATTAATTAGCACGTTTCAGTTCAAAGTACAAACTAAACCTGTGCATTTGCGTGTACTGTTTCAGCGAAAAAAGTAGGCCTACAGGTCGACGCGTCTTCTGCAAAAAGAGGCGCCACCCCGCTGAGTTTACACATTGTTATGTTAACCCCTTGACAGTCATGACTCGTGATCATCCGTCCTTGTTAACATCGTCATTGCTCGCCACTGCAGCACGCTGCATTCGCCTCTGCAGTCGTTCGACATTCAAGAACATCTGAAGACAATTATTTTCCCGGCAATTACCGAATAGTACAGCGCTACAACTGCAGCCGAGCCGACGCCTCGGGCTGGCTATACACGATAGCACGCACCGGTTGCAGCAGACAGCGGACCTAGGCGTCAAAAAATTTCCTCTACTCCCAGTTGCTGCAGTATATGCACCTTGCTAAAAACCTCCATCCCCAAAATTTTTATTGAGCCCATCAGAAATATAGTCATTAACCGTATGCCAGGTTTCAGTTCAGAATTACGCAAAAACTCAGCCACCGAACGTCGAAAGCCTCCACGAAGTCTATCTAAAGAAGTGGTCTTGTCGGGGCCAAAATTAAGGGAGAGAGTTGACGCGTTCAACTCCCCCTTCCGAAATGTTGATATTTTCCATTAGGCAAATCAAAAAACACCGTCATTTGTATTGTTACCACGATGTGCGTTTTGAAAGTGGTAAAAGCGCAGGGCTCTAAATGGGAAAAATAAGTGCCAGTATGGTAGCTTTGTCTTCCTCCCCTTCTTTCCCTCAGGCTAGCGCAATTTGGCCACTGATTGATGCAAACATCGGCTATCCCTTGCCTAAATCTCAGAATTAAAACGGCCTGCATAGCATACCGATAGGTCGATGTTTTTTCTTAGAAAAAAGTGCCGGTATATGCCATACCGGTCCATAAATGTAAATGCGTCAAAATACGTTTGCGGCCGACGTCCCTAACTGGATTTAATAAATGGAACGAGTGGGAAAGAAAGCGAAAAGGATAAGGAACAAAAGAAAAATTGGAGGAAAAGAAAAAGACGGAAAAGGAAAAGAGGAAAGCGGAATAGGAGGATTGGAAGGAGAGGTTGGAAGACAACCCGACAGGCAAAAATTCTGGCTACGCGTCATTGGATCTTGTAGACAAGAAGCCCAGCTTGTCCAGTGGCGGAACCAGAAATTTGGAATAAGGGGGGGGGCAAAAAAAGTAGGAAGTGGGGTCTAGGGAGAGGGCTATGCTCCCTCCGCAGAAATTTTCAAATTTTTTTATGCAAAAATAGTGCAATATATCTCGTGCAAAATTTTCACCCGTTTTAAGATACATCCGGTCAATAAGGGGAGGGGCGGCCGCTCCCCCGCCCCTCCCCCTTGGATCCGCCACTGCAGCTGTCGCTAGGTTGTCAGTGACCTTCAAGCCGATGATTTTTGTTTTATGTGGAAAGGCGCATGCCACTTCCTATTAGTGATTAATAGTAACATTGGCCGTAACATTGGCCGTATCTCTTAACGTTTCTAGCTAGATATGGCCAGTTTTCCGTTGAATTTTCTACTTTTCCCTCATTCAACCCCCAATTTGAAAATGATGCCCTTGGACTAAATCACGGAAATTTTGCATGCCCAAGTCTAACACCCATGGCTAATTAATAGTAATTATTCGTGTAAAAAGTTTTCTCCTACGACCTAAAGCTTAGCCACAATACATCCGTTACAGACAGACGGACAGACGGACGGCAACCATGCCATTAGCTCGACCGTTACTTAAGTACGGTCGGCTAAAAACAAAAAGTAGCAGCTGACAACGAATAAACCGAAGAAAGTAAGTAAGTAAATAAGTAATTCTTGCTCTAGTTATTGATAATGTGTAATTATAAAGATTACACTTACGTAGCTGCTAGTGCCTGCTCCGTAGTTCCCGCTGCGACCTGCGAATCTGCTGTACGACATTACTGTGAATGTGGACTGAAGTTATCACTGAGCATCACGTCACAATTAACGCGGGGATCCTATGGACGATCGAGTTGTGCTTATCCGCAATCTGTCGAGGTGTCGTCATCAGCTGTGGATTTCTGTCTGCTGTTATGAACTATACGACCATAAATCTACCACGTTGAGTTGACAAACAGCGTTCCACGTCGTCGGTTAATGGTGGGGGTGACTATACGTGCAAAACTGTAAAACCGAAAACTCTAGATTAAAGCAGTATCACATGCAAGGCTGTGTTTCACTGCAGTTTGGTTTTAGCTGTACTGTTCTACGTGTAGAATGATGTAGGCAGCCGGTAAGTGGCAGAACTTTGTCAAAACGGTCTGCTGTCAACTACACGTCGTTGATTTGGCCGATCGAGCTGTCGAGACGTCGACGGTACCTGAACGATGACGCTGATGCTACTGACGCATAGAGATAGACAGACACGCATGCAGACAGACCGACAGACGTCATCCAATCTACATCCACCACCAGTCAACTACCGATCCATGCGACGACGACGACGTCGACGTTGTTCCAATTCGCCAGCGGCTCGGTGGCTGCACGCAGCAGCAGCAGCAGCAGCAGCAGCTGGGATGTGCACGGCACGTCTACATGCAGGCTACTGCACTGTATACCACGACTGATTTACGCCAATCAACAGCTGTTCAACAGACCACCGCGCCGCCGTTCCACTCCACCATTTTCACGCCCATACCCCACTTGCTGTTGTGGAGTTGTTATACAGCATGGGCGACGCTAAGAATCTGAAGCTAGAGAGCAACGTATGGGCCAGGGCACATAGGGCAATAATGCAATTATTTTTTGTGTGGGCCAAACTCAGTTGTTGTGTGCATCAAAAAAACAGCGGAGGCAAAGCCCCTGGTTGGAAGGGTGGTTAGAGGTGCGAAGCCCCCTGAAGCTAAAAACACTTTTAGCTTTTGGACGTTTAATGGAAGCCGCAAATTTGCCTGCTTTCTAAATTTGGAGGCGCCAAAATAATCACAGATATATGTGTTGTCTTGCACGACTGACGTTTAATAAGTCACTCCTTAGCAAGTGTATGGTTATCACAGAGGGCAGTTTATCACCATCAAAATTTTTCCTGGGAGAGCAACGGAAGGGGGGGGCAAAGACAAGGACACAGGAAAGCATTTGCCCCCTCGCCACCACCTCTGGCGCCACTCATGTTGTACAGCTTGTCTTACATCAAGTCCAAGTCCACAACAGATCAAAGTTATGGAGTTTGGGCCCAAACGAGCTGTAGCCTACAAGAAATCGATCGAACGTTTTCAGCAAATCCGTTAATCTACACAAGTTGCACGGTGCAAGACTGCAAGGCGATGTCAAATTCAACGCCTACAACAAATCCACAGCACCCAGCATGTCAAGAGATTGCAGGCAGACAGCTTGTTGCACGAGTCGTTGTCCAGCAAGTCCACGACAAATCCAAGCAGTGGAATGTCGCGTTTATTCTTAGCTGCCGTCGTGCTCGGCCGCTTCCAGGATGTGCTGGTGTCCAGTGCACGATGAATGGAGGCCAGTAATTCGCAGCGAAGGGCAACGTGGGTCAGTCGGCCACACACAGCGAGCCCAGCCAAATACACGTGTCTTAACTTTGTCCAGCCCGTGTGATAGTTGTTGGATTAACCTAACTGAGTGTTTCTAGACCTGAGACAGGCCAGATCTCGAACTCGCAGTGTTGCGACCGAAGCGTCTTGACAAAGTTTCATCTAGAACGTCGAGGGCCGTATTTAAGGGGAGGGAGAGTTAGCGGGTTGAACCCCCGTAATGCTAGAAATTTTAAACGTTTGTGTGACAATGCTGCATACAAAAGTTCAATTTTTTTGTCTGTTCGCTTAGCTCGCAGATTATTTGGACGTCCACTTTTAAAATTGTTCCGCCGCCCTTATTGGCCTTTAGGCCTATTGTTTAAACTCCGTGCACTAAATTTGCTCAGTTGATTCTGAGGAAAATAATCAAAATTGTTGCCACCAGATACCATAGTTTAAGACTAAAATGCACGAAATTCGATTTCGGCTTGGACTCCACCGGTCCGCCCCAGACCCCGCTAAGGGAGCTCACAGCGCTCCACCAGACACCCTGGCTGGATTTGAGGGGTCCTACTTCTAACGGAAAGGAAGGGGAAGGGAAGGAAAGGACAGAAATGGAGAAAGTGAGGAGCAAAAAGCAAGGGGAAAGCAAAAAGGGAAAGGAAAAGGAGGAAAAGGTCAACCTCCCCCCGAACATAAGCATGGCAGTGATTATGCGGACGAACGGCCGATCACTGCATCAGTAGGCCTATTATTCGGACGAAAGATATTAAGACGCACCAGGAACGTCATTTACGGGGCTGCGAGGGTCTACGGACCCTCCGCGGATTTCAGATTTTAATTTTTCTCTGTAGGCCTAAATCTTACTTTTCAAACAGTTTATAACTTACTGCTGCGAAAACAATGAACTACGTAAACTTAGACTCCCAAAGATTACTGAGACCCCCAATGATTTACTGAAATGACGCCACTGAAACGCATATCTGCATTCAAAATAATTGTGCAGTTTACGGTTATTGTGTGCAGTAAAAGTTAAAATTTGCGTAGGCTGTCGTTTTAATGTTTTCAGTTGTTAACGTTTGATACTGTGTGGAGGCAGTGATTTTTGACGCGCTACAGATATGCTGTAGGCGTCTGTGGCACGATGTCGTCTGTCCGTTCTTCGTCGTCGTTTGGCGCAGATGTATTGTGGTTAAACGGTGGGAGATAAGGCCTAGGTTGCTATGGGTCATTAATAGGAAGTCGCATTTAATGGTTTTTTTCTAAGTGCGTCGTCAGCTGCGTTCTGTCAACTCAAGGACATGTGTCGTTAGACGGACCTGCAGCAGCTATGGAGACAGATGTTTTGCTGCTGCAGATCCTAGAATGCTGTGAATGCATTGCAGATGCTAGAATCTGAGACAAACTGACATTAACTTTGAACATTTAAATGGCTGTTAAAGACACTAGCAAAGTACATGTACCCGCTCTATGGGCGGGTTGCTAGTGAAATGAATGCATTCTGCGTATGCTAATGCATCTGAATGCAAACGTGACTTTGCTACGGAGGGAATTTTAACTCCCTAAATTCCCCCCAATCGGACTTAGGGCGCCGGGCAGACTAAAGTTGGGCTTTGCCCCAAATTTCTAGTTTCAACAACTTTGATGTGTCTGTATATGGCGCAAACACAGATAATCATATCAATAATGTTGAAGTAAATTAAGTTTGTTTCACGAACGAATAAAATATAGGCCCTGTCGTTTTGTTCTCTGCGTCAACACAAAGGTGGTCCATCTTCAAAAATCACGTCAAGACTTTGATCCTGAAACCTTTGTGTGAAACCAGATGGGAAGCTCGTGTAAACAGCATTAAAGCAATTCGCTATACCAGATTGGCGAAAGCGCTGTCATTCAAGTAGGCCTAGCAGAAGACATAAGCTTAAAGAACGCTAAGTGCGTCACGGAAGCACGTGTTTCGGCGAAATGGCGAAGAAAACAAAAAGCTTCCGGTTTTTTTGTGACGCTTGTTATATGGTATGATTTCTGGAATTTAGCAAGTAAAATAGTGCAAACGCAGAACGTGAATTTTGATGAAGCTGTTAGTGTTTTGCAGAAGACGAATCAGTTCCTTCACAACTTCGTGGAAACCGAATTACAGAGTTCTATTGTGGCAGCTAAAGAGCTGGCATAAGAATTGGAATGAAACCGGAGGAGATGACATTTCCTCGTAGCGCAGACGTGATACGGCGCAAGAAGGAAGTGCACCCAATGAACCAAACAACAATCATGAGCACAGTAATCGAATAAACTTTTTCAATGATCTGATAGATCAAGCAAAACATTGTTCCACGAACGATTTTCTCAGTTAGAGAAGTTTCAGGATACATTTTGATTTCTGTTCGACATTAATACGCGCATTTCATTAAGATATCCATTGTGATGGCAGTAAATCGGCGGAGTTGCAGAAAACGTTGTGTCTGCAGAAAGCGCTCTCTCGGAAAGGAGACGTCGTCAAATGATGATGAATGTGACATTGATGGTTTATCAGTTATTGCTGTTCGTCGAACAGAAGACACTGGCGAATTTTCTGCCGCAGAATATGTTGTGTCAGAGTAAGCTATGACACAATGCGACAAAATGCGACTGCGGCCGGGGCTTTGCCCCGGACCCCGCTGGAGGAGCTTTTACATCGCTCCCGCATAGTCCAGACCCCCTGGCGTGAATGGTTCGTGTAAGGAAAGAGGAAGGCAAGGGCCAGGGATGGAGAACGAAAAAAGGAGAAAGAAAGAAGAGAAACAAGAAGGGATCGACGGAAAGTAGAGGGGGTTGACTTTTCATTTTACTCCTGCACAGTTGGAACCGGACCGCCGATTGGCTAAGGCCGGACATTGGCCCTGAACTTACCGCTGCCTACTAATGGTTAAATGCTATAGTTTTTCATGGAAAACTCATCTGAGAGCTACGGAGAGGGAGAGGTCAAATTTCACATTGTAACTGGTTATCTGTGCCTGCTTTGTGGTCCCCATGGGGGCTCTGCCCTGCTAGGGAAATGAGTGCGTAGCTTCGACCTCGCGTACGTCTCTGGACTCACGGATCAATGCATGGGGTTCCGTGAGTGACCTTCGCGCTTGTTTAAGGTTCCGCAGGAGCAAAAAGTTATCCCAAAAATAAAACTGGATATCCGTTTTTTGGACCACCCTGTAGTACAGGACCCAACAGAATGTATATTCGAACTGTAGGGAATGACAGTCACAGACAATAGGCCTAAATGTCAAAATACAAATTACAGTGCACAGCACGGAGTAGTACTCTAGCGCAGATAAAAATATTTTATTCATCATGCGGCCAAAATTTTTACCTCCGCCAAGGAGGTTATATGTTTTATTGTTTTTGCCAGAGTTTGTTTGTCTGTCTGTCTGTCTGTGTGTGAGCAAGATAACTCAAAAAAGTTATGGAAGGATCTTTCTGAAATTTTCAGGGAATGTCGGGAATGGCAAAAACTACAAGTGATTCAATTTTGGGGGTGATCCGGAAGGAATCCTGGATTCTGCATCACTTTGAAATTTTAGTTAACATCACAGGCTGAACGGTAGTTCAAGCCATGTGTTAACGGCGACTTCTCTTTCTTATGGGAAGGCCAAAAATTCGACCCCCCACAGAATCAAAACCGCTGACCCGATTGAGATAAAATTTGGCAAGGTTGATTATGTCGACTAGGGGACCCGTCACGCAAAATTTTATGCAAATCCCTCCAAGTGGGGCTTCCCGGCAAATGAGTGAAATATACGCAAAAATTTTTATAGCTAAACATATACCTTTTTTCAGAAACTCACCTACAGGTCAGACCTTTCGGCGGATTTTTGCGCGCGATGGCTCAAACGACGCGGTCTCGCGCAAGGATGTGCCTTTTGGGGGTTAAAAAATTTGAAATTAATATTTAACGTATTTATTCGCAAAAATCGAAAAAAATTAAAATGGCGCCTATGGGGAACATTAAGCAATTCTTTAAACGGTCATAACTTTGGCTGTGTATAAGATAGAGTCGTAATTTTTGGTTCTAGGGTATGGTTTTCGGGGATGGCGAAAATAACGGTGTCATTTAATTTTACCCCGGACCCTCCCTGGTTGCCATGGCAACGAAATTTGGGACAAAATGGGCTATAACTCGGCTTGCGTAAGAGATTTTTGCGCCTATAGGGGGGTTTTCTGGGATGGGCCATCGAATGCTGCCAATTGCATTTTTCTTCGACCGATCCCCGTTGCCATGGCAACGAAATTTGGGACAAAATTGGCTATAACTTGGCTTGCGTAAGAAATTTTTGCGAGATTTTTGCGCCTATAGGGAGGGTGGGGTTTCGATGATGGGCCATTGAATGCTGCAAACTGCATTTTTCCGATCGACACCCGTTGCCATGGAACAAAATTTGGGACAAAACTCGGTCTGTGTGCGAGATATCTGCAAGATTTTTGTGTCTATAGGGGGATTTTCGGGGATGGGCCATTGAATGCTGCCAATCGCATTTTCGCCCACCGACACCGTTGCCATGGCAACGAAA
>Ga0209367_1008079_pt1 | contig 14419 bp, 9 predicted proteins | sample WorMetLIZISLAND2_FD_187412 | JGI IMG/M metagenome (GOLD analysis project Ga0209367, IMG submission 187412) | Marine gutless worms symbiont microbial communities from Max Planck institute for Marine Microbiology, Germany - Olavius geniculatus... ... | reverse complement strand
AGATATTACCTTCAAATTTCGGTTCCCGAAAAGGTTTGACCCTTGCGTGAGACCGCGTCGTTTGAGCCATCGTGCGTGAAAATCCGCCGGGCGGTCTGACCTATAGGTCGGTCAACAAAAAAAGGTATATATATCGGAGAAAAATTTTCGTTATATTTCACCCATTTGCCGAGAAGCCCCCAATGAACGGGTTTGCACGAAATTTTGCACGGGGGGTCGTCTCGCGGACATAATCATCTGTTTCAAATTTTGTGTCGATCGGTTGAGGGGTTTCGGATCTGCGCGGGGTCGAATTTTGCCATTCTCCCTTTACTTAGCCGGTCGCCATTAACACAGGGCTGTGCTACCGCACGCCTGTGATGACGACCAATCTGTGAGCCTAATCCCGAAACGAGATCCCGGGATCCCGAGATTACAAATTTCTCCATCCCGGATCCCGGGATTGAAAATTCAATCCCAGGATTGCAATCACTAGCTAGGAGTGGCCGTAACCATCGACAGAACTCATTTTTGCCTTCCCACGGAGGGATGACCTGGATGACTTGGCCCAAGTGGCTTGGTCAAATACCAAGACAATATACCGCTAACGGTCAATCTGTCTCAATCATCTCAGCACTAATCTAGCTGATCTTAAAATTAACTGCGCTATTGCGACCAACGATGTTCCAACTTCCATTAGACTATAAGCCACTAGCAGCAGTGTGCCATATAGCAAGCCAATAAGTCATTATCGATTGTTTTTTTGTAGCGCTGTGGCGTGACCTCTGTCGTGACACCGGTGACAGTGCACTTGCTGCTGCTGCTGCCCCTCCTGCCATTGATGGAGGTACCGTATATACATGGGGCTCTATTGAACAGAGGTCGCAAACGTCTGTCGCACGTACGCCGATCGCAAATACACTGTGTCCCAAAAACCATCCCCGACATTTTCGACTGTAACTTGAAAACCAATTATCAGATTTTGATAATTTTTGGTACGAATATTTCAGACACAACTTGCCATCGAATGACTTTTCAGTTTCCCACCTCACCCAATATATGCTTTTGCACTACCTAGGGAAAACAGATCAAGCGAAATATGTGTTAAAATAAACAGAAAACCTGAAACAAAAACATCCCTGACATTATCGATCGTAACTTGAATTACAAGATTTTAATAATATTTGTCAGAAATATTTTTGACACAACTGCCTATTAACGAAGTGTTTTAGTTTTCACCTCACCCTGCGTCTGCTTTTGCACTACCTGGGGAAAGCAGACCAAGCATAATATGCGTTACAATAAACGAAAAAACGTCAATAAATTCCATCCATCCTAATCTGTCGGCCCCAACACTGCCCAACAGCAGGTCCATTACAAGTTTTGACTGTCATGCAGCAGTGTATCTGCCAGATAAAGTTTAGGAATGTTTGTAAAGTCAAGAAGCGGCTGGTACAGCCTGGATTGGTCTGGAGCAGAACATTATCGATACTGGTGTCAATAAATAGAGAAAATGTCTTCTTGCCCGTGTTCGCATAGTGGGCGAACACTTCAGGCAATTTTACTGCAGGCAGATGAAAAATGGACAACTGGATAAATTGTCAGAAATGTGAACAAGATGTGTTTTTACGCGTTATGTTAATAAAGCAATCATTTCGCATTGGATAAAAAGTGATATTTCGCTGGTTGTGTTTTCCCGAGGTAGTGCAGAAACAAACGTTGGGTGAGGTGGGAAACTGAATGGTTATTTGATGGCAAATTGTGTCGGGAATATTTGTACCAAAAATTGTCAAAATGTAATGATTGATTTTTTTAAAGTTACAGTCGAAAAGTCGGAGATGTTTTTGGGACACTGACATAAAAACACACAAAAATTTATGGATCATAACTCAAAAGCGAATTATGGGATTTTGATAATTTTTGGTACAACTATTCTAAACACAACTTGCCATCAAACGGTTATTCAAGTTTTTACCATGCCTAACATAATGCTTCTGCACTACCTGGGGAATTTAAAACACATGAAATCCGCGTTAAAATGAACAAAAACGCCAAAAAACCATCCATGACATTACTTATAGCAACTTAGAGAAGGATGACGAGATTTTTTATACTATTTGGTATAAACATTTCTGACATAACTGGCCATTAAATGGCCGTTTAAATTCCCAGTTTACATAACGTCTGTTGCTGCAATTACCTAGGGAAACAGAACAAGTGCAACATGAGATAAAAAAATGAAAGAAAAACATCAGTAAATTTAATCATTACAGATACGTAACAGCTCTGATCACATTCTATTCGACAGTATTTGCAGTGTTATGCAGCAGCAAGTTTATGGGACGCTGTTTAGAAATATCAATGAACTCAAAAAGCGACTGGTTTCAACCAGTCTGAATAGCCGTTTAGTTTTTCACCTCATCCAACATCTGCTACTGCACTACCTGGGGAAAGTCTGAAGCAGAACATTATCAACACTGCTATCAACGAATGGAGAATGCATCTCCTTGCCTGTATTTGCACAAATGGCGGATATTTCGAATATTTACTGTCAGCAGTTGCACAACTAAACAATTCGATAAACTCTCAACCAAGTGCTAGAAATTTGGAAAAAATTGCCAGATGTGCATTATTTTAATCAATTAATGATAGAGCATTAAATACAAATGTAATATTTTGCTTGTTTTGTTTTCCCCAGGTAGTGCAGTAGCAGATGTTGGATGAGGTGAAAAACTAAACGGCTATTTGATGGCCAGTTATGTCGTGAATATGTGTACCAAAAATTATTAAAATTGGCTAAGCCTTCTTCAAGTTATGATAAAAAAAATTGTGTGTGTTTTTATTCTTTGCAGTGTAGATTTTGCGACGTCGCACCCTATTCACGATACCGATCGCACGTGCGACCGACCTTCGTGAATAGGCCCCATGGTCTGTCTAGATGTTTCTTGTGCTATGAGGATCAGTATCGATCAATACTGTAGAATTTTAGTAAACTCTGATTTTTGATGTCGTTGGCTGGATGGCACAGAAAGGACATCTTGTCTGTGAAAAGTTTGTTTGTAGCAATCTGTAGAGGTTTAAATGAGTCTTTGTAACTTGTAATCATTTACCATGTTAACTTGTTAAGGCGAGTCAGAAATCGTCCGTGTTATTAATATTATTACTTATATCTGAACAAAATACATCCCTCCATAACTCTTTATGGCCTAGTCAGTGAAAACGCTACAGCGTCTATCAGAATAACGCAAAAGAATTCAGTTATTTAAACAGCAATTAGACTTTGTGATGGGTAGTAATGCGCACCGTATATCTGCTCTTGTACACCATTTTGAGCTTGTTGTGAGTTGGAGTTGAGCTGTGTGGTGACTAGTGAGCTTTTAAATGTCGTTTGTACAGTTTCATCAAGTCGACCCCAGAAGCCGCAGATCGTCCAGCATACTTCGAAAGTATTTGTTGAAAATCTTAAACCACAGGTACGAGTGTGGCAGCTTTGTAATGATATTACCTGCCTTGAGCTCTCAGTTACGTATGTGTACTGTTTTGATAATGCCTACACCGGAAAAAATGCTGTCCTATACTGAGGTTGTTTCCACTACCTCAAACTGTAGTAAAACGACCAGTAGTTATAGCAGTGGAACTCAGTCACTGAGATCATCGGATGTTCCACTGCTCCATGTGCCTTTCAGACAGACCGCCATCGGCAAACGATCGTTCAGCTGCGCTGCGCCGACAACCTGGAACTCTCTGCCTGCTTCTGTCATTAACTGTGACACTCTCTCTGTATTCAGATCTAGGCTTAAAACTCACATATTTAATTTTGCATACAGCTAACTGACCTGCTCTGCCAGTGCATCTGAATCTACGGCACTACGGCGCTATACAAATGTATTATTATTAACAGTCATGGGTTAGGTTAAAAAGTACTGTTACTGTTGGACATAGCGTATTTGTTGGCTTATGCAGACGCCGTAAGCCTGTTATAAGTCATTGTGTCGTATATGTCTAAGTTTTTTTTACGAACGACCATATTTAGTACTGTAGCAGGTGACCTGCAAAATAAATGTTTTAAATAGTTAAAAATGTGTTTATTTTATCATTTTCCTCATCGTTTATGCATGCAGAAAAAAACGAAAAAAGAAAAATTATGTATTATTATTATTATTTCCAGTTACAGGTGAATAATAATGAAAAGCCAAAGGCACATAGGGCTGCACTGATCTCCGTTTGCTTAGCCTTCAGCCAGACACCAGTTTACACTGCCAGACGTGGGACTAGTTTATTGCGTGGTATGCCTGTTTATGTCCCAGCTTTTGCTACTGTTGGACGTATGAGCAGGCTGAGTTAATTTGGGTATAGAGACATGCAGTGTCATTGTCCAGCATGAAAGTTTGGGGAAACAAGAAAGTTTTGCTTATAGATCTTCACACAAAAGTGCATCTGAAAAAAGTCTAGTTTGATAAACAACAGGCCTACAGACGAAAATGTATTGTAATCGGGTGGACTTGGATAAAAAAGCAACAGATGTCAAATTCAACAAATTGTTGCATGTTCTCAGCATAATAGTGTCTTTCTGCGTTTCTGGTTATTTGCCCTTCTGTAACTTTGACGATTTATTGTCATTATGGATCTGATTTTATTTAAATTTAATGTAATTAACATAGACATTTAGGCTAAAGTTATTGTTTTTTGGACCCTGGCACAGAGACATTAAAGAAAACTTTTTCTTAATTTGAACTTTAATTAATAAGGGTGGGTTGACTGCAACCTGCAATATCTTTGAACTGCGGAAGATAGTATCAGGATTTTTGTTGAACTATAGGAACTGGCATTCGATGGTTACGAGTCGTAACAATTGAATGCAAGTGATGATGAGGATTCTTATTACTTTTTACTGTTACTGGGCAGTAGGGAGTGTTATGTTAACTTGCTGTTGTTGTAGGACGGTTACTATCCTATGTTTCACGAAAAAAGAGGTCGCGCTGTTATTATCAACAATAAAAATTTTGTGAATTTGCCAATACGAAAGGGTTGTGAGAATGACGTCAAAGTTCTTGAAAAGTTGTTTGTTGATCTTCACTTTGAAGTTATATTGCATCCGAACAAAACTGCCAAGGTGATGTATCTTTTTAAGGTATTAGGTTTATAATCGTCCCAGCAGTCTGTTGCACATTTTTAATGTTTGCAGACATGACGAGTTTCTCTCTTTTTTGTATTTGTATTGTATTGCGCACTTGTTGTGGATAAAGGTAATTTTGCGTTGTGCATGGCTGAAGAAGAAGTCAGTAAATATTGTGAGAGCATTGAATATATTTTGCGAGCTTTTGTTATTAGGCTTGTCTGTAGGCATTTAATGGTTTAACCCGCTAGTGCCCAAATTATTTTGTCATTTACTGTCTAAGTGGATGTTCCCTTTTGAGAACGTGGGCGTAGATGGGTTAAAGCGTTTAAGTTTTACAAGTTTTGCCATGGGTACTCGGCAACTACTTGGAGGACAATTTGAGGGTATGTTATTAGTTAAAAATTAGCTTAAACATGTTATTTTAATCTTTGTGCTACCAGCCTTGTAACCAGACTATTTGAGGAGGTGAGGGATTCTATTTTATCTCCTGCCGGAGACCTGGCTGCAAAGCAGCCTCCTCGCGGGCCATTAATCGGCACTGTTGGTCTAGCTATGGGAATGCTCTAAACTCCTCCATTGTGGTCTGCGGCAAAGTCCCAGCCACAAACGCATTTTAGTGTATTTCGTATTTAAAATCACATCTGACAATAATTTACTGCAATAAGATGTAGAGAATTTTTGGACATTAGACTTACGGGTCTTCAGATCCCGAAAAAAACCCGCTAGCTATGGGCCTGTGCCACAATTATGGTCTGTGGAAATTTTTACGTTGCATTTTATTTGTACCATATCACAAGTTGGATTTGTGTTTTTCATTTAGGAAATCGAGACAATAATTGCTTACGAACGTCTTAAAGACCACAGCGAGTTTGATGCCTTCATTCTGTTTGTAATGAGTCATGGATCGGATGGTCATGTGTATGGTTCTGACGACGAGCCAGTTGATATTCATAACAAGATTGTTGGTGTTATTGGAGATTGTCCAACTCTCAGGAACAAACCGAAACTGATCTTCTTCCAGGCTTGCAGAAGTAGGCCTACGTCACTTTGTACTCCTGGAGTATTTTATTGACTTGCATTTGATAGTCGTTTAATGTAATTCTTATTGCATAATATTATGCCTTTTGGCGTACGAGACGTTTTCACTAAGAAACAGTATGTCAGCTGTACTGCTTGATTATGGCCCACAAAGTTACACAAAAGTAGCATAAAGATATTGCCTACAGTTTGCGATAACAAGTCTGACTCCAAACTTGGAAAGAAGTGAAAGATGCAGAATCTTTGTTACCATCAGTCCACACAATTTCTCGTTTTATTCTTTAGGTAGAAGCAGCAATTTGCAATTGCATGTTTTCACACCAAGTCTTTTTTTCCTGGAAAGATCTTTATCTGACACAATGTGCCATTGGACCCCATGGTGCACCTGGCAAATGGCATGTAAATTCGTCAAACTGTTTAAGCAGGCTGCACGAATGTGACAGACAGACGACAGACCACATTACCTATAGGCTATAGGTAATGTGGTCTGTAAGGTAAGGTAAGGTGGTAGGTAAGGTGGAATCGCTTGTGCTATAGGCTATAGCACAAGCGATTCCTCCTTATAGTTATAAAACGGAAGGAAAATGGCATGCAATTTGCATACAGTAATCGATACACCAGTTTATTACAGCCAGCCGTGTCACATGCGGTTATCAAAAACGGTAGAGACATGGGTAGGCCTATAACATAAGCTATGACACTTGACTGATTGATTGATTGATAATCATTTATTACGACGCAACAACCCTGCATCACACAGCAAAGCGAGACTACTAAAAACACACTCCATTAAATACAATAAAAAATAAAGAGCAACTGTAAACTAAACTAAAATACAATGTCCGTGATGTCAGTTAGCGAATGCGTTTATAAAAGTAGGTTGTCTCTAGTTAGCCAATGCAGAAACATACACTTACATCTTGCATGTGCATTATAATATTGGTTCGTCTTCAACATCATTTTGTCCAACTTATGCAGTTAATGTGCAGACGGATTATGTGAATTCCGATATATCTTTTGTATTGTGTCATATGTTACTGTGGTTCATGCAGCTCCGACTGTTGAGCTACCCGAGAATCCTGAAACGCAGAACCAACCGGGTGGAGAAAGAACTCCCATCACATATGCTGACTTCCTAGTTGGCTATCCAACTGTTAGAGGTTACTGTGACTGATTTGCACACTATTTATAATGGGTTAGAGATAGATTGGTCTACACCGTCAACCATCAGAACGTGCCACCTAAATTTTGTCCGTATCTTTTCCAAATATTAACCGTTTTCATGGGTTTTTAAAAATACTTTATCTGCGCCACTACACTAGGCTACCTTATGTGATATACAAATAAAGAAAAACTAATAATAATAATACAGCGATTTAACGCTATTCTGATCAGCGAGACCTTTGTCGAGGCCGGCGATGCACCAGACCCCTAGTCACTCCGACAATTTGTTTTCAACCTTTTTTTGTTTTTAACCCCCGGGAACCTGATAAATGAAAAAAGGCACTTCAGTTATTCGTATGATGATAGACTGTGTGGCCACGTTCTCTTCTTTAGTCGCGCTGGCTCTCTTGTTTTCAGATTTCCAAATGATTTTAGTGAAGTTTCTTGTTTTTTTCCAGTTTTTCTTTGAAAATTCCGTCGGTGTCATTCGTGAACTGTATTGTTTTGAACTGGTGTAAGCTTTTGATCAGTGCTTTGCCTTCGTCGCTAAATGCAGGGCATGTATTTAGAAGAAAAATGAAGTACAGTGAGAACTGGTGGCTTGGCAAAATGGAAATAATATTTTAAACAAAAAATTAGACCATTGAGACCAGATGACGACGTTGGGCTCCCGAGAGGGGGACGCACTTTATTGCTTATGCAGTTCTGCCCTTTAGTGCCATAAATCCTAGTTACAACAGTGAGTAATAGCCAAACAGTTAAGGTGCAATGGAATATATTTTAACGATCACCTCATTGCAAATTTTCTGCCGAGTGTGCATGTGCAAGTAAAATAATTCTTTTGAAAATCCGCCAGCATTAGGTGAAGATGGAAACTGAGTGAAAGTTTCATGACACCCACCTTAGTATACATATGTATATACATTTATTAGTATACATATATATGCATTTTATATGTATAACTGCATATAACTGCACAGCTGTACTGAAATTGTACACCCAATCTTGACTATTTTGGCACAGAACAAAACATTTTAATAAAGGCCTAACCTCTTTGGTAGGTTTTTGGTAGGCCTATGCGTACCATTTCAGTAGGCTACGTGGCCGTGTCGTTAAGCAGTTTGGTTAACTTTGCTGGTACCATATAACTTTAGAATTAGTGTTGGGAGCCTTGTAGCATCAGTACTTATGTAAGATGGGTGACGGTACAATATGTCAATTTGTTCTGTGTAGGATTTCCAGCATATCGCAGCACTGATCATGGAAGCTTGTTCGTGCAGTACTTTGCGTACGTTTGCTCATTAGAGGCACATGACAACAACCTTACCAGCATTATGATGAAGGTATTAAACGACTATTATTGCTTTGAGACTTCCATTTCTAATAACCTGCACTGTGCGTTCTACCATTGGCGACCGCACTTTCCAGCGACTGCTGCATCTGTCTGGAACAGTCTGCCGGAGTCGGTCCGGTCGTCTCCATCGTTGCAAGTTTTCCGCAGCAGACTGAAAACCGAACTTTTTGTCCGGTCTTACAGTCACGACTAACAGCGTCTCATTGCACTGACTACTATTACGTGACTTCACTGTATAGGCTTATTGTTACGTGTCCTTGTAGTCTTAGGACTTAACGCCACGCTAAAGTTAATTCGTCCTTCATCATCATCATCATCATCAACCTGTAGCGTAAAAATAACATTTTTTTAAAAAAAGTTGTAGGCCTACAGGTATCTGCACTGGATAGACAACATTTGGCACTAAAAATCAACCAACGTGGACTGCATATTTTAGGCCAAAATTGATTGACGTGCTAATTATAATTCTTCAACTTCACAACTCCCAGGAAACAACTTTCGCAGGCCCTACTTAATGGTGATTACTGGTGATGAATAAAATAGTTGTAGTTAACAAAGTTCATCAATGAATTGATGTTTAATTTCGATTAGGTTTTAAACTTAACATTGGTGATTGTACAGGAAAATGTATGTTTTTTTTTGTTTAGTAGGCCTGCCTTTATAAGTTATTTAGTTACTGTTGACACGAATGTGCGTGCACTTGAACATAGTAGGATTTAGACACATTCAACATGTTTGGCTAAACGTGGGGCCCACAAAAAGGGGGCCCCATGGTACGTAAGCAGTGTAACATTTTCGCGCGTGCTGCAACATTTAAAAGTTTATTGGTGCACCACTATTCTGTCTGGAGGGAGGGCTCTGTTCGTCATATTACAAAACCTAAACTTTACGGTTTTACTTACTTATTCATTTGCTAAACAGAAAGTGCATGTAAGGCCCTCACATTTTTTCCAAACAGGGCATAATCAGGTATAAATCCGGCCCTGGTTTGGCCTTAAGTTAACCATATGCATAGGCTGCAGACTTTCAGGCTGTGATTACTATCAGCTGCTATCGTGTTGTAGCAGTAGCACAGACTGATTCCCTTTTTGTCTTAACTCTTATGCCGAAGGACTTTAAAGTTTGAAGCATTGTTGATTGTGACCTGCAGTCTTCCAGGCGTTTATGTTGATGTTGATGGACGTGTTGCAGGTGAACTGGCTGCTTAGAAATCATGTTATTGGGAAAGGCAAAGGTAAAATGGTTCCACAGTTGGACCTCACACTGAATCGCGAAGTCTATTTCTTTCCCGGATATTTTCGTTAAGCTTAACTAGTCAATCGCAGAGCATCACCAGCAGTCTGACGTGAAACCCCGTTTTTTGGTAGTGTGACTTTGCTAATGTAATTTCTCTAAAGTATGTTACTTGTTGTTTTACACAAAATTCTAGGCCTACACACTAAGTCTTCGTTTCACATGGTGACAAAACTAGGCTGGGCTATTTGTTATGTCACAACTGGCGTAGTGGCGGCTTTAGATGTTTCCAGAACTTTGAGCCAGTTGTTTTCAGTCATGATAATATTTTTTTAATTACTAGCATGCCACTTTTTGGTAGCAACGCTCTATCAGATGGTACCATCAATGGCCTTCTACTGACTCTTTTTCGGAAATTTGCTTGGCACATTACGGCCAAACTGTATCAGCGCAGTGGTTACTATTAACAGGTTATATACATGCCCTATGTAATCTCTCTATTGCCGACCCTCCCCTTTTTCATCAAACAGTGATAGTGCCTCACAAATTGCTGGGCAGTACGGTCGGCCGTCTTTACGACAGCTGGGTTTCTTGTTTGATAACGTAACTGTTAAACATTTGCAGCGTGGGTTAGATTAATTGTCCTTTAACTTTCACGATGATTATATATATTTGTATTCTTTGATCTTTGTAACTGGAACTGCAAGATATTTTTTAGCTTTTACCTTAAATTAGTTGCATTTTGTTATTTAAATATGTTTTAACTTTGGCTAAGCTTACCTGTCAGTTTTTGAACATTTTACGTTTACTCTTATTGGATCAATCATTCATTATTGGTTATAGTACATATGACATCGTATTGCATTAATATTAATATTACTATCATCTACATGTACTGCTGGCCGTTTGCGTGCATGTATGTGTTTACCATGTCTTTATTTCAGTTTAGTGAAATATCTCCAAGAACACAACATTTTTTTCACCAAACCAGAGAACAATAGTTTACTTACGGGTAATCTCAGGATGTTCATATTTTTGTGGAGTCCAACAAACAACATCTTCCTCTATTTTGCACTAATTGTTTTCACTTCCGTAATGTTTCATTCATTAAGACAGCAAGAATTTACTAGGCCTAGAAATTTTATATTATAACTATCGGTCTTACTGCCAATGCACTTGTTTTATTTGATAGCAGCACGTTTTGTCCAGATAGCATAATGTCTCCGTCTGGGACATTTCTGCTTATTACCTCCGCCAGGCAAAAAGTTTTTGCCAGACTTCGTTTGTTTGTTTGTCTGTCTGTCTGTGTGTCAGCAAGATAACTCAAAAAGTTATGGACGGATGTTTCTGAAATTTTCTGGGAATGTCGGGTATGGCAAAAACTACCAGTGATTCAATTTTGGGGGTGATCCGGGTGGAATCCTGGATTCTGGATCATTTTGAAATTTTCGTTAACATATTGCTTTCAATGGGGCATAAGGGAAACCGCTGCCACACCGAATATGGTGCTGCCATCTGGCGAACAACATGGCCTTGGCGGAGGTTTGCAGGCTCTGACTGATTTCTAGTTGTTAAGGTTTTTGCCATCGTTTGTAATATTGTTCCTTTTTCCACGTTTTGCGTTGTTAACTATATTTTTGTTGTTTTTACATGATTTTATACAGATCTGTATAAACCAGGGATCTCAAACTCATTTGGGGGTGCGGGCCACACTGCAAGATATCACTCAATCGGCGGGCCGCAGTGCTTTTGGAGACGACAAAATGCAATAAAAGCAGTAAATAATACAAATTACAAAAGTATAATATGGTTACTTTCACAGTATATAGTTCAGAACTTCAGTTTTGCTCAGTCTCCAACGAACTCTGCCCGCTGATTTGGCAGCATTTGGCAGCAATCAAAAAGTCGACATCAGGCTTGACCGTCGACTGACCGCTTAATGACAGACAGAGACAGACGCAGACAGGGAAGGAAGGAGGGAGACAGACTGTCTGGCGCCAACGTTGGTCACTGTCAGCACCAGTATGCGGCTCCGCCAAACTGGATGCAAATGAGAAAAATAGCAATTTGGCTGAGTTACTAAAACAAAAATGCTGTAAAGTGAATAAAACGACTTATTTTATCAGAAATTTTTGGAATTTTAGATAATGTGTCGCAGGCCGCAAATCACGCCTTCGCGGGCCGCATGCGGCCCGCGAGTTTTGAGACCCCTGGTATAAACGAAATAGCTTTTCTACGTGAATAGTACGTAGTATGTGTATTGAATGTAGTAGGCTTACGTGTGCAAATTGAAGAGCAGTAGGCTGTGTTTTATTCCGTAAACATAGCAGAATTGTGATGATGTATTTTCTTATGCAGATGTATTTGATTTTGGCCAGCATTATTATGAAGTTTTTAGCATAATAAGGATTGTAGGTGTTATATAGGCTGTTACGCTTCTGAAAACTGTAGCTTCCTTTTATTTATAGAAAAAAATCAGTTCACCTGCTATCTTTGCACTGACAGCCAAACCGCAAATGTTTCTTGAATCCGAATGTGAGTAATCTAGACCTTACATGTCACTAAGTAGGCTTTTTGTTGACACTGTCTCTTTACATCACTGTTTGTGTGTTGTGTTTTATTGCAGTTGTTTGCTGCTATTCTGCTGAATAATGTGATACGTGTGCGTGTGCTTATCAGGGGTGTATTCGGGATTTCAAGTTAGGGGAGGACATGAAGTGAAGGGGTCTAAGGGACGGAAGTCTTCCAGTGGGGTCCAGGGGACAAAGTATAACAGCATGATTTTTTTACAGTGTCATAGCTAGGAAATTTTTTTGAGGAAGCAAATTCAGAAAGTTCCCCTTTTCTTTCTTTCCCTTCCCCCACTTTTCTCCTCCTCTTTTCCCTTCCCCTCTTTTCCCCCCTTTTCCTTCCTGGGTTTTCCCTGTCCTTCCCCTCTTTCCTTAAAAGCAGGACCACTAAATTTCAGCTTGTGGATCTAGGGGAACACTATGACCTCCGCCGCAGGGTATGGGCCAGGGTCCTAGACGAAATCGGATTTGGTGCATTTATGGCCTTAAAATATGAGACGGTGGCAACAATTTTTCAGTGAATAAACTCGTCAAATTTAGTGCAGTTTAGACAGTGAAGGCAAACAAGGGCGGTGCGGCACCAAAAATTTAAAAGTGGGAGTTACAAGTAATATGCGGGCAAAGCGAGCAGAAAAAAATTGGAGCTTTTGCACGCAGAATTGTCGCATTATCTGTGCATATTCTAGGCAATCTGCATTAGGCCTGTTTGCCGAGTTTAGGGGGGCGTGCGCCCCTGCCTATGATGTTCGTGATATCTGAATATCTGTGTCGTGTGCAAACGTTTATTCACATTTCAATCAGTGCACAGGCCTATATCTGCTGCTGTCTGTGCAATTTCGTCTGTTGTTTGCCTCTTCTGTATTTGTGTATCGCAAATTTGCTGTTGATGTATGCAATAATCGTCTTATTTATCGGTAAAAGTATGAAAATTGGTTAAAATAGATTTTCGTGAAATTATTACCAAAGCTTACTTTCTGGATTATGGTATGGAATGAAGCTGGTGTAGTGGATAAACAGTGCACGTTACACAACTGAAAAATACCAAAATCTTCCACAAACGAATGCACATTCTGTTGACACGATACTTTTAACTGCTGGGAAGTCATCACGGTCAAAGAATCTCTATGTAATCTTATTTAATATATATAAGAACACAATCAGACAGCTGTGTAAGACATAACACAAAACACTCGGTAGCTGCAAGCAGTTTCAATAATCAATTAATCAGAAAACAAACTGAACTTAAAAAGTGTAGTAGTCAACGTTTTGAGGTTAATACTATACAATTATATGCCGCGGAAACTATACAATTCACTCATTAACACAACACTACTAAATTAAAAAATAATAACGCTTATGATTATCACGTACACGCAACACGGACCAACAGACATTCAAATCTGGTAACTGGCAAAAATAATCAATGTCCATCTAAGACCAACAAAATGGTGAAAAATCACAGTCATCAATAAATTGGAATAATACAAATCTCACGTAGCCATTTGAATGCTACTGAAGTTAAATTCCCTGAAATTTTCCTGACGCATCATTCTCAGTATCGCGGTGCACAAAACCCCAATACAGTGGGCCCCCAAGTTACAGACAACTGTATATAATAAATTTCGTTTGAACACAGTAACTTCTGTACCGTTAAACATGCTGATACATAGCTTTCTAATGCACAACATGCAAATTCTTGCACTGCTATTATTCACTGACTTGCTGTATTACAATTTGCATTCGTTCAGTTTAACCCGTTTTTGCCCAGTGTTCCAATATTGGAACACTACATAAACTTGTTACTTATTTACTTGAAACCAGCTGTGTTACAACAGGATCATACCCATGCGTTTGTAAACACTTTGTTTGTTTACAGTTTCGTCGAAGATTTGTTAAATTTGGTATTATGCATTTATAACGAATTACTGTTAGTGAAGATATCGCCAGAGGAAATACAGCCAA